>Ga0315291_10001313_pt1 | contig 33240 bp, 34 predicted proteins | sample YL17G12_20_MG_FD_203070 | JGI IMG/M metagenome (GOLD analysis project Ga0315291, IMG submission 203070) | Sediment microbial communities from Yellowstone Lake, YNP, Wyoming, USA - YL17G12_20 | ecosystem: Environmental > Aquatic > Freshwater > Lake > Sediment | place: USA: Wyoming | collected...
CCCCATGGTAAGGGCGTGCCGAACCCTGTTGTCCGCGCGCATGCCCATTCTTTCAACCAGTCGATGACCGCTAGAAACCATGATCTGGCTGTTTCAGGATAAATCCTCATTTTTCCGAGGGCTTGCTTTGCCTTTGCCTTCCATTCCAGATCCGAGTAATTCAGGAACCATTGATCTTGGAGAACCTTGACCAAGCATGGAGTCATGCATCGGCAAGTTACTTGTTGCGGCAAGTCATACATCGAATCTGCGATTCCGCGGGCTCTAAAGTCTCTTATCAGCGTCTCTTTGACATCACTGACTCTTTTTTCAGAGTATTCTCTGCAGTTTTCTTTCAGTACACCGTTATGGAATTCCTTTTTGTAGAGTTGCTTGGTTGCTTCCTCAGCTTTGGGGTCGTTTTGGTCTTTTACGCCTAACTGTTTCACGATTTCAAGGGCAGGGTAGTCTCCGTAGCCTTCAACTTTGATCAGGGAGATCGGTTTGATGCTTTTGACGGTTTCAGGATCGATATTGAACTCTCTCAGACGTTCTGGCTTGTCTTTCAAGTCTTTGAGTGCTAACCAATCGTAAGGCGCGTGGGCAGGTACGCTGTAGACGACGCCTGTGGCTTGGGAAGAATCCACGAACCATCCTGGCAGGATTAGCAGTTTGCCTTTTGTTGCTGGGTTTTCAAAAGTCTTCCCTATCAATGCCCTGCCTTTCACCGGGCGGTGCACTTTAATGGTTCTTCCTTGTTCTTTCAGTTTCTCGGCGGCTTGTTCGCTTATTACCCATTTTTCATGGTCGACCTGGGCTTCAACGTAGGTTGCGTCTGGGTTTATCCACATGTTCGTGGCGCCGTAGATGGTTTCTGGCCTGAAGGTGGCAGCGGGCAAGTAGGTGTCTTTGTCCAGCTTGAATTTTATGAGAGTGTATTCTTCTGGTGTGACGCCTTCGCCGACTTGTCGGTCATGGTCTCCTGTTGGGCTCCGACATTTCGTGCACCAGACAACCGGATGTGTGCCCTTCGTGACATAACCAAGGGCTCTCAGGTTTGCATATTGCCACTCGATGAATTTCTGGTAGGTCGGCATCACAGTGTTGAACTCTCTGCGCCAGTCTACGGAAAAACCCATTCTCTTCGCGGCTGTTCGCCCTTCGTTCGTGTAGTACGTGGCCATGTAAAGCGGATCCACAAATTTCTTGAGTTCGTCTTCGGGCACGCCGTCTATTTCTCTTAAACCTCTGATGAAGTCCACATCTCCTTTCGCGACGCGTTCGCTTGCACCTACCAAAGGCTGACCTGTCCAATGCCATGCCCAAGGAAACAGCACGTTGTAGCCCTGCATGCGCTTGAAGCGAGCGTACGCGTCTACACGGGAAGCAGTGAAAGCGTGGCCTACGTGTAGTGGCCCGTTCATGTAAGCATATGGGAAGGTGACGAAGAATTTCGGCTTGTTCTTGTCCGGGTTGGCTTCAAAAACTCTGCTGTGTTCCCAGTTTTTCTGCCATTTTTCTTCGTTTTTCTTCAAAAATGTCATAGAGTTTGTTGAATCGGCTCGTCGGATATTAAATGTTTTGTTTTTACGATGGGAGAATACAGTCCCTCACAATTAGCACCGCACAACATTGGGTGTGAACTTGCATTAAACCTTTGCTACTGCAAAACAACTGTCTACCGTTAAAGCATAGGGTACGCAGTGATTCCTGGCAAGCTTATATCGTGTTGTATTGAAGAACATAGTTGTCGACTTGAACGTGGTGGCAAGAAACATGAAGAAAACTCTAGTCACTGGTGGGGCTGGCTTCATCGGTAGCCACCTCACAGACAAGCTCATGTCCAGAGGAGACACTGTCCACGTCTTTGACAATCTCACCACAGGAACCAAAAAAAACGTCGAACAATGGCTCAGCAACGCCGACTTCACCTTCATAGAAGGCGATTTGCTAAACTCTTCTGATCTGGCAAAGCTGAGAGACGATAACTACGATACCCTCTTCCATCTAGCGGCGAATCCCGAAGTCAGAGTAGGCTCCACAAACCCTGGCATACACTTTCAGCAAAACGTAGTCGCCACCCAAAACCTGCTTGAATACTTGAGAAAAACACGGGATACTCCCACGCTGGTTTTCACCTCAACCTCAACAGTCTACGGCGAACCCGCAAAAATCCCCACGCCAGAGGACTGCCCGTCGTTAGAACCGATCTCAGTCTACGGAGCCACGAAACTTGCCAGCGAAGCCCTCATCTCCGGCTACGCTCACACGTATGGATTCAAAGCTGTCATCTACCGTCTAGCCAACGTAATTGGCCCAAGAAGCGCACACGGAGTAATCTACGACTTCATCCAAAAACTAAAGAAAAACTCCCATGAACTAGAGGTTCTGGGCGATGGAACACAAAACAAATCCTACCTTTACATGTCCGACTGCGTTGAAGCTCTGATTTTTGGAATGGAAAAATCAAAAAGACAACTTGAAGTCTACAACATTGGTTCTGAGGACCAAATCAACGTCAAAGAAATAGCTCAAATAGTCATCAAGGAAATGGGGCTGAAAAACGTCAAACTCACCTGCACTGGGGGCGTAGATGACGGAAGAGGCTGGAAAGGAGATGTAAAAAACATGTTGCTAGATTCCAGCAAACTCAAATCGCTAGGCTGGAAACCCAAACTGAACAGCAGACAAGCCGTGGAAAAAACAGTGAGAGAACTCGTCAAAACTGCGATCCGACTAGCAAGTGACTAATTCTTCTTGAATATCGCTTTCGCCGGAACTAGTAGTAGGTTCTGAGCGACCAAGTTCGCAATCAAAGGCGGAAGAATCTGCGGACCAAACGCTGCCAAACCAATAACCAAAGAAAGAGCGGCGTTCTTCACGCTCGTCGCTATGGCGATAACTATTGCCTGCTCATAACCAAATCGTCTGCCCAAAGCGTAGGCAACTCCAAATGCGAACGCAAGCACCAGAAACATGAAGACATCAAGAACTGCAAACTCGCTCACGTTTGACTCAACAATCGCAACTCCTGGCGCTATCGACCCCCAAACAAGCAAAACCAGCAATGCAAGCTCCACCCTAAAACCGTAACCGGTGATTCTCTTCCAGTCAAAGCGAAGAAACCTTTTCAGCAGAAGCGACGCGGCCATCGGAATCAAAACAATCTCAGCAAGATTAATCACCATCCCAACGATGTCCACGCTAACCACGGTTCCCATGGCAACAAGCATAGTCACAGGCACCGTCACCACCGAAAGCATGTTAGCAATTGTGCTAATGACCAGGCCAGTAGCCACGTCGCCCTTGAAAACCCCTGCCCAGAACGCCGTTGCCACTGCAGAAGGACAACTGAACGCAAGCAAGACACCTGCAACGATAATCGGCGAGAAGAACGGCCTCGCCAACATTGAGAGTAACGGTAACAAAACAAAAACAGCAAATAAACCAACTCCAATAACCGGATAAGCTCTAAGCGACTTGGCAATCTGTTCTGGCTCAAGACCTAACGTGACGAAGAACATCAGAAGCATGAGAAGAAAAGCAAGATACGGCTTCCAAATCAACCCGACGTCAGGAAAGACGAAACCCAGCACAATGCTCAAAAGAATAACAGATGGTGTCAAGAATTGACCAGCCAAAGAGTCCCTAGACAACAGCTTTCAAACTCCCTTCCTTGATGAGATTTCCTAGACGCAAGACTGCTAAAAAGCTTGTTCGCCAGTTCCATCAATCAAGATGAAAACGTGCCAAAGACAAGACACCGTCGAGAAAAGCCAAGCGTTTCTTGAAAAGTGTATCTTGAGTCACCAAGAAAACTTAATTAACCAAACTTCTTCCTTACTCAGTACTGCGTCTAGGCCAAGTAGATAGCCCTGGTAGTATAGTCCGGTCTAGTATATGCGGCTGTCGCCCGCAGGACCCGGGTCCAAATCCCGGCCAGGGCGCCAACGATAACTTCAAATCCCGACTGATTCTAATCATGCTTTTGGAGGGAAGACGTGTCGATCTATCGTTATGAAAGGCGCGTTTGGCTTGCCCTCAACGGGAAGGATGGAATCAAGTCTTCAGAACAGATCTTGCCAGCGAACAAGAAGAGGCTCCTGGAATATGCCACGTACGTTGAAGCTTCCGGGAAGAGTCTGCCGCGCCAGGACAAGCTGCTGAGAACCGTCAAAATATTCGCGTCCTTGCTAGGGTCTATTCCTTTCAGGAAGGCAACCAAGAAAGACGTGGTTAACGCGCTGGCCAAGTATGTTGAGCACTTAGCCCGAACTGAAGCTGGCGGCGGTTCGCCTCACACGACTTCAGATTTTCAGAAAATCGTGAAACAGTTCTACGCTTGGGTCTATGACGTCGAGGACCCTCGGCATGAAGGGTATCCTAAAGCGGTCAGTTGGATCCGGGCCAAAGAGCTCAAATCAACTCTCAAAGCTTCAGACTTGCTGGATCCCGGCGACGTCAAGAAACTAGTAGCCGTTACGCCGGACTTGCGATTGAAGGCTTTGGTCGACGTGTGCTATGAGTGCGGTCTGAGAGTTGGCGAGGCTCTTCAGATGCACGTGCGAGATGTCGACGTGCAAGAGCAATGTGCAGTTTTGACCGTATCGGGGAAAACAGGTCCGCGTCAAGCTTTTTCGATTGAAAGTCTACCTCTACTCATGTCTTGGCTCGATCAACATCCAAACCGCGATAATCCGGACGCTTGGCTGTGGACTGATGATACGAAGCCGTTGACGTATGATAGGGCTCGCTTCAAACTCCAAGAGTGCAGAAGAAAAGCCAAGATCTCCAAGAGAGTTTTTTGGCACTTGTTCAGACACAGCTCTGCAACTAACAAGGCGGAATTGGGAGAACCTATGCTCCGTACCATTTACGGCTGGAGCAAAAACTCTGATGAGCCTTCAACATACATTCATTTGTCTGGGGAAGCTGTTAAGAAAGCTTTGCTCCAGAAAGCGGGCGTGCAGCAGAAAGTGGAGGCTGAGCCAAAGGTTATCATGTGTCCACGTTGCAAATGTCCGAACGAGCCCAACGCAACCATATGCGTAAGATGCAAAAGTGTATTGCGGCTGCAGGACGCTGTTTCAATTTCCACTGTTCGGAAGGAACTCGAGGAACAGAGACAGCAGTTGAGCTCGTTGACGTCCCAGGTCGGTCAGCTGACGTCTATGTTGGGCATGAGGCGAGTACCAATCCCGACGAAGGAAGCGAGAGAGGGGGTATTGGCAGCTATGGAGAAGATAGCAAAAGAATATGTCATTGAGAAGTAGCATGCGCTGGACAAGAGCGGATGCAGAGCAGGATTTGAACAGCTTCTTTGCCAAAAAATACCAGGAGAGCTCCTGGCAATGTTCGGTTATCTGCTCTCCTTTCGGAATCTCGCTCCGCCAACACTGACGTGGGCTGAGGTACTTGTCATAATTCTGATCGGAGGTTGGGCTTTCTTGGAAATGGTACGGGCTTTCCTCTCTGTGTGGATGAGACGTGAGCCTGAACCGCTTGCTTGAAGTCATAAGGCATAAATCCACTTGCAGCTCTACTACCGGTCATGAACGTCCACAAGATTCTGATTCTTGTCAGTTTGACCACGATCCTAACTTCATCAACCATAATACTTGCTCGAGTGGGAGCGTGGACCAATGGACCCTACACTGACGAGGGAAACCTGCCAGGATTCGGCACTCACGACTGGATCGCGCTATATGCGGCCGAATGGTTGCCTTCTTCAATGAGATGGTGGATTGAACACAACCTGGACGATTACCTGCTTGGAACGGAACTGCCTGACAACGGGGGTCATCCTCTCGGAAAAGGCGACGTTGTGAAGCATCACGTGTATTTTTCTTCTCCCAGCACTGTTGGTGAGGATGACGCAGCTGTCCGTGCGCAAGAAGAATACGATTCTGCGCAATCGTTCCTTGCATCTGGCAACTACACGTTTGCAGCACTACATGCAGGCATGATGACGCATTACATTGCAGACCTCGCCGTTTTTGCCCACGTGATGAACAATGCGACCCACCATAGCGACTATGAGAACTATGTTGACACTAGAACAAACGAGTATCCTACGGACGATTTCAGTACATATTTGAGCTTTGATGGAGTATTCTCAGCCGTTAACGCTTACGATGCAGCAATAGCCTTGGCCAACGACACAACCTACGACGGAACAGGAGGCATCTCATGCGTTTGGATGGAAGCGAACTATAACTGGAGCGACAACACGTTCAAGAATAGAGCAGGCGAATCACTCAATCTTGCAGCAAACAAGATAACAGATGTGCTACACAAGCTCTACTCTGATACGAATCCCCAAATGAAAATCTGCAATTTTGACATGCTCTTTGCGTACAACCATACGCATGTGATTTATCCATCAGAAAACCCCACGAAACCGTTAAGCCGCCATTGGGCTTCAACGAGCGACTGGACATCCTCAGCCTTTCTCACCACAAAACTCACCAATTACACTGAAGGCTTCGACACTGACAGCAACTTTGTGAATCAGACTTCAGGTGAACCGATAGAAGTTCAGGGGACGGGAATCGTGAGTTTTGGAGGTCCAATCGTTAACGTTCCCGTCTATTACTATGAAGTGAACAAGATTGCTCCGGTACTGCATGTTGACACTCCAGGTGCGCGTGGTGCTGGTGAGCCTTGGAGCCTATGGTATTATCAGAATGGAACATCAATCACAGCGACCGCAGCAGGCATAGACGAGCACAATGACTATTTCCTAATAGAAGTTTTCAAGGACAGTGACGGTAGAAACGTCCTATTTGCCTATGGAATAAGCGGCAAAGGAACCTACGCTGCGGGAAAATACTTCCACAACATATATCCTGACATATCCTCGAAGACCATCGGTTGGACGATAGTCAAATGGGAAGACACGAACATGGATGGATTCGTTAATGGTCCCAACGACGGTGACACATACATCGTGGTAGCAACAGGTTCATAGACCATTCTTTTCGCTCTCTGTCTCCTAGGCGTTCCTCACTTCCCCAACTTCAAAAACAAGACTGAATGAAGCTCGAGACCAGAAGGCGAGATCTCGCATACCCTCGTGGTTCATCTTAAACAACGTTGAAAGTGCAGGGAGTTGGATTCGAACCCTATTGCTGATGGCGATGTCTCCAGCAGATCCCCTTTTTGGCTGAACTTTCGACTTCAAACAGCCGAGCGGATTCGCATTAGTAGGCAAAAAGGTTTTTGAATCAAGCCGATATTCATTTCTACATTGGTGATGGATTTGTATGATATACTGACCATTGTTGCTCTTGTAATATCTGTTGCTTCCATAATCTTTGTGGCCATCAAAGAGGGAATTGGGTTCGGTTTGGGATACATAGAGGACGAGCATACCCAGACCAGGAGAAAAAGCATGGAGACAGAACTCCAAAAGGAAGTAGAAATCAGTTTGAAGCAACTTGCTAGCACCAGAGAGGCGAGAGAGGTGGAAAGAATCGTTTATCGAATGCACTTGGCTTTCTCCCTGCCTGAGAATGCATTGATATCCATTGAGCACTATGCAAAGCGAAGTCTGAAGTGTCTGGGAATTGCATTGTATTTCCTATTTCTTTCAGTGATATGTGCGACAAAACTCGAAATAACAATATGGTATAATGCCCTGCTACTTCCTGTTGTTGCAATACCGACCGCATTCTGCTTTTTCGCGGTGCTCAAGGACATGCAGAAGCATTATTTCCTGCGAAAACAGTTCCTTCTGCTTTATGAAAAGCCAACATTGGATTCTTGTGAGAAGATCGTTGACGAACTTCAAGAAAAAGGGATCGCACTCTCTCTGTAAATACTACACTATTCTTCGATACGGCCCTGTTCAAGTCTTGCACACGTTGGGATTTGAATCCCGCCAGCAGAGACATCTCCATTCCTACGGCACAATTTCCTTTTCTTTCCAGAATGCCTAGAATTTCTTGTTATGAGAGGGAGTAGCAACACCAAACAGTTTTTCCGAACATATGTATACTCAACAATGATGCAACTATGTCCAGCTACATTCCTTTGAATAGATTCCATGACGGCATAGAAATGATTCTTCAAAATGTCCACAATCTGATTGAGTGTGCAAAAATCCTCTACAAAGAAGAGAAGTATACCATCGCCACAGTTCTTTCAATATTCGCTTTTGAAGAGATGGCAAAAGCCATGTTTCTTATCGATCACGACAACAAGCATAAGGGAGTTTCCAAGGCACAGTGGAAAAAACTCACACAAGGTCGTGTCCACAAACGCAAGCTCAGGAAATTTGTCAGCACAGAAGAACAATACGAAAGATACATCACGGCAAAAGGGACTAACCGTCGAATCGAGGAGAATATTGAGATGATGATTGAGCATTACAAAGAGACGAAGGAGCAGAGTCTCTATGTTGACTGGCCAAGTATGTATGTTGACACGGATGGTCGTAAGAAAATGGGCTGGTCCTGGCGGAGGCCTCTTCCAGAGCCGAATTCGAAATACCAGAAGATGGTAGCACGTAGCTTCTTAAAACATGCGCAGGAACGGCTTCAGATTCTGAAACATCAGTACCAATCTAAGCCTTCAGACATGATGAAGTATGATTGTGAGTGCGCCGCTTAGCCCTGCCCTGGCACCACAGAAATGCCTATTCATCCATTAGCAAATATGAGAAAGCGCGGCGACGGGGTCCGTTGGATCAAGGATTATATTGGACCACGTCAATTTCTCAGTTGAGATGTATCGCCTCAAACGCCTGAGAAAACGAACCAAAATTCTGATTTGTATTGCAACAATAGTGATGATTTTTATTGCATTTTTCTACGGCTGCTGGGTTGATTTCCAAGCGTATTATCTGGGCATAATGAAAAATCTGAACAGCTCCGAAACCAAAACATACATGCTCGACAAAATCAATGGAACATACAATTTCACTGAACTCCTGAACTGGACAGGTCAGCATCTCAATTGGTCTGAGGAAAACTTTGTGCGATACTCTAATCCTCAACAGATTCTCGACCAAGGTAAAGGCAGATGTGAGGAATTCGCGATTGTGTACGTAAGTGCTTGTTTGGCTCTTGGCTACGAGGCCAGAATCGTCGTGGCAAGACAGTTCTATCTGGGCCTTGTTCGCGGTTTTCACGCGTGGGCAGAAGTGAAGTGGAATGGTGTTTGGACTCAAGCCGATCCTAGTCCCACTCCCTTCTGGAATGACACTTCACGTTACAAGAGCTGGCCCTGGGAACCTAGGGCTACACTGGTGGTATCTGCATTTGAAGACAACCGGATTGAAGACGTCTCCGCAAGATATAGATAAGGATCTCCAAGCTAGAGCTTGGCAAGACTGAACTGCCTAGTCATCCATTAACGAATATAAGCAAGCTTATCTCCGTGAAAGACCGAGATAATCTGAGGGAAAGTTCAAGATGGAAATAACGGATATCTTACAAGTGTTAACCAACCCTCAGGCATGGCCCTTGTTTCTGACCTTCTTAGGCGGCTACGTAATGATGAACGTTTTCTTTGAACGTGCCAAGGTCAAAAACTTCACCGAACTTGAAAGAGTACTCATAGCCTTTGGAATAGGCGTTCTGTTTGAATATTTCCTTTTTTATCCCCTAGTAACGCTTGCAGGCTTCTGGTGGCCACTTTCCAGCAATGACAATCTAGCATTCTCAGCCGTCCTATTTTGTGCAGTTTCAGGTTCTGCCCTATTTGTCACAATTCATAACGAGCCAAAACTCAAGATAGTCGGCGCTGCAAAGCGAATTCTGAATTTTTCAATCATTGTTTTGGCAGCGGTTGTGATTCTCGTGAGTAGCATTGACTCAGGTGTTGCGACATGGTATCAACCGTATACTCTGCATCTCATTTCTGGCAGTTGGAACTCCTTTACAAGCACCGCGGTCTCCTCTCTGGCCCTGTTCGCGGTTGGAGTCTTTTTCATTTGGGCCTATATCCTGAAAACATCAGTCAATGGGGCCATCGATTTCAAGATTCGAGGTGCTCTTAAGAAGCAGCACGTTCTGCCTATCATTGCCCTTATCGCCTTACCGCTGATCGCAGGTGTCATAATAGTCCCAATAGACACCAATGCCGTTCTCTTCACACCTCACATGGAAACTGGGGCTCAAGTGCTCTCCTCGATCAAGCAAACACACGAAGGCTTTGAGAAAGTCGTTTTCATAAGTGCGACAAGGGAACCAGCAAACAACATTTCCGCAGAATACCATTACTATGCTCTCATGAACACAACATACAACATTACGCTTCCCACCCTTTGGCGGCTTCTCTCATCGGTCTACGTCGACAATCCAAGCAACACAAGCTTCACGATGGGACAGTATTACCCATCTCTTCCAAGCGCCACAGATACTTGGAAACTCTACGTTGCTGCCCCAGACAACGTGACGTACAGTCCGATTCTCAAACAGACACCATCCTTCGAAACAAGGGTTACAGGGTTGATTTTCGATTTTGGGAACTTCACCGGCAACACCTCTCTGACAACGACTCTGACCTACTGGCAAGAAACAGATCCCATCGAAAAAGTGAAAATAGACTACGGCAACCTGACCTTTGCCGATCTTGGAAACGGCACTTGGACAGAAACACACACTATCGTGATCACGAATAACTCCAACGATACCCTCTTCATTCCAGCCATGGATTACGACCGCTTCAACTTCGACTACGTCATAAAGAACAGCACTAACGCCTACTTGAATGGAAGCTTGATTCCCTGGGCTGAGCCTGTCTGGCAAACCATGTTGTCGCTACATATTTGGGTGCAGCCTCAAACAATGTCCAACCTTACAATCTCTTTTCAGACCACAAGGAACCCAGAATAAACGCTGCCAAGGCAGGGCCAAAAGCTCACTCTGCCCTGTTCATGATCATAGCCCGGAATCAAAAGCCAGGATGGAGCTCATAATCCCACAATTCCTTGGTTTCTCGCACTAATTCCGTGAACCCCTTAAACCCTATGATCTTTTCTCTTTGCCAGTCGACAACAAAAAAAGGATATGTTAGCGGGAACGTGAGGAACATTGCCGCCAGCTCAGGACAGACGTGCTCAACGACAATCGTGTAACGTGGTCTTTGCCGGTTTGCAATCCATCGCCTTATGGGACCGTTAAAAAGGGGTTCATCCGACCGTTTGCTCACTTACCAAGCACGCTCTTCAGCGACTGTTCAAACGCGGCGGCATCATCAATGCGGATCAAAAGGTGGCCATAGTTGAGCACATCCTCTTGTCCCTAGTCCCTTCAACTGTCTTGCGGGACAGCTTCTCAATACCTGTTCTGCGCTCAAGCTCACGGACACCACCTTTCTCGTAGCCGCCTTTGTTACTCTTTGCGGGATTGGCAAGTTCTTGCCAATGGTTTTTGTCCATTTTCTTCACATCGTTGACCGTGTAATTCTCTCCAGTATTGATGTTGATGATGGCAGTAGCAAAGGCCCAAGCACGATCCAAAGGAGACAAATTCTCTCGTTATGGAATGACCTTGACTATTATGATTAGAGTCCATGTCGCTACAAAGAGGGAAATCACTAAAGGCCTCATCCATGATTTCAGACCGAGGAGATCACCGTCTTCATCGATCTCGTAGAGAATATTATGAATGGGCCCGCATGTGCCTGACAGTCCTCTTCTCAACCTTTTCGGCAATCTCTGCTGCCAAACCCCTTCAGCATCTACTAATCTAATGTATCTGTCGATGGAAAAAGCGCCGCCGCCAAGCAAAGCTATTGCAACAAGAAGTATCAGAACGCTCAAAGATGTTTCTTTCAGTGATGGCCCATAGTATCTTATCTCAGGTAGCAACTCGATTAGTCCCAAGAAGCAAGTCAAGATCAGTACCGCCCAAGTGAGCTCCCTGCCAAACAACCAGTCCAAAAGCTTCTCTGTATCTCTCTCCTCGTACACCTCTCTTTTTCTTGCCATTGTAATCTCCAAATGGACATAGTTTCAAGTGTTTTTGAGTCTTTCCCAATTCAGAGATTATGACGATGGCGTAGATCCAAGATCAAGCAAGAACTGCCAGTTGGCATGCCTCTCCATAGGCTCTTTTGCAAGCACTTATCCTAGTTAACTGTGTTGCCTACTGCAGCCTTATCTAGCCTTGAGCAGCTTAGACAAGGTGTTACGCTCATCACTTCAGTTAACTGCCACGGAAGAAAGAGGTGTTACACATAAGTAGTTGCTCAGTTAAGTTAAGTCAAGAGAGCAACCAACTAGCAGATGCGAGTGGCACATGCAAAGGAACCAGACCAAGAAACTTATTCTCGAAGTTGCCGAGGACTTTGACTCTCCAGTCGAAGCTGGGCTTTTCCAAACTTGGTTAGAATATCAATACAACGTTTGCCTGTCTGATCGGGCTACAAAAATGGCCCTGTTGCGTGCCATGAGACAAGGTCTTCTCCATCGCAGAAACGGAAAATATTCTTTGAGCGAGAAAGGTGAACGACGTCTGGTCTGGCTTCGTTCCACGATGCAATGAACCGCCAGTACACATGCCCTCTTATGTTTCAGTTGACTGAGCCCCACAGTCAAAGACCGCTGAAAAATACTGTAATTCAACCTACAATTCTTGAGTTGCCACATGGCAAGTGGCAAAATGGTCGTTTGAAATGAAAATGTTAAAAAACGCTCCACAATCCTCTGACTTCCTTCAGAAATTTGTATGAACCCGACAATCCTGAATGGACTCAATAGAGTGTGGAGAGTCCAGAAATCGCTTAATATTCGAAATAAATGTTATTTCCGATTTATTTGTTAAATCACATTAACACTCGTCATTCATATATTTTCCATGTCGATTTTTCGCCCATGCTCGCAAAATTGTTGACTGCTCCCATGGGGGCAAAAAACGCGGATTTTCAAACAGCCGATTTCACGGGAATTCTTGTTTCAAACAATGCACTTAGAGAGCGAGATTTGGGAAAAAAAGAAGCTCTCGGCCAGGACGCCAACTCTTTCGGTCTTGGCTCCCTGAAACCCGGCTTGGCGAATCATGAGCATGAGGGAACGCCAATTTTTGTTAGGTTCTTGGCTTGTCGATTGCGATTTTTCATGATATTGCAACAGAACACTGTGATAATTGGGTTGCTAACTTTTTCTGCTATTGCCCAAAAGGACTGGCGATCCTCTCAGTCGAGTTGCTTTCAACACACACTCATTATATACGAGGTCTTGAATCATCAGGAGACTGGAGGTCAAAAATGAGAGGTCTGACTTTTTACTTGGTTGACGTGTTTGCTGAAGAAAAGTATGCTGGAAATCAGCTTGCAGTGGTCTGTAATGCTAGTGGGCTCTCCAGCGCTCAAATGCAGAGAATCGCTAGTGAAATGCACTTTTCTGAAACAGCTTTCATCCTTTCGGACGAAAAACGGAATGGTGGATACGATGTTCGAATCTTTACGCCTGCCCGGGAAATGCCTTTTGCTGGGCATCCAGCCTTGGGCACTGCTTACGTGATAAGACGCATCGTGGCCGACAGGGCCATCAGCAAGGTAGTGCTTAACCTGAAGGTGGGGCAGATACCGGTAACGTTCGAAAAAGACGGGAAAAGCCAAGAGACACTATGGATGAAACAAAAACCACCCAAGTTCGGTAAGATATTTGATGTCGCAGAGATCTCGCGGATGTTGAACCTTAATGTCGATGAGATCAACAGGAAATACCCCGTTCAGGAAGTGTCCACTGGCGTTCCTTTTATCATAGTTCCTCTGAAAACCTTAGACGCGGTAAGACGGGCCAGCATGGACAAAGACAAGCATTTGGAACTGGCAAAGGACGCGCAAGCAGAAGTCCTTATTTTCTGCCCTGAGACCTACAAAAAAGAGAACAACTTGAACGTACGCGTCTTCGTGGACTTGTATGGAATTCCAGAGGACCCTGCAACCGGTTCAGCCAATGGTTGCTTGGCAGGTTACCTGTCCAGCCACCATTACTTCGGCGGAGACTTGGTAAGCGTTAGAGTTGAGCAGGGCTACGAAATAGGGCGACCTTCTTTGCTGCATCTCAAGGCGGAAAACAGAGAAGGAGAAATACAAGTCTACGTAGGAGGAAAAGTAGTGCTGATCGCCAAGGGGGAACTCGTCTGATTCGGACTAGCAAAGCACAAACCCGTTCATTAGAAGTTCATGAACTAATCACGTGAGTGCCAAATCATGTCTATGGATCTTATCTCCAATCCGCCCCTCTTTCTTGCTCAACGTCGCTACGGCATCGTGTTTTTCTCAGTTAGCGAGTTTTCTCTTTGCCTGCATTCTTTTTCTCATCAACTAACCGTTTGAGTTTCTTTTCCATCTTCAACTCGTACGCGTGCTCTTTAATCGGCGGAGACAGGCCTCTCCTTTTGAATAGTAGATTCGGGGCCACTATTCGCCTCTCACCAACCTTTACACATAGTCTTTCACAGTTAACGATGTCCTCGAACGGCTCCAACGCTTCAACGACCCAGTTGCCTCGGCTTTCAGCCAGAATCTTGACCAGGTATTTTCCTTTGTAGAACCTGACATCTTCGTCCATGACAGCACCAAGTATTGCTTAAACTGGAACTAGTATAAAATGCACGTTTCTCTAAGCTTCGCAAGAAAAGCTGCCCAGAAAACATAAGAACCACTTTCAGCCATCATCTAGAACGATAAAGGTGGCCCTTTCTCAACCCGCAACGAGCAACAGCTTCTCTAATACATGGTTACATGACGTTCTGAAAGCCACAAAACTCGACGCTACTAAAAGCCTCACCGTCACAACTAGGGCCTCCAAAAGCAGTCAATGCGTGATCTGCAAAGGTTCAAGAAACCTCTGCGGAAAACTTCGCTGCCCAATAATGGTCAAAGTAAACCATTATCTGAAGAGTATTTCCCTGATGAACAGCAAGGACATCGCAGGAGCATCGCCACCAAGTGTTTTCATCGGCAGAATTGGATACCCAAACGTGTACGCTGGCCCACTCGTGCCTCCAGTTCAAGGGGACACGACCCTTTTTGATCTTCCTGAATACTGGTTCGGAAGGTCAATGGATGAAATCGTCAGCTTTCGCTCGATGCTTGTTCGAGGCAAACACCGAGTAAACGTGCATGAACTTGCCAACGCCGGAAAAATAGTTGAGAAAACCCGTGAGCTCGCACTGGCAGTGAGCCCTGTGGGCATCGAACTGATCCTCAAGAACAAGCCCAGAGGAAGCATATTCATGGATGACGAAGTCCAACCGTTCGGACCGTCTGCACAAATTCGGGACCTAAACTTGAGCAACACTCACTGGGACCAGCACGTGGAAAAGGCTTACAGCGACACAGATCTTAGGGCAGTAGAAGCTGTTCGGGAACTCTACAGCAAAGGGGTGTTGGTAACAAAAATCCAAAGAGCCTTCAGCGTCGGCGCGTTCGGCATTGAAAAGAACAGGCGCATGGTACCAACACGATGGAGCATAACCGCGGTCGATGACATTCTCTCAAAAAACCTAGTCAGAAAAGTCAAACAGTATCCAGAAATAAGTGAATACCGCATCTACGAATCACGATACTTAGACAACGTTTTCGAAGTCCTAATGCTCCCGTTGCCATGGAGCTACGAAGCCATCGAAGCGTGGTATCCGGGCACCACATGGAACCCAAACGGCAAACAAGCAGTCATGTTCGGCGACTGGGAAGGCATCGACGGACGAACAACCTACGCGGAAATAGGCGGATGTTACTACGCCGCGCGCCTAGCCGTGTGTGAACGGCTCGTAAAAGAGCAGAGACAAGCAACCGTCGCAGTTCTTCGCGAAGCTCGACCAGGATACATAATGCCTGTCGGTGTCTGGCAGGTGAGAGAGAACGTCAGGAACGCGATGCGGCAACCACCTTATAGATTCAACACGTTGGAATTGGCGCTGAAATGGATCGCAGCCAGATTCCAGATTCCGCTGCAGCAATGGATAAGTAAAAGCGCACTAATCAAAAATGCTCTGTTCCAAAAACGAATCACAGACTACTTCTCGAGAAGAGCCGCCTAACAAGTCGTTCTCACGGTTTCACAAACGCGCAAAAGATCATTTGTGAAGCATCTTGCCTATCTAAACAGATGTCAGTCTTTAGCGAGCTTCTATCTTTGCTTCATCATTTCATTGTATTTTTCCATGGAGTAACTGACTATTTTCCACGCTTCTTTGACATCTCTCCATTCTTTAAACTTGACCCACTTGTGAGGCTCCAGGCGCTTGTAGGTTTCAAAGAACTCTTGAATCTCCCTAATCAAATGAGGATGAACGTCAGCAATATTGTGATAGCCGTTGAACCTAGCGTCGTTCAGAGGCACTGAGAGTATCTTGGCGTCTTCACCTTCCTCGTCCTCAACTATTAACGCCCCGATCACTCTGACCTTGACGATGCAACCAACTTCAAGAGGTTCATAGGTTAACACCATTATGTCAAGAGGGTCGCCATCATCATACCACGTTCGTGGCACAAAACCGTAATCCACCGGAAAAACTACGGAAGAAGGTATGATTCGGTCAAGAACGAACGCCTCCCACTGAATGTTGTATTCAAACTTGTCTCTTGATCCCATCACAACCTCGATTACAACGTTCATCAACTCTGGTGGCTTGTCGCCCGCTGGAATGTCTTTCCAAAGATTCACTGTCATCAACCTTCTTAGCCGATGACGGATCATCGATTTAAAACTTTCTTGAAGGTCTGACCCCTCACACTTTGTTCTGAGTCTCCTACTTCACAAAGTACGATTCAAGTTTTCCTGATCTGGCCTTTCTTAAGGTTTCAGCACACTTCTTGGGGTCCAAAGCCTTGAACTCCAACCCCAACGTGACCAGCAGTCTTTGAACCCCTTTCGAAATCGTTGGTGCAACTAGGATTCCGCGGACTTCGCGATCAGCCTTGAGTCTCACTGCATCAACATATCTCGCAAGCTGAAGGGCAGCTTCTCTACTCGCCGTCTTCCGTTTGACCTCAACCACAACGAGCCTTCCTGTCTTATCCACTCCGTAGACGTCCACGAAACCTGGCTCGACTTTCTTTTCGTAGCTTATGGGCCTAAATCCTTCTTCCAGTAGCGCCGGTTCAGCCAGTATGGCTTTATGCATGTCTTCCTCACTAGCGTACAATGAGAATTCTCCTGAGTCTTCAAGGCTCATAGTCGAGATCATCTGAATCTTGTCAAAGACTACTTTCACAGATTCTTCTGGCCTGTGTCTGACAGAATGAATCTCCAGCATATCCTCTTTGGCACGTGTGTGGAAAACGCAGCCTGCAGGCTGCCAGTTGACTGGTTCATAACCTAGAGAACGGTGAACTAGGAGCGAACCGTCTTCCTTGATTATCAACATTCGTTCACCTGTTTCAAGCTTCGATCCTGCTCGGCCCTGATAGTCCACGTGGCATCTGCCGACAATGATGAACATTTTATGTTGGGAAATGGCTTCCTTGGCAGTCTTTTCTGCCTCGACAACGCTAGGGTTCACCAGAACCGTTAAAGGCTTGGATTCTGACACTATTTTATCGCCACTACTCAATGAGAGACTCGTTGTATACATAAAATTTCTTGGAGGATAGCTATGAGCAGATGGGCAAAAAAGCGTGGTATCATGCGACGATACGACTTGACTGCACACCCTTACGATATGCGGTACGCCGAAGAGCAGAAAGCGAAATATGAAGCGGCTCTTGAAAGCGTCGGCAACTCCGATTCAACGTTCGTGCTAGACGCTGGCTGCGGAACTGGACTACTGTTTGACTATATTACAAATCGGGCGAAAACCATCGTTGGCCTTGATATTTCCAGAAAAACCCTACTCGTTGCAAAAGAGTATGCGAAGGCTTTTTCAAACGTGCATCTGGTTTGCGCCGATGTGGATTACATGCCTTTTGGAGAGAGGCTTTTCAGCCATGTCTATGCCATGACTTTGATCCAGAACTCGCCGAATCCGCTCGTGACTTTGCAAGAGATCATCCGTGTGTCAAAGAACAATGTCGTAATAGTGGTGACTGGTTTGAAGAAAGTTTTTTCAAAGAAGCGTTTTGAGGATTTGATTCGCAAGTCGACTCTGAAACTCAATGCGTTAAGAGATGAAAGTGACCTGAAATGCTACGTTGCAGCATGCGCAAAGACAGATCATTCAAAAGCACTATAGCTTGAACCAAACTATATATGAAAGTGAATGTAAGCCTATCGTGGATTAGACATCCCATTCCTATCAGGCAGATTCGGTGGTAAATAGATGCCGTTAAAAACCATAAAGAAAGAAACGGCCGATACACTGATGTTAGAATGGGTTTTGCACGTAAAAGATTACAAGCTCATCCTCGACAAGAATCGTTGTGCAGGTTGTCAAATCTGCAGCCTAGCTTGTCCAAAAGAAGCCATCAAAGTGGAGAAACGCCCGAAACTCAACGGGGAAAAAGCCAGTAAACCCGTGGCCGACGTTGACTTGGCAAAATGCAATTTCTGCGGAATATGCGACATACTATGTCCGTATGGGGCGATAAGAGTCAATCTGAATGGAAAACACATTCTTTCCGTCGTTGAAAAAGAAAGCTTTCCACAATTGATCCGTGACATTCAGGTCGACACCAGCAAATGCCCAATCGACTGCACAGAATGTGAAGACGCTTGCCCACTTGGCTTGATTAGAGTTTCGCGGCTCCCGCCTGACGGAAAAACCGTTGAAAGTGCGAGTCCACTTGAACCTGAGAAGAGTGGGCTTAAGCTTAAGGTTGACATACAAAAAGAATATTGCCCGTGCTGCAGAATATGCGAGGTCAAATGCCCCGAAGGCATGATACATGTACGAAAATTCCTAAACGGCAGGATCAGCATCAACCCGGAAAAGTGTCCAGCAGGCTGCAAAGACTGTCTGGATGTTTGTCCAATCACTGGAGCACTTTACCTCTCTGGCGAAGACAAGAAAGTGCATGTCAACGAGGCTTTCTGCGTTTACTGTGGAGCCTGCAAGATTGTTTGTCCAGTCGAAGAAGCCTTGAACCTCAAACGAACCAGCATAAGCCACACTTTGGTTCGGTCTGGAGCTTGGAACAAGGCGCTGGAAAGGCTAGCGTCGCCGGTTGATATGGCGAAAGAACTGAAGACCAAAGGTTCTCTCAAAGCAAGAGAATCAGTCAAGAAAAGAGTGGCATTGAAGGAGGAGATGCAAAATGCCTAGGAAAGCCACATCACCAAAAGCCAAAGCTGAGAAAGGTAAACGTAGTCTCAGGAAAAGCGAAAACAAGCTAATGCCAAAGATGAACGAACCAAGGATAGGTGTTTTCGTCTGTCAATGTGGCTCCAACATATCCTCCGTGATGGACGTTGAGGAATTAACAAATTATGCGAAAGCTTTGCCCAACGTAGTTCACGCTCAAAACATGGACTATCCCTGCAGCCTCAAAGGCCAAGAGGGAATAATCGCTGCAATCAAGAGTAACAGGCTTGACCGAGTAGTAGTAGCAGGCTGCTCGCCAAGACTCTATGAACCGACTTTTCAACGATGCGTCTCACAAGCCCAGCTTAACCCGTGGCTCTTCGAAATGGCAAACATACGCGAGTTCTCGTCCTACTGTCACAAAGCAACGCCAAAAGAAGCGACTGAAAAAGCCAAAGACACAATCCGGATGGCCGTGGCCAAAGCCAAGCTTCTTGAACCGTTAGAGCCAGTCGAGCTGCCTATGGTAAAGAAGGTCATGGTCGTCGGCGGCGGCATAGCAGGCATAAACGCAGCCCTAGACTTGGCTGACATGGGGTTCAAGGTCTACGTTGTGGAGAAAACTGAAACCATCGGCGGCTACATGGCGCTCTTGGACAAGACTTTCCCAACCCTCGACTGCAGCATATGCATTGAAGGGCCAAAGATGGTTGACGTGGGACGACATCCCAACATCCAGATCATTTCCTTTGCTGACGTGCTGAAAGTTGAGGGAAACGTCGGCAATTTCCGCGTGAAAATACGCAAAAACCCACGCTACGTGATAGCAGAAAACTGCACGGGATGCGGTGAATGCAAAGATGCCTGTCCAATCGAGTATCCAAACTATGCGGACATGTACTTGGGCGTGCGAAAGGCGATTTCTGTTCCGTACGATCAAGCCGTCCCACTGATCTATACCATAAACAGAGATTACTGCATCGAGTGCTTCAAATGCGTTGACGCTTGCGGTGCTAGGCAAGCCATAAACTTTGACCAAAAACCTGAGGAAATCGAGCTGAACGTCGGAGCCATAATAGTCTCCATAGGATATGACATGTACAATCCTAAGGACATGGAGTGGACGGGATACGGCAAATATGACAACGTGTTCACGGCTCTGGAATTTGAAAGGCTCATTTTGGCTGCTGGACCCACAGGCGGCAAAGTCATTCGTGCTTCAGATGGACAGAAGCCTCATTCCATAGCGTTCATTCAATGCGTTGGTTCACGCGACATCAACAGGTACGAGTACTGCTCAAGTTTCTGCTGCATGTACACGCTGAAACACGCGGTCATGCTCAAAGAGAAATACAGAGATGGAATAGATGTCTACGTGTTTTTCAACGACATGCGAAGCAACTTCAAAGGCTATGAGGAGTTCTATAACAGAGCCCAAAAGTCAGGAGTAAGATTCGTCAGGGTGAAGCTGGAAAACCGCCGAGTAACCGAAGAACCAGAAACCAAGAACCTGACGGTCTACGGTGAAACAGAAGACGGCAAACCAGTCCATGCCAAAGTCGAAATGGTCGTGTTGGCAAACGCGGCCATCCCGCAGCAGACGGCGCCAGAGCTCGCTGGAATACTAAACCTACCGTTGAACAAAGACGGCTTCTTCATCGAGTGCCAACCGAAGATAAGGCCCACTGACACAGACGTCCCAGGAATATTCTTGGCAGGCGCCTGTCAAGGCTTGAAAGACATTCCCTACAGCGTGGCCCAAGGCAGCGCGGCAGCTGCCCAAGCCGCAAGTGTGCTGAGAAAGAATGCATGGATCGCTGAGCCACTCGTTGCCAAGGTAAACGAGGATCTGTGTAGCGGTTGCGGAGTCTGCGAATCCGCCTGCGGCTTTCGCGCGATAAATGTTGAGAAGACTGGTGGCAAACAGCTGGCAAAGGTTGCTGAAGGCTTGTGTCGAGGCTGCGGTATTTGTGCTTCAGCGTGCCCTATGGATGCCATAAAGATGCCGAACTACTCTGACAGGCAGATCATGGCCCAAATATGTGCTGTTATGCAGAAAGAGGCGAAAGCATGACCGAACAATCAGCTTCCAAACCAGAGAAATTGCGAATCGGCGTTTTCGTGTGCTACTGCGGTCTTAACATCGCTGGCACTGTCGATGTGGAGGAAGTGGCGAATTACGCTCGAACATTGCCCGACGTGGTTTATGTCAAGACCAATCGTTACACGTGCGCTGATCCTGGGCAGGATGAGATCAGGAAGGGAGTGAAAGAGCACAATCTGAATCGTGTTGTTGTGGCTGCTTGTTCTCCAAGGATGCATGAACCGACTTTTCGTCGAACAGTTTCTGAGGCAGGATTGAACCAGTTCCTGTATGAGATGGCGAACATTCGCGAGTTTTCGTCGTGGTGTCATCAGAGCACGCCTAAGGAGGCTACTGAGAAGGCCAAGGAGCTTGTGAGGATGGCTGTTGCGAAGGTGCGTTTGCTTGAACCCTTGAATGTTTTTGAGGTTCCTGTAACGAACAAGGCGCTGGTTGTTGGCGCTGGTGTGGCGGGTGCAAGTGCGGCGCTTGACCTCGCCGAGATGGGCTATGAAACGTACTTGGTTGACAAAGCCGAAGTCATCGGGGGACACATGGCGCAGTTGGGTAAGACTTTTCCAGTCTTTGACTGTTCTAACTGTCCTCAGCAGATTCACTGTCCCAGGTTTTCCTGCGTTGCCACTCGCATAGGTGCTGTGGCAGTTCACCCGCGCATCAGGCTGCTCACCAGCTCTGAAGTCAAAAAGGTTGAAGGAGTGATCGGCAACTACAAGACCGAGGTTCACACGAAACCAAGATATGTCGAAGAGGATAAGTGCACAAGCTGCGGAAAATGTTCTGATGTCTGTCCTGTTGAAGTGCCAAGCAAGTTTGACGCTGGTATGAGGACGCGAAAAGCCATCTACACGCCTTTCCCGGATGCTACTCCCAACACCTATGCCATCGACAAGGACACGTGTCTCCACTTTAAGGACGGAAGCTGCAGCAAATGCCAAGAAATATGTCCGGTGGGCGCAGTCAACTTCGAACAGCAGCCTAAGCAGCAGGCAATTGACGTAGGCTGCATCGTGGTCGCAACAGGATATGATATTTATGAGCCCTATGACCTTGTGGACTATGGTTTTGGCAAGTACAAGGACGTAATAACAGCTTTGCAGCTTGAGCGCATCGTTGACTCCGGAACTCAAATTCTTGGCTCGCTCTGGAAGCCATCAGACGGGAAAATGCCCGAAAGCCTCACTTACATTCAGTGTGTAGGGTCTCGCGATGTCAACAAGTTTGAGTATTGCTCAGGTTTCTGCTGCATGCTCACGTTGAAGAGCGCTGTCTTCCTCAAAGAGAAGTATGGCGACAAGCTGAAGATTGACGTTATCTACACTGATATGCGTGCTAACAAGAAAGGATACGAAGAGCTTTTTAGGAAAGCCCAAAAACTTGGCGTGAACTTCATTCGCACGAAGCTGACAGGCAGAAAGGTCACTGAAAACCCCGAATCAGGAAAGCTCGTCGTGCGAGCTGAGAAGGAGAACGGTGAACCTGTTGAAGTTGAGACTGACATGGTCGTGTTGGCCACGGCTGCAGTTGCGGCGCAGGGTTCGGATGAGGTGGCAAGAGTGTTCAACATTAGCCGCGGTGGTGACGGCTTTTTCATGGAAAGCCATCCGAAGCTTAAGCCCATTGATACTCCATCAGACGGGGTTTTCGTTGCAGGCGGTTGCCAGGGACCAAAGGATGTGCCCTACAGCGTTTCTCAGGGCATGGGTGCGGCTTCGCGGGCGGCTACGATTCTTTCGCAGCCGAAGTGGAAGATTCAGCCTATTGTTGCTGTTGTTGAGCCGTCAAAGTGTCGGAACACGAAGGCGAAGTGTGGACTCTGTGCTAAAGCTTGCCCGTACGGTGCGGTGAGGGCTCCGGAGGGGCAGGTTGCCGAGGTCTTTACTGCCATGTGTCATGGTTGTGGCACCTGTGCGGCTGAATGCCCTGCTGACGCGATTACCCAGAAGCATTTCACTGATGCACAGATCACGTCTCAGATAAGATCAGCGTTAGAAGAGAACCCTGAGGACAAGGTTCTTGGTTTCCTCTGCAACTGGTGCAGCTATGCCGGCGCGGACTTGGCTGGTACTAGCAGGTTTGAGTATCCGCCGATCATAAGGCCTGTCCGGGTGATGTGCTCTGGAAGGGTTGACCGCGATTTCGTGCTTGAGGCGTTTAGGCTGGGTGCTGGCATGGTTCTGGTTGGGGCTTGCCATCTGCCCTACGACTGCCACTACATTAGCGGGAATTACAAGATGAAGGCCAGGATGGATGCGTTGGCGCCGATGCTGCAGAAGCTCGGGATGAGTCCTGAAAGGTTCAGGGTGGAGTACGTGTCGGCAGCGGAAGGCGTGAAGTTTGCAGAGATAATCAGGGAAATGGCGGCTCAAATGCAGACCTTGGGCAAAGAGAAGATTAAGGCTGAAAACGCGAAAATGAAGCCGATTCTGGAGAACATGTTGAAGAGAAAACAGCAGCAGTAGTTCAGTCTATTTCTTGCCTTTTCTCGTTTGCTTCTGTTTTTGTCAACTTGCTCGTGTGTAATTTGAGCCTGTTGGCGGTTTCTTCATCTTATCCTGCGATGCGTCCGCGATTTTCAGGCACGTTTTGGCTACCAATATTTTATGATCATGTTGGCTCCGGCGACTAAGAGTATTATGCCGAAGATTAGTGTGAGGTTTTTGCCCGAGATCTTTTTGGACGTGTATGCTCCTACTTGGGCTCCTATGATTGACCCTGCAGCCAGAGTTAGGGCAACTGGAAAATCTATGGGATTTGACGGGGAATATACCGATAATACCGACGCCGTAGCGACGGCTGAGATTGATGTAAAAATCATTGTAAACATGGACGTGGCTGTTGCGAATTGAATAGGCATTCCCAACGCGAAAGTCATTATGGGGACGATGAGGGTTCCTCCTCCTACACCGAGTAGACCCGAGGCGATGCCGCCGAAGAAGCCCAAACCAACGCCGAAGGCGATCGTTTTTCCTGAATGGACGAGTTCTGTGTCGGTTTTCACGTTTTGTGCTTTTTCTTGTGTTTTATTTCTGATTAGGCTGATTATCGTGCGGAGGGCGACGAGTATGAGGAAGACTCCGAAGACTATTGCGAGGAGACGTTCTTTTGCGATAGATCCGAGCCAGTAGCCGATGGAAGCTCCCGGTGCCGTTGTGATGACAAGGATTAAACCTGTCTTGTAGTAGACGCGTTTTTGTTTGGCGTAGTTGAATGTTGAGGCTATGGCTGTGAAGATTATTGTGGCTAGGCTGGTTCCTGTTGCTGCGTTGACGACGAAGCCGTAGAAGAAGGTTAGAATGGGAACGATGAAGACGCCGCCGCCTACACCTGTCATCGACGCTAGTATGCCGATTAAGAAGCCGAATACGGTGAGTAGCCACCAGTCCAGCATGCCTTGTCACGTTGGCCTTAGCTTTTGTTTGGCGACGTAGTAGATTGTGCCTGCTATTAAGCATACGGTGCCGATGATCCACGATTGTGATGAAGCGAAAAGCAGAAAACCCAGCATGAACACGCATGAAACTGCCCCGACTGCAGGCAGAATCTTTGGATAGGTGCGTTTTTTGACTTTCAAGCGCAGGGCTGAAACGTTTGCAATAGTGTAGAAGAAGAGCAGTCCGAAGGAGCTTACGGCCACGACTCTTGACAGGTCCGCGAACAGTGCCAACGACGCCATTGCGACGCCGATGATCCATACGGTGTAGACTGGCGTGTTCCTTTTTGGGTGGAGTTTACATAATTTCTGTGGGAGATCTTTTCTTCTTGCCATTGCATAGGCCATTCTTGACACACCTAGTATCGACGTGAGTAGGACACTTGCAGTTGCTAGTAATCCTCCTGTCGAGGTGATTGTGGTTGCGGCTGGGTTTCCTGTGGCTTTCATGGCCTCTTCCAGAGGCGAGTTTGAGCCTGCAAGTCTGGCTGGTCCGACTAAGCCAACGGCAACCGTGCCTACTAGGATGTAGAAGACTGTTGAAACAGCCAGTGCCAGAAACATTGCGCGAGGAACATTGCGCTTGGCGTCTTTGACTTCTTCGGCGATGACTGCGGCTCTTGCGAATCCTCCAAAGGCAAAGAAGAAGAAGCCTGCGCCGTAGAAGACGCCTAGGTCTGTGGGGTTGAAGGGTGAGAAGTTTGCTGTGCTAGTGTGCAATGAGCCGAGGATGATGAAGACGGCTAGGATGAGCAGTTTTGCGGCTACGAGTACGTTGTTTAGAGTGGCTGATTCCCTGACGCCGTAATAGTTGATCACGGTGAATAGTAAGCAGATTATGGCTGCTGCATAGTTAGCTGGCAGGACCGGCCACAGTGTGTTTAGGTAGTAGGCGAAGCCCAGAGAAACTGCTGTTCCTGCAAAGGTGTTGCTCAGTATCCACATCCAGCCTGTGAGAAAGCCTGCGAACGGTGAGATCAGTTGGTATGCGTATTCGTAGATGCTTCCTTCCTTGGGCATCCATGCTGTCAATTCGGCGAAGCTTGACGCTGTGAATAGTGAGATGACTGCAGCTATAAGCATGGAGACCAGAAGGGCTGAGCCAGCTAAACCTGCAGCGATACCGGTTACGACGAATATTCCGCCGCCTATTATTGCACCGACACTTATGGCCGTGGCGTCAAACAAACTCAATGATGGCTTGAACCCTGATTGTTGATCGGAGTCTCTGTCCATGCTCATCTTGGTCAGATTACCGCTTTTCCTGAATTTAGGTTTATGCGTTCTAAGGCTGAGCGTTGCGAACTGGTATGCTTTGGTCGAAAGAATTCTTCAATACTCGCTCCAGAATGAAGTCTATTATATCTGTTCCCTATGCAAATAGAGACATTCAAAAGGTGTTCACCCATGGAAACTCACGTAAGAAGCATCCTAAAAGCAGTTTCTTGGAGGATTGTTGCAACTCTCACTACGATTCTTCTGGTGTTTGCGTTCACGGGAAACTTGGTTGTGAGCGGTGGCGTTGGCTTGACCGAGCTTCTCACGAAGATCCTCATTTATTATGCTCATGAGCGTTTATGGAATGCATTGAGTTTTGGCAGGATTCACAAAGCGAAATAGGTTAGCGAGTTTTGAACTTTGATAACACATGTGCACGGTTTCAAGAGAACTCCATGCAAGAACAGATCCGCACACATACTCTCGAAAGCTTGATTAATCTGAAATAAATCAAGTAAGCAAGGTGTTTGTGACTTGACAATTGCCTATGTCTTAGCGAAAGTTCAAGCTGGGAAAGACAAGGAAGTACTTAAAGAGGTCAAGGAAGCACGAGGGGTCAGGCAGGCAACTCCAACTTATGGCGTCTATGACCTGCACGTTGAAGTTTCATTCGACACGATGGAAGAACTTGACAAGTTCATCTTCGACAAAATCCGCAGAGTTCCCGGAATAAACGAGACAGTGACCTTGATAGCCTTTCAAGGGATATGAATGCCTAGGATAGGTTGCAGAGAAGTCTACTTCGTCAACGCAATGCAGCCGACTCAGATTGATTTCTTGATTGACAAGGTTAAGGAAGTCGTGAAAGAGATGGGGCTTCCCCCGGAGTATGATATAAGGATCTACAGGAACGTGTATGCGTGCTGCGGCGTGGGAGGTCTGGGCGTGGTCATAGAGGTTGTTGGGCCAGAAGAAGAAAAGATAAGGGCAGTTGACCTAAGAGCGGTGTCAAGGATTCTGGAGTTCTGTGAGAAGGAAGGCTACAGCATAGGCTATCACTCTTTCGGACAGTTCGAATCTGTGTAAGCCCTTGTGAGAAATCTGCTGGTGGCCTGTGGGCATCTAAAGCGGGCACTTTGGTGAGGCTATTTCTGGAGACATGGGCTTTTTGCGTTTGTTTTCTTCAAGTCTTCCAGATATGCTTTTTCGCCAACCGTGTGTGCAAGGTTCTGTTGGCCGTTTACGAAGTTCAGAGTATGGTATAGTGTTTCATCGCCTGTGAGTTGCTGTTCGAAGAAGCATCCTTTTTTCAAGCCATTGGGCTTCATACTTTTGAGGTGTTCTAAAGCATATGCGCAGTGGCTAACGATTTCGCATGAGGCGCACTTGCCCCAGTCATCAGGGTACATGCATGGGCCACAAGTGACGTGGCATGCTCTTCTTCCGGGGTGCAGATCTACTTTTATGTCGTCGCCGCAGCGACAGCATTTGTTTTCCCATGTTTCTTGTTCTACCATTTTCATCTTGACTCCTGATAAGTAGACATATATAATAGTGCAACTTTGTGATAATAAGCATTACTATTATAAATCATAAGAAAAAACGTGCAATCGATTTGGGGTCAGAAGGAAAGGATATGTCGGAGGATGCTGAAATATCAAGATATCCGTTGCTCATTAGGAGGCGAGGTTTTGACTAAAGGAATTGATGAAACAGACAAGAGGATATTGTGTGCTCTGTCAGATGATCCAAGGCTGTCTCAGGCCGAAATCTCGGCGCGTTTGAGCATCTCCCAGCCTGCGGTAAGCGCAAGGATACGTAAGCTGGAGGAAAAAGGCGTGTTGGTCAGTTTGATTGGGACTGATATTAAGAAGACTCAGCTTTTCCTCGCAAAACTCGACATCTCAACGAATCATGTTGAGGAGGTTTTGAAGTTTCTGGATGCGTGCCCTCTGTACCTGAACAGTTTCCTGACTTCTGGAAGGTACAACATGACTGTGTTGTTGATTGGGGAGAACATAAGGTCCATAATGTCGTGTGTTGACTCTCACATGAGGCAGCAACTGCCTGTTAGAAGTATGGAGTTTGACTTGATAGTGACCCCAATTCGGCCCCTAGTAGTGCCCTTAAAGCCGAACATGGATAAGAAGAGAGCTACTCCCTGCAAATCGGATTGTGGAACTTGCACGTTCTACGGAAGTGATAGGTGCTTAGGATGCCCCGCTTCCATTTGCTACAAAGGGAATCTGCTGTAAGTCGCCCATGTGCGCGTCTGGAAGTCAAAGCTCTTTTCGAGTTCAGAGCTGAAAGCGCGCGCTAAGCATATAAGGGGCTCAAGATTTACTCCCAGAAGCAAGGAATAACGTCTGAAAGGTGGGCATTTTGAGCATCCAGTTAAATCCGATAGGCTTTGTAAAAACGAAATTTGCTGGTGAAGAGATGAGAAATCAGCCGGTTGAGGAACTGGAAGCGGATATTGAAATTCTCGACGAATACGCCGATGGTCTAGAAGCCATTGATGGTTTTTCTCATCTGCTAATTCTCTTTTACATGCACAACATCACTGCGGAAAACAGAAAACGGCTCAAGATCAAGCCTAGAATCGTTGTCAGGTATGGACTGAACCTGGAAGAGGTCCCCTTGGTTGGAGTGTTCTGCTTGGACTCGCCTAACAGACCAAATCCTATAGGCTTGTCTGCAGTGAGACTACTATGGAGGAAGGGCAAAATCCTTCATGTCAAAGGGGTAGATGCTCTTGATGAAACTCCGGTGCTCGACATTAAACCCTACTCTCCAGCAAGAAAAATCGAGAAATTCGAATTACCCGGATGGTACAAAAACATAATAGCCAAAGCAAGAGCAAAAGGCCACAACATAACCGATTTTTAAACGTGCGCACCAAGGTTTCGTGATCAAACCGGAAATACAATCAAAATGTGGAAGCGCTTACTGGGCCTTACAGCATGCCTCTTTTCAGAGTGTATTATCTTTCTGGAGAACTCCAATAGACCGATGGAATGACCAACAACATGATGGTGCTGCATATGCAGCGGAAAGAACAGCTGTTAGGGCGACCTCTTTCGCGGCTTGTGTCGTTTTCACCTGTCTCATCCTCTACCGCTTCAGGATCATATTACCTAAACCCTGCAATCATGACTTTGTTGTTTACGCGTATGAAGTGCGCGCAAAGGCTAGATTATGCTAAGCACTCGGTTTTATTTCTCCTTTGAAAACTCGGTAGCACCTGTCTGAGCAGAAGCCTTGAAAATCGTTGTCTGGCACAAACAGCTTTCCGCAAGCTTTACACTTGCGCTTAGTGCTTTCTACCATACACTTCTTTCCCCAAACCGAATATTATCGTTACAGGTTATATGTTTAGCCACAAGGCAAGGATTACCGCTCTATCAGCCTGCGCTCGTGGACGAATTGGTCAAAACCGGTAGAGGTTTCCGACGCTGCCCCAAATGAAGGCGTCAGGCATTGCTTGAGCAATTGCGTAGGTTCCCCTCCAGCCGGTGCAGTGCGAAGGAAGTATCAGTTGCGGATTCAGAAGCTTCAATTCTTTGACGGTTGGGACTATTCTTGGTTCGAATTCTTTCCCTGCTAGATGAAATCCCCCCATGATGGCAAATACGTCGTTGGCCGCAGTGATCTGTTTTGCGTAGAGTGTCGTGTTGACGATGCCCGAGTGAGCGCAGCCAGAAATAACCACCAAGCCTTTCTGTTTAATGTTGATTGTTATTGCTCGATCATCCCAGATATGTGGATCGGGTTGCCATTTGCCATCAACGAAGACTCTGTGCTGGGAAAATCCTTTTTCAAAGTCCGTTTTACGAGGGATCTCGCCTGTAACTAGAATAGTATCGCCAGCTAGAAGGTGAGGTTGCTTTGTTCTAACGTATCTGGCCGGCTTTACCTGGTCATCGGTTGGGAAATCCAGATGCTTTCTCACAGTTCCATCAGGTTCAGCTATGCCTCTGGTTCTGAACATGTCTTCAGGCACGACAATCGGCAAACCTGCCTTGTTAACAACTCTCAGTACTGCCAGAAGCCCGCCAAAATGATCATAGTGGTCATGCGACAGAACTATAGACTCAATCTCTGAAAGGTCTAGTCCCATTCTATCCGCGTTGGCAACCACTCCGCCGGAACTGCCGCCAGCATCAAACAATATGCTATGAAAGCCATCACCACGGAATACGCGGACGAGAACTGAAAAGCCATGCTCAGCCACGGGTAGACGAAAGTGCTCTCTCATCCATCCATCGCCTTTACGTTCTTTCACCCATTTTCGGACCTGACAGACTTCTTTCCTTTCAATCGTAGACAGAAAATCTACACAGTTGTCTACTAGACTTACTATCTCTACGCTATCAACTTCTTTGAGCGGGAAGACTTCGTCAGGTTTACTACAACATTTTCCATTCACAGAAATCATCTACTATAGTGTTCCTCTGTAATAATGTGTAGATGGACAACCAACGCATTTGTTGTTCTGATACCGAGAGCAAGGCCTGCAATCGACATTGCAGGGTGTGACGCCTTTGTCCTTGTGAGTGAGGTGTTCTCTGACCGGAAGAAATGGAGAAAAGTAAATGTCACTGATGGGATAGAACTCTGACCTCCGTATTCCTTCACCGCTTCTTAGAGAGCATTTCTCGACAGATATGCTTTCAAGAGTGTCCTTGTCTTCAGCGATGACTAGCGCAATGAGATTGTAGCCTCCCATCGTCTTGAATATATTGATGACTCTCGGACAGTCCCTGAACCGGTCGAGGAGATTCTGCATGGCCTCAGCGTTTTCCATTTCCAGCATGACAATTGCTGGAGACAGTTTGAAAGAAAATGAATTGAGTAGAGTTGACACTTGGATGCAGTTCTGATCTTTGAGTTTCTGTAATCTCTTTTTGATCCCCATGCTTGTGAATCCGATGTTTTTGGCCAGCTCTCGCAGTGTTGTTCGCCCATCTAACTGGAGCTTCGACACGATTTTTCGATCAACTTCATCCAAACATTGCACCGTGTTTATTTTATAAACACAACGTATTAATATGGTTTATGTGTTAAACTCGGTTCTCCGAGGCCGGAGCCGTCAACATGACCAGCACCATAAATGCAGTCCCTGAAAAAAGAAAGGAGATGGTCGAACAAGACCAAAAAGTCAGGGAAAGGATGAACAAAATCCGACACAAGATAGCCGTGATAAGCGGCAAAGGCGGCGTTGGAAAAAGCACAGTGACTGTAAATCTTGCAATGGCCTTTGCTGTGCATGGGCATGTCAATCACGTTGGTATCCTGGACGCGGATATTCACGGACCCAGTGTGCCCAAGATGCTGGGAATAGCAGGTCAAAGACTTCAAGTTGGACCTCTAGGCGCCTTCCCAGTTTCTGGGCCGCTGGGCATCAAAGTGGTTTCCATGGATTTTCTGCTGCCTGACGAAAATTCGCCGGTCATTTGGCGCGGACCGTTAAAAATGACGGCCATACGCCAGTTCTTGTCAGACATCGTTTGGGGAGACTTGGACGTTTTGCTCATAGACTTGCCTCCTGGCACTGGCGATGAGCCTCTCAGCGTTGCTCAGCTTCTGCCCGAAATGGACGGTGTGGTGATAGTTACCATTCCTTCCGAGGTATCACAGATTGTTGTTAAGAAGTCTGCTTTTTTTGCACGTAAGGTTGGAATGCCCATAATAGGCATAGTGGAAAACATGAGCGGTTTTGTCTGTCCAAAGTGTGGGTTCAAAGCCGACATATTTCAGTCCGGGGGCGGGAGAAAAATAGCTGAAGAGTTGCGAATCCCCTTTCTCGGATCCATACCAATAGATCAAAGCGTCTGTCAAGACACGGACAGAGGCACCCCATTCATACTTGAACATGCTGATTCTCCGGCATCAAAGTCCTTTATGGAAATCGTCGAAAAAATTGAGGATTTCTTGAAGAACAAAGAAAGAATGAAGAAAACGGAGGTAACATGAGTGAAAATATGTGTGACTGCGTCAGGAAACACTTTGGACGCCTCAATTGATCCAAGATTTGGCAGAGCAGCCTACCTTACAATAGTTGACTCTGAAAGCATGGCTTTCGAAACAATTCCTAATGCGGCAGCAGGCGCCATGGGTGGTGCAGGAATTCAAGCAGCTCAGACATTGACAAAGAAAGGAGTGGACGTACTGATAACTGGAAATGTAGGGCCAAATGCGTTTCAAGCGCTGTCAGCCGCGGGCATAAAAATCGTTACAGGTGCCTCTGGAACTGTGAGGGAGGTTGTTGAGAAATACAAGAGAGGGGAACTGAGCGAGACTGGCGCACCTACTGTCAAGGGACATTTTGGCATGGGTATTGGTAGAGGAAGCGGTCGAGGACGCGAGGATCTGAGCAGATTGGCTTGAAAAGGAGGTGATCAAATGACAAATAGAATTGTGATTCCAGTTGTAAGCGATAGCGGTCTGGACTCGAAGATTGCAGAGCATTTTGGAAGAGCACCCTGCTTTGCAGTTGTTGACTTGGACGAGAAGGGCGCGGTTTCAAATGTCAAGACAGTGCCAAATGCAGGTGAACATTGTGGTGGACAGGGACAGGCTCATGACAACATCCTGAAGTTAAAACCAAATGCAATAGTAGTCTATGGAATGGGCCCAAGGGGTTTGACGACGTTTCAAGATGCTGGAGTGGCAGTGTTAAGAGCTGATGGAAACACGGTCAGAGAAGTAGTTGCTGCTCATAACGAAGATAGGCTACAGGAACTCACGGAAGGTTGCCATGAGGCGCACCATCAAGAGCACCATCAATAAAGGGGTTGCCGAGGTACCCGACACTGCAAGTATGTGGAAATGCAAAAACCAATTATTGTGAATGAGCAGAAGAGAGTTCGTGCAAAGGAATAGTGGAGAACGATAGAATGAGTGTTATGCCTCAATGCGCCAAGTGTCCGGGGGCTTATTGCCAGCGCATGCCTTTTGAGAGAATCAACAAAGATACGTTGCCTGAATTCTGCCCCATGAAAACAAGCGGGGAAACAATCAAGAAAGTGATTGAAAGATATGGAAAGGACGACGTAAAGAGGATCTATGTTCCTGCCACTATCACGGAGAAAGAGGCCTACGAATGTGTCAGAGGCGTGCGTATGGCGGTACGACCCAGAATCAAAGAATCGATAGAGTTTGGCAAGTTGATACATGCCAACAAGATTGGAGTGGCCTTCTGCGCCGGAATGCGAGATGAGGCGAAAAGAATAATGGAGTTTCTTGAAAAATCTGGATTTTCTGTTGCTTCAGTCCTGTGCAAGTGTGGCGGAATCGACAAGACAAGGCTTCATGTGGAAAAAGAATACAAGATTGATGATCCCTTGAAATTCGAGGCTGGCTGC
>Ga0315291_10001314_pt1 | contig 33229 bp, 22 predicted proteins | sample YL17G12_20_MG_FD_203070 | JGI IMG/M metagenome (GOLD analysis project Ga0315291, IMG submission 203070) | Sediment microbial communities from Yellowstone Lake, YNP, Wyoming, USA - YL17G12_20 | ecosystem: Environmental > Aquatic > Freshwater > Lake > Sediment | place: USA: Wyoming | collected...
GCCCCGTCGAGCGCTTCCGTGGGCGAGCTTGCCAGGCGCGCCCGCTGGGGCATGCTCCAGGTGCTGCCCATCCGCTTCGAATAATATATGCCCGTGGCCCCTCCGGCCAGCTGCTTTTCGGGCGAAAGACGAACGTCGGGCGTGAAGAAGAAGAAGAGCGTGCTTCCGTCGGGGCTCATGTAGGCGGAGTCCTCGGCGCCGGCGGAGCTTACCGGCGCCGGCATCGGAACGGGCTTGGCCCAGCCGTCTAGATGCAATAGCGGCGGGTGCTGGTCGGTCTGGGGCGTCTGCTTCATCGCGTCGGCGGGGATGAGGCTGTCGCGGGTGGGCCATTTGACGGGCGGCGGGGCCGGGCTGGTGCAGCCAGATATGATGAGGGCGACCGCTACCGCGGACAACAACCCGGAGACAGCACATCGTCTCCCATTGTTTCTCATCATTTCACCCCTACGCCATCAAGCTCGATGGTTCCGACCAGGAAGGTCTTCGCCTTCCCGGCTATCCAGACCCGGTCACCGACGAGCGTGCAGCCGAGGCGACCGCCTCGCCTCGACAGCTGGAGCGCCCGAAGCTTCGTCTTCCCGAGCCTTCGCGCCCAGAATACGGTCAGGGTGGTGTGCGCCGACCCCGTCACGGGGTCCTCGGGAACGCCGACCCGCGGGCCGAAAAAGCGCGACACGAAATCGGTGCGTTGGCCTTTTGCCGTCACCATCACCCCCCGCGCCCTTATCTTGGCGAGGGCCCAAAAATCCGGTCGCATCCTCTCGATGTCCCCCTGCGAGCCGAAAAGGCACAAGAGGTCGGTCCGGCCGCGCCAGACCTCTTTTGGCCGGCGGCCCAGTGCTTTGACCAAGCCGGCCGGCGCCGCCACCATCCTCAGTTTGTCGGCCGGAAAGTCCAAGACGATCTCTCCCCCCTTGCGCGTGGCCGTCAGGACGCCGCTTCTCCGGCTGCGAAAAACGATCCGGTCGGACGGATGCCCCAGCTGCTCGAAAAGCACATGCGCCGACGCCAGCGTGGCGTGTCCGCACAGGTCCACCTCCGTTTCGGGCGTGAACCAGCGTATTGCGAAAGTCTTCCGCCCGGGGACGACGAAGGCGGTCTCGGACATGTTGTTCTCGGCGGCGATGGCCTGCATGAGCCTTGCGGGGAGCGGGCGCTTAAGGACCATCACTCCGGCCGGGTTGCCCGAAAATAGGCGGTCGGTGAAAGCGTCGACGTGGTAGAGCCGGAGCTTCATGCGATCAGGTATGCGCGTGGAGGGAGATTTTTGTTGCGGTGGGGAAAACGGGGCGGCGTACGGCGTTCGGCGGACGGCGGACAGCGAGCAAGTGGCCGTCCGCTGCCCGCTGAACGCGGTCCGCCGTCCGCTCCGTTAGTCCAGCGTTCCCTGTTTTGCCTTCAGCTCTTTGTACTCGTGCGGCTCGGTGACAGCCGGCCCGTCCCTGGCTCTCCCGGCTCCGCTGAGAGGGGCCACGGTATAGGCTTCCAGCTCGCCATCGTCGTACGGCCGCATGAGCGGGCGCAGCTCTTCGGGCGAAAGCCCCTTTTCGAGCCAGTGTCGCTCGGCCTCCCGGCGGAGGATCACGGGCATCCGCTTCTTCGTGTTGTGAATGCGGGCCATGAGGGGGCTCGCCTCGGTCGTAACGACCGAGAATGTTCGTTTCACCGCCCCCCCGCTGCTCCATTCGTCCCATATGCCGGCGATGGCGAACGCCTCTCTGTCCTTGAGCCGGATGTAATAGGGATATTTCTTGCCGTCTTTGTGCTGCCACTCGAAGAAGCCGTCGGCGAGGACCAGGCAGCGCCTGTCCTTTATCGATGAGCGGAACGACGGCTTCTGGAATATGGTCTCCGCCTTTGCGTTGTACGTCCCCTTGCGTATGTCGGCCGCCTGCTCCACGGTCTTCACCCAGCGCGGTATCAGGCCCCACTCGAAGAGCCGGATGCGCTGCGGGTCCTCGTCGGCGATGACCGGGTGCGCCGGTGATGAGAAGGCGGCCCGGTGGTAGGCGGGCTCGTATCTATCCGGCTCCTCGAAGGTCGCGCCGAAGCGCTTCTGAAGGTAGAGCAGATTCTGGGCCAGGGAAAGATGGTAGCACATTGGAAGCCGCCGAATCGAGCCTCACTCTTCCTCTTCGGCGAACTTCTTCTTCGCCCAGGCATCCACCATCAACCGGGACAGCCGTTCGAACGCCATCTCCACGTTCAGGCCGGTCTTGGCGCTCACGGCCAGCACCGGGATCTGCTCCTTGCTGGCCAGGGTGCGCACGTCCTTGAGGTCCGAAGACGACGGTTCGGCCAGGTCGCACTTGTTGAGCAAAAAGACCATCGGGATGTTGGAGCCGGTCCGCTCCGCCATGGAGAGCGTGGCCTTCAGGCTCTCGAACGTATTCTTCCTCGTCAGGTCGGCCACGGCCAGCACGCCCTCCATGCCCTTCATGTGCATCTCGTGGAAGGCCCGGTACTCCTTCTGGCCGGCGACGTCCCAGATCATGAGGCACAGCTTGATGTGCAGGTCGCGCTCGGGGAGGTCCAGCACCATGCCCTTCTTGGTTATCTTGGCCCCGATGGTGCTCAGGTAGTGGTCGTCGAAAAGGTCGGTGACGAACCGCCGGACGAGGCTGGTCTTGCCCACGCCCGGGTCGCCTATCAGGCACACCTTCTTTATCAGCTCGAACTCCTGCGCCACGTTCCTGCCCCTGGTGATGGCATAGCCCCTTCGGGGGCTCTGCGCATCGTGTATTGAAGAACAGATTATATAAAGATGTAGGAACGGTGCCGGCAGACTTAAGGAGGGCAGTGCGGGCAATCAATACCAATGGGAAAACGGGCAATGCGGGCAATGCGGGCAATCCGGGGACGGGGGATCCAGCGCCGAGTGGACGAGTGGGCGCGGTTGCGAGTGGGCGAGGGAAGAAATACGGCGGGATCTCGTCCCGTCCCTCGTCCACACGTTCACCCGTCCACCCGTGCACTCGTTGACCCCGTATTGCCCGTCCGTCCCTACTGCGCTGGCCCTTTCTTCCGGCGCATGAGGAACAGCCCGGCGCCGCCCGCCGCGGCCGCCACGATGATAATCACTGCTATTATGGGCATGGTGAGCTCCGTGCCGCCTCCTTGGGACCGGGGAGCCGCCACGGTCTCCTGGCGCAGGGGGCTGGCGGCCGGGTTGGCGCCCTGCGTCTCCGCCTTCACCGACACGGAGTGCTTTCCCGCCGCCGGCTTCCACAAAAACGCCGCCGTCTTGTTTCCCCCGGCCTTCACGACATCCAGCTGGACGGTGCCGGCCACGGCGCCGTCTATTATGAACGAGACGGTGACGAACCGGGCGTCGCCCAGCCCCTGGTTGGCTATCGAGGCGACGATGTTCACCGAAAATCCCTGCCGGAGCTCGCCCTCGAGCGTGACGTTCTCGACGGCCAGCACCGGCAGCAGAACTTCGGGTTCAGCCAGCGCAAGCTCCATCGTGAAGCGGTTGTTGGTCTCGTTGAGCTCCGCGATCTCGTTTTTGTAGTCGACGGTGATGTTCAGGATGTAGGTCGCCGGCCGGAAGCTCCCGGTGTCCCGCGAGACGTTCACCCGTGCCGACGAGCCGACCGCTATGGCGGGCACGGGCACGGGCGAGTCCGTGAACTTGAGCAGCGCCAGGCCGCTGTCGAGGTAGATCATCACCGAGCTTGGGCCGCAGTCTTGGTTGCCGGCGTTCTCTACGAGGATGCCCAGCGACAGCCGGTCGCCGACCCGCGGGGCGGACGGCTCGACGTCTATCTTGCTCACCCTGAGGTCCGGGGCGGGAGGCGGGGCCAGGAGCTCCAGCACCTCCGAAAGGCGGTTGTTTTCGACGTCCACGTCGCCGGGTATCGGCTCCAGCGCCAGCTCGTAGGTGTAGTTGCCCGGAGGCAGGCCGGCGGTGGCCCAGGCGAGCGTGACCTCCGCCGACCGGCCGCGGTCCTGGGCCCCTATGGACCGGCGGTCCACGGGAAAGCCGTTGATCTTCAGGGTCAGGTTGGTAGCCGGCGAGGGCAGGGAGCCGAGGTTGCGGACGGAGAGCGAGAACTGGACCCCGTCCCCCGACCGCGGGTTGCGGGGAGTGATGGTCAGGTTCTCCAGCGCCAGGTCCAGTTCGCCCAGGAGCGCTATCTCCCACCGGAAGTTGTTGTTGCTCTCGTTGATCTCGGCCACCACGGTGCCGCTGTCGGCGTGCAGCCTCAGGTAGTGCGTGCCGGCCGGCAGGCCGGTGGTGTCCCAGAGGAAGCGGACGCTGGCGTAGGCGCCCGGTTCCAGGGCGGGCACGTCCCGGAGGACCACCGGGGTCGGCGAGTAGTCGACATAGAGCGCCAGGTCGCACTCGTTGGAAGCGAGCCCGCCGGCATTGAGGACCTCCAGGTTCATCAGGACGGACTGGTCCACCCTGGGATTGGCGGGGTCCCAGCTCACGTTGCGCAGGAGCAGGTCCGCCAGCCGCATCGGGTGGAGCATGAACCTCCTCTCCATATCGATGTTCCCGGCCAGGAACCGGAGCTTGTGGTCCCCGACCGGAAGCAGGGCCGTCTCGTTCTCGGCCGAGAAATTGGCCAAGGCGCCGGGGTCCAGGCTGGCGGTCTCCCGGAAGAACTCGGTCCCGTCGAGAAGGAGGCGGGCCGTGAAGTTCTCGGCCGGGCGGGTGTCGTTGTTCCTGACGGTCCAGGTGACGTTCAGGACGTCCCCGAGGTGGACCTCCGCCGGGACGACCTCGATGCTCTCGAGGACCAGCCTGAAATCCGGCGCCGCGATGACCACGGCGCGGGAGCCGTTGTTGTTGGACCAGTCCGGCTCGGCGATGCTCGTGAACAGGAACTCGGGGTTGACAAATACAAGCAGGGTGTGCGCGCCGGTCGATGCGGACGAGGTGTCCCAGACCAGGGCGACGGTCCTCACCTCGGAGACGTTGACGGTGGTGACGTCCTTGTAGCTGATGGTCTGCTGGATGCTGTCGAGGTAGATGTAGACGCGGAAGAACTTGGCCGCCCCCTCGCCCGTATTCGTGAAGCTCACGTTGACCGTCACCAGGTCGCCCTTGACGGGGGCGGCCGGGCTCAATGTGAAATCCAGAAGCGCCAGATCCGGGAGCCTGGGGGGCCCGAGCGCCTGCTCGAACTCGAAGATGTTGTTGGTCTCGTCGGACTCGCTGATGCGGGAATTGTTGTCGACATTGACGAGGATCTTATAGTTCACGCCCTGATAGTACTCGTACTGCTCCGTGGAGGCGGTGGCCCAGCTGAACGACACGTTCGCCGTCGTTCCGGCGGGGAGCGAGTTGACCGTCACGGTGCTGAGCCTTGTTGTGCTGTTCCGATAGAACGTCACATCGAACAGCCCGGCGTCGGCATCGCCCTGGTTGATCACCGTGACATTGATGACGCTGGTATCGTAGAGCCGCGGCGGGTCCGGCCTGATGGCGTAGCTTCCGGGGACCACGGTCAGGTCGGGAGCGGCGCGGCCCTGGGCGCCGTTTTCGGGGCCGGCGACCGCCGCGGTCGGCAGGCAGAGCAAGGCCAGAAGCACCAGCGTGGCGAATGGTCGGAATCGGTGGCTCATGGGTTCACGTTCCATATCATGCATTCAGTATGTTCTCAATGTTACTAAATGTTGTGGAGCAGCTTCAAAATCCAAAAAAAAGGGGCCGGGCGGCAGGCTGCCCGGCCCCAGCCAGATTCACTGGTACCTGAGCGCGTCGCCCGGCGGGATCCGGACCGCCCGCGTTATGGGCACCTGGATGATCAGGGCGCCCACGCCGACGACGGCGGCCAGGGCGATGAGCACGTAGGCCAGGGGGAAGACGAACGGCATGCTCACGGCCAGCGAGCCCAAAAACATCTGGAACAGCGACCAGCCCAGCGCGAACCCCAGCGGGATGCCCAGCGCCCACCCGGACATCATGAGCACCAGCCCCTCGGACGAGAACACGGCCCGGATGCTTGCGGCGCCGGCCCCGATGCACCTCATCATGCCTATCTCCCGCGTCCGTTCGAGCACGTTCATCGTGAGGTTGTTGGCCAGCCCGACCATGCTGATGAGGACGATTATGAACCCGAGGGCCTGTATCATGTTCATGACGTCCATGAAGCCCTGGATGTTCTGGCGCTCCACGAGGTACATCACCGTGACCTCGACCTGGTGGCCCTTTTCCCCCAGCGAACTCTCCACGGCCACGGCGGCCCGGTCGATCGTCCCTTGCTCCCGCGAGGCCAGCCGCACCGCAAACCCGCTCACGTTCTGGCCCATCCCGAGCAGCGATTGCATCGTGGACATCGGGACGTAGACGGCCCTCCCCATCTGGACGATGGTGTCGGTCAGCCCGACCACCCGGAACAGCCTCTCTCCGGCCGGGGTCTCCATCCGTACCTCGCTTCCTGCCTGCACGCCATGGAGCCTCGAAAGGGTGGTCGAGACCACCGCCACCAGGCGGCCCTGGCGGGACTCCTCGTCGCTGAACCAGCGGCCGTCGGCCATCCGCACGACATGCGCCCTCGTGTCCCCGGGAAGCCCCAGCGCCGACACCTTCTCGCCCATCAGCCTGAAGTTGGTGCCGGCGAAGGGCTCCGCCAGACGGACCCCGGGAACGGCCAGGAGGTCCTCCGACACGGACGGGTCGAGAGTGCCCAGCCCTCCCTGGCTGGTTATCTCGAGGTCGTAGTCCAGGTCGTCGAAAGCCGACGAGATGGCCCCCTGCACCGAGGAGCCGATGGACGCCACGGACAGGAGCGTGGCCACCGCCAGCGCCAGCTGGAGCACCGTGGCGGCGCTCCGGCCGGTGTTGCGGCCGACGTTCCGCGAGCCCATCTGGACCGTCCGCGGGACGGTCCTGGTCCCGGTCAGGAACCGCATGAGCCGGCCGGTGCCCTTGTATCCGGAGGTGTTCTCGTCCAGGGCCTCGCGGGTGTTGAGGCGCATCCCGCGCCAGAGCGCCGGCGCGGCCGCCGCCACGGAAAGGCACACTCCGGCGGCAAACGAAACGAGCAACCCGGGCAGGTAAACGGAGAACGCGGGCGAGATGCCCAAAATCGGCCCGAGGCTCTGGCACATCCAGTTGCCAATCAGCACGCCGATGGCGATGCCCAGGACGGAGCCCAGCGCGCCTATCATGCCGGCCATAGTGAGGTAGACCCGGGCCACCTGGGCCCGGGTGGCGCCCACCGCCTTGAGGCAACCTATCTCGCGGGTGTGCTCCAGGATGGTGGTGTTCATCGTGTTGGATATGAGGACAACGCTGGTGAGCAGGGCCAGCCAGGTTATGATGGAAAAGCCCATCATCATGCTCTCGAAGCCCTCCTTCCCCGGCCATTTCTCGTCCGTGACGAGCTCCGGGGTGGCTCTCATGACCGCGCCGGGCTCCACGGCGGCCAGGGTGGCTTCGACCGATGCGGTCGCGGCCTTCATATCCCCGTCGCTGTCGCCGGCCAGATCGATGTCCAGGAAGGTCATGGTCGCCGGCCCGGCCAGGGCTCGCACCGTTTCGGAGCTCGTGTAGAACACGGCCCCGATGTACTGGGTGTAAACGGAGAACTGCAGGCTGCGGCCGGTGCCCGTGATGTTGAGCCTCGTTTCCCGGCCGCCGGCGTCCAGCACCGCGGCCGTTTTGCCTTCTTTGGCCGAGAAGGCGGTGTACTTGGCGTTCGAGGCCTCTCCGAGCACTTCCAGGGCCGCCGGCGTCCTTCCGGACAGGACATAGACCCTGTCGACGTTTTGGTCCTTGAAGGAATCGACACCCACGATGACGGCCTCGCAGGTCCTTTCCCCGACTAACAATTTCGTCAGGAAAATGGTGTGCGCCTCCACGCCCTTCACGTTCTCTATCGCGTCCAGCGCCTGGACATCGCTTTCGTTCAGGTCGGCATTGGCCAGCATGTACCGTATGTTGTGCAGCCGCCCGTCCTCAACTTCCCGGGCCATCGCCCGGTCCATCATGGGCGAAACGAACAAGAGGCCGAGGCTGCCCACGGCCAGCGCCACCGTTATGATCGTGAAAACGGTCCGGGCCTTTCGCCGGGATAGATCGTTCCACGCCTTCTTCGTCATTGTCGAGAACATCGAGACCGCCTCCGCTCAGCCGGCGACTATCCGCCCGTCGCGGATGGTCACGATGCGCCTGGCCCGGCGGGCCAGTTCCCGGTCGTGCGTCACGAACAGAACGGTCTTTCCGGCGTCGTTGAGCCCGCAGAGGAGCTGGAACATCTTCTCGGCCGTGGCCGAGTCAAGGTTCCCGGTCGGTTCGTCCCCGACGATGATGGCCGGGTCGTTGGCCAGCGCCCGGGCGATCGCGACGCGCTGCTGCTCGCCGCCCGAGAGGGCCCGGGGCAGGCTTTCCAGCTTGGAGCCCAATCCCACCAGCTCCAGCGATTCCTGCGCCTTCCGGAGGCGCTCCTCGAGCGTGCCCCGCCGGACCAGGTCCATCGGCAGCATCGCGTTCTCGAGCGCCGTGAGCGTCGGGAACAGCTGGAAGAACTGGAACACTATGCCCACATTCTCGCCCCGCCAGCGCGCCAGGTCGTCCTCCTTCATGTTGTCGATGCGCCGGCCGTCCGCCCGGACCTCGCCCTTCGTGGGCCGGTCGATGCCTGTTATCATATTGAGCAACGTGGACTTCCCGCTGCCCGAGGGCCCCACGATGGCCACGAGCTCGCCCTCCTCGATGGCCAGGTCGACCCCCTTGAGGGCCTGGAACTTGAGCACCTTCGAGTTGTAGGTCTTCTCGACCTCGTTGAGCTCGAGCCTCATCGGACCCAACTCCTGGAAATGACAGCCGGGTAGCCGGAGGTCTTCCAGCCCCGGAGGCCCTGCTCCGACCGTTCGGTCACCATGCCCGCACCCTCTTGCCCGCCGACCTCGTTTCCCGTTCTGCCTGCCATGGTATTCCACCACGGAGACGAGTTACGGCCGAATTGCTCTTAAGGCGGTTAGAACAGAAGATTCGAAACTATCGTTCGACATGTTTTAAATACTTGAAACCCCGGGCCGCCGGGCCCGGCCAGAGGTCGGTTCAGGCCTTCTGGCGACGAAGGCGGGGGATGGAGATCCGCCCGCGGCCATATTTCCACCACACGAATACGCCTGCAGCGATGGCGATGCCGATTCCCAACGGCAGCAACAAGCCCGTGTATGACGGTCCCGGCGCTGCGCCCAGCCTCACCGTCACGGTCTCCCACCCGGTCATGTTGTCCTCGTTGGTGACCAGCAATGTCAGCTTGTAGGTCCCCGCCTTCGCGTAGGTGTGGCTCGTCGTCGGGTCCTGCCCGGTGTCGTTTCGGCCGTCGCCCCATTCCCAGGCGTAGTTCACTATGCCCCGGCCGTTCTGGTCGTACGAGCCTTTGCCGCTTGCGGACACTTTCAGGCCGTCGACGGAATACTCCACCTTCGCCACCGGGCCGAAGCCCGCCCTCAGAAATGGCCCGCCGTCCTGCCGGGCCACCATGATCTTCGACTGGTACTTGCCGGGGCCGTCGTTGCCGTCGTTGCCAAATGTCATTACGAGCCGGCCCAGGTCGTCGACGTCGCAGCTCATGTAATCTCCCAGGTCGCGGTCGGCCGAGCCGCTCGCGCCCGATGTCCGTATCGTGCCGCCGTGCACCGCCGGCATCACGATGGAATGATAGAACGTTGCATTCGGCGCGAACACGTCGGTGCACACCGCCGCCTTCACGTCCCAGGTTGCGCCCTCGAGCTCGTCCGAATTTCCCGTCTCGTTGGTCTCGTACCACACGACTCCGGCGCGGCCGTCGTCGCCGCCGGCGACCCAGGGCAGAACCCGCGTGCCGTTTCCCGAGGTCACCGTCAGGAAGCGCCAGCTCTCGGCCTTGTCCGAGCTCACCGCCAGGGTCACGTTGCGCTGGTCCGTCCAGGCCAGGTAGAGGTTGCCGGATTCGTCCACGTCGCCCACCACGAATATGCTCTGGAACTTGTCCGGCGAGCCGTCCATCACCGGCTTCTGCGTGAAGCTGCGGGCGCCGTCCGTGGAGACCCACACGGAAAGGCCGGTGGAGGCCGTGTTGGGCAGGTAGACGGTCCCGTCGTGCTGGTCCACGGTCATGACGTCTCTGGCGTTCGTGTCGGCCGTTATCGGCCTGCCGCGGTTCCCGGGCTTCCAGCCCAGCCCCAGGCTGGTGTACTCCGAGGTCATGATCCAAAGGCCGGTGGGTATCTGGTTGTAGCTCATGTAGAGGGTCTCGGCCTGCTGCACTCCATTGCCACCCACGGTCGGCCCCATCGACAGCCACTGGCGGTCGTCTATCGGCGTGACGGACGCCAGCGGGTTGCGAACCCAGGTCAGCCCTCCGTCGCGCGAGGCCTGGATGGTGGAGGTGACGAGCAAGAGGTCAGTGAAGTATATCACGCCGTCGCGGGTGACGGCCGTGTAGGAATCGCCCGAGCCGGCCCAGCTGCCGGAAACGATGCCCTTGGGCCGGAATGTCCAGGTCTGGCCGAAGTCCTTGGATACATACAGATCGCCGCTCTGCTTGCTGCCCAGGCCCGTCGGGGAATCCACGTAGTACCACTGGCGGCCGTCCACGCCCGGCGCCGCCAGGATGTGCGGCTCGAAGCCCCCACCGACCGAGTCGGGGACCTCAACAACGAAGAAGCGCATGGTCGAGTTTGCATCAATGATCTCGGCCGCCTCGACGTCGGCCGCCCGGGCCGGCCCGATGCCAGCCGATGGAAGTGGGGCCCAAAAAAGCATCACAAGCAAGGAAAAGGCCAGCAGGCGGGCGGCTCCATGTCTCCCCTTGATCCGATGCCTATCCTTCCTCTTTCCGCCGGCCATGGGCCCACACCATCCCCGCCGCTCGGACCGCCCGGGCGCTTCCCTGTTATACAAGGTAGATGAACAATCACAATATATCTTTATTGGAGAGACCGGCCGGGGTCATTGGCAAGTTTTAAGACCGCGATGGTCGATGAAGAATGCGGGGTAGGATGAGAAAGGTCCTGGTTGCGGTGGCGCTGGTCGCGATAACCGTGCTGGCCGGCATGGGCGCATACCTCTACAGGCCCGGACCGCCGGCGCCTAAGGGCGGAGGACGGCCCCAGATGCCTATGTGGCCCTACATCGACAACGTCACCAACGAGGCCAACTTCCCGCTCTCGACCGGGCCGCGGCCCTCGGCCGAAACCCATGCAATGGTCAATCCCACCGACCCCAAGAACGTGGTCGCCTCGTCCAACGATATGAATACGAACACGCAAGATACGTGGCTTCATTATTACACGACAAAGGACGGCGGCAAGACCTGGGGCGACAAGCTCGTGCCGGGCTACCGGGGCGGTCCGCCCTCGGTGCTCACCGGGTTCGGCACCTCCTGCGACCCGGCCATAGGTTTTGACATGAACAACAACGTCTACCTGGCCGGCGTCGGCTACAACCGCCACACCTACGTCCACACCGGACGGGCCAACTGCATATTCGTGGCGAGCTCCTCGGACGGCGGGGAGAACTTCGACCAGGTGTCCATCGTGCACCAGTCGATGTTCAACCAGATGCAGTTCAACGACAAGGAGTGGCTCGCCGTCGACCTCAACAATGGAAATGTCTACGTCACCTGGACAATTTTCGCCGGGGCGCAGCTCACCGGCTCGATAGTATTCAGCAAGTCCACCGACCAGGGCCGGACCTGGTCTTTGCCGGACAAGCTCGCCGACATCACGGCCGACATCGGAGCGCAAGGCTCGTACATCGCCGTGGACAACAACAGCACCATCCACGTCGTGTGGCGGGACTTCAACACCAACACGCTGCACTATACCAGGTCGTCGGATACCGGCGACAGCTGGGACCCGGTAAGGTCCATAATCAACATCGTACCCAACGGGAACACACTCCCCACAGGCACATTCCGGACGCCGACGATGCCGGTTCTGGCCATAGACAATACCGACGGCCCATTCTCGGGGAGCATCTACGTCGCCTGGAACGACCTCTCCACCGGGGACAGCGACATCCTGCTCGCCTGCAGCCGCGACGGCGGCGAGACCTGGAGCGAAAACTACACCCGGGTCAACAACGACACCGTCGGCAACGGCGCCAACCAGTTCTTCCCGGCGATGGTGATCTCCCCTCAGGGCTGGCTGCATCTGATGTTCTTCGACACGCGCTACGACCCGGAGATGACACTTCTGGGCGTGACCTACGCCGTCTCCGTCGACGGCGGCCAGAATTTCAGCATAAACCTCAACGTCAGCACGCAGCTCTTCAACGGCGATTACGGCGGGAGGGCCTACTGGACCGAGCTCCTGCCGGGCGGCGACGTCGGGTTCGTCGGCGACTATCTTGGAATTGCGGCCAACAACAACACCGCGTTCCTCACCTGGGGCGACTGCCGCAACGCCACCCCGACCGACGGCAATTCGGACATCTACGCCTCGATGGTGGTGTTTTCCGGGCAGAACGGGTCCGTGAACGACACCTACAATTTCATGAAAAAGTATGGCCACGGGACGTGAGCGCCATGGAATGGAAGAAGACCCCCGAACCGCTCGTGAAGTTCTTCGAGGAAAAAACAGCGAAGATAAAATGCAAGAGGCGCAAGATGTTCGGGTATCCCTGCTGTTTCATCGGCGGGAACATGTTCGTCGGGACCTTCGGCGAGGACATCGTCCTGCGGCTGAACGAGGCGGACCGGGAGAGGGCGCTCTCGGCGCACAAGGACCTGGGCGTGTTCGAGCCCAGGCCCGGCCGGAAGATGCGCGAGTACGTGGTGCTGCCCAGGAGGCTTCGGGAGGACGCCGCGGCCTTCGACGCGTTGCTGGAGCAGTCGGTGAAGTACGCCCGGTCGCTTCCCCCGAAGGAAAAGAAGTAGGGGACGCTCCGGACGTTTCGACCGTCTCCCCCATTTTCCCGATACCGCCAATCGCCCTGCCCGCTGCCGCATTGCCCTCATCAGGCTCTCCTTTTCCATTGATTGAACGCGTTCAGATAAAAAGGCATAAATATTGCATTGAAAATATGCCATATGATGCCATATGATGACAAAGGATGACAAATCGACCAAAGACGAGGATGCCGTTGCCGAAGGAGGAATCGAGTACCGGGCGACCATCCGGTTCCCGAGGAAGGACTACGAGTTCATGCAGCTGCTCATCGAAAAAGGGGAGTACACCAACATCACCGAGATAGTCCGCGACGCGGTCAAGCGGTTCCGGCTGGAGTGGAGCGACGTCGAGGCGATGCAGAATTTCATGCCGATGATGTCCGAAAGGGGCCGGATGATGCCCATGATGCGGCAGATGTGCCAGCGGATGTCCGAAAATAGCAAGGAAAGAAAGGGTGGTGGTTGAATGGGAATGAAGGACTGGTACATGGACCGGACGATCAAGAAGATGGACCCGGCCGAGAAAAAGGGCATGATGAACGACATGATGGACAAGTTCTTCGAGAGCATGACCCCCGCCGAGAAAAAGGACCTGATGAACGCCATGATGCCCAGGATGATGGACAAGATGTTCGAAGGCATGAGCCCCGAGGACAAGCTGGAGCTCATGGCCACCATGATGCCCAGGATGATGGTGCAGATGTTCGGCGGCGGCGAGGGCGCCGCGGAAGGCCCGTTCAGGATGCCGGCCTGCGGCGGGGACCAGTATGCGGAAATGAAGGGCGCCGGGTCCCCGGGGGATTTCAGGCCCTGGGAGATGTGCCCGTGCAGGGAGTTCTGCGAACATGGGAAAAAGGCCGGGGGGGCGGTGCCGCAGCGCTCCCCGTCCGACCGATGAAATACGGTCAGCCCACCCATCGCGTACGCGTTCTTTATGGCCTATGACACCGACGGCACCGTCGACTCGTACTGCTTCGACTTCGGCGACGGGACAAACAGCAGCTGGACCTCCTCCCCGACGGCCAAGCACAAGTACTCGAAGGCAGGCATCTACCCCATCAAGGCCAAATCGCGCGACAACAACTCCACCGAGAGCGACTTGTCCACGACCGTGACCGTGCAGGTCGATAGGAAGACGGAGCCGACGCCGTCGCTGGGCGCGGTCGGGATGCTGGCGGTGATGGTAGCGGCCGCGCTGTTCCTCGGAAGGCTCAGGAAGGGCTGAGAGAAGGAACGGCCGGCGGCCTATGGGGGATTCAGGGCTCCGGCGGCGGCACCTGCGGTTGCGCCGGCGGGTATGGAAGCGGTGGGCCGGTGAAAGGCTCCGCTTGAGGAGCCGGATAGGCCACCGGAGGCACTCCTCTTTGTCCTTTCCAGCACATCGCTAGGTATACGATGGCAGGCAGGGCCAGGGCCAGAACTGCCAGCAGGGCGATGAGGACATACAACGGCCCGGTGGCGGGCCCATCCTCAACCGATGGTGCTCTCGAGACGGTCACCTGGAAACCTCCGCTCGCGGTGTCCTTCCCGTCCGTCACCGACACGTTGAAGAGCCGTGGGCCAGCATCGGCGTTCCCGGGAAGCCACAGCAGCGTGCCGTTCTCGGAAAGCACGGCCCCCTGTGGGCCATCGATCAGCCGGAACCGGAGGCGCCCGAAGTCCCCGGAATCCTCGTCTGTCGCGGAAAGCTGGATTCTGAGCTCCCGGCCGGCGACCGCTTTCCGGACCGCCACCGGCTCCAGCACCGGCGGATGGTTCGGGGGAATGGGCGGTTCTTTCCGGATGATGCTCAGGTCGAATTGGTGCGACAGGCGAGCCCTCCCGTCCGAGGCGGTCAGGTCGAGCCGGTACCTGCCCGCGGTGGTGTTCGTCCACTGGATGATGCCACTGGCGGGTTCGACCTGAACTCCCGAGGGTGGTTCGGAGGAAATCGAATAGGCGACAGCGTCTCCCCGGTCAGGGTCCCCCGCAAGCGCGACCGCAGTGAAGTTTTCGCCCTCCGACAGCTCCGAGTCCTCAGGGAGAATCAACCAGAACGGGGCGTCGTTGACGTTGTGCACAATAAGAAGGATGCTGCCGTTGGCAAGTCCGCCATGACCGTCGTTGAAAGTAATGTTGGCGAGATGGTCGCCGACATCCGAATTGGAGGGCATGCCCGAGAGGATGCCGGTAAGCGGGTCCACTGACAGCCAGCCCGGTGCAAAGGTGAGGATGTAGAACGATGACCCGGCCCCCTCGTCGGTGGAGTTCAGGTCAAATCGGAACCTCGAATCCTCCAGGAGGCTGAGGTTTAAGGGAAAGTTCGTCGGAGACGGCGGCACGTTCACCACTTTCAAGATGAAATCGAGCAAATCATACGAGCCGCCATCGTCGGCCTTCACACTCACATCCCAGGAGCCGACGTCCGAGTTGTCCGGCGTTCCGGAAAGCGTACCGGTGGAGCTGTTGATGACAATCCAGTCCGCCACGGTCTCAATGCTCCAGGTGGTGTTGGCGTTATCGTTGGATTCGAAATCGTATCGGAAGGGGGCATCCTCCACGGCCGCCAGCGGCGCCGCCGGCATGATGCGCATTCCGACCCTCGTGGCGTAAATGTCCCCCCTGGTCGATATGTTCGGGAAGGTGAATGCGAAAATGGCATTACCGCGCCCGTCGGATACGGCGTCCGGCCAGTTCTCCATATCCGTCCTGTGCAGCACCACGATGCCCGCGTCGCCCCACTTTCGATTGCCGTCCAGGTCCAGGCGCTGGGCTCCGACATCGTAGCGGTAAGGCGGGTCGTAGCCCACGACGATCACTCCCCCGGCCCCGTCGGCCACGGCCACCGCGTTGGAGGCCGTGGCAATCCCGAGCGGGACCCCGTTGTCCTTCCAGAGCATCGATCCGTCGGGGGCCACCCTCTGGGCGGAGAGACTGAACACCTCTCCGGTCAAGCTCGAGTCCTTGTACACGGCTATCGCGCCGCCCGAACCGTCCGGAACGACCGGGTAGGATATCTCGGTCCCGTCGTAGTAGTCGTCATAGAACTCCTGGGTGTGGCTGGCATTGGACACCACAACCCCCGAGGAGTTCCAGAAAAACGCGCCATTCGGGTCCACACGCTGGGCATAGATGTCCGTCCAGGTGCCATTGCGGTTATCCTGCCATACGATGAATGCGCCGCCCTTGCCGTCCGACACCACCTGGGGGCACGCGCCTTTCTCGGCTATCTGTGTGCCGTTGTCGGTCCATTGCACCGAACCGGCCGCATCCAATCGTTGGGCGTACACGTCCCGGCGAGAGTCCCTTTCGTCCTGCCAGGCAATGATGGCGCCGCCGTTTTCGTCCGAGGCCAGCTTCAGGTGGGATTGGTAGTGTAACTGGGCACAGACCGGCACGCCCGCGGCATTCCACTGCATCACGCCCGTGCCGTTGAGACGCTGGGCGAAGATGTCGTAGGCGGTCTGACCTTCTTGCCACGCGGCGATGACGCCACCCAGGCCGTCGGCCACCGCCTGGCAGTAGCGGTGACTCCCGGGGGCCGTGCAGACCGGCCGGGGGGCCTGTCCCCAGGGAAGGCTCCCCGAAGGCGTGACACGCTGGGCGTAAATGGAGGAGTTTCCCGCGTTCTCCTCCTGCCAAAGGACAATCGCGCCGCCCTGGCCGTCGGTCACAAGCTGGGGCCAGCGCAGTTCGAAATTCGACGAAGCCAGGATGACCCCGTCCCCCTTCCATACAGGGATTCCGGCGGAATCGAGGCGCTTGAGGTAAAGCGTGGACGGGCCGGGGTACTTTTCCTCCCAGGTCACGTACGCCCCGCCCTGGCCGTCGCTCAGAAGGCGTGGCCTCTGCTGGTCGCCTGGGAATGTACAGACGGGCGTGCCGGTCGGCGGTTCGCCCCAGCGCGGGTCGAACGCGACCGCCCCAGCCATTTCGACGAATGCGGGCCCGAGGGCCGTCGCGGACAATAAAAGCCCCAGCGCGATGACGATGGGTCCCGGTCGCATGTCGGTTCCGTCCTGCTCTCTTTCGGAAAGGGGCTGCGGGGATTATAAAATGTCGTGTTCCGCCTCCTGGCCCTCCTGTCGTACGACACCCGGATAATCGTCATAGAACGGGTGGGCCACCAATCCAGAATTTACAAGCGGGACCGCGGAGAGGGCGCCACAATCAACACCAATCATCCGGGCTACGTTCTCACACCGATCTGCGCCTTTTAGCTCTCCTTTTCCCGGGGCCATGAAGGGCCTTCTGCCGTCGTCGCGATTCGGCTATCACAGTCCGTATTATTATCTTCACCATATCATGCGACAGGCCCGACTCCCGACCTGCTCCAAGCGCGTTCTTCATGACGGCCCGCTCCACTTTCGGGTCCTTGACCGCCAAGCCTTGGGCCTCTTTCATCTGGCCGATCTCTTCCGCAAGCTCCATTCTCTTTTTGAGCAGCAGGATCATATCCAGGTCGTTCTGCTTTACCTTCTCCCGTAACCCTTCGAGAGGTTCCTCTCCTGCAACGCCCTTCAGCCCTGGCCAGGCGTTTTTATCGGCTGCCTTCCGCGCCCGTAAAAAATGGTCCAGCAACGTTATCGCCACCATTGCCTCGGCTACAGGAACTATCCGCGTGCAGATGCACGGGTCGTGCCGTCCTTTGACCGTTATCTTCGCCGGTCTCATGGTGACCAGGTCGACGGTGTCCTGCTCCAGGCCTATGGAGCTCGTCGGCTTCACGGCTATCCGGCACACCACGGGCATCCCGTTGCTCAACCCGCCCAGTATCCCGCCGGCGTTGTTGGTGGCGGTCTTCAGCTTGCCGCCCCTGACCACGATGGGATCGTTGTTCTCCGATCCCGTCAGGATCGTCGACTTGAATCCTGCCCCTATCTCCACGCCTTTGACCGCCCCGATGCTCATCAGTGCCTTGGCAAGCTCCGCGTCCAGCCCGTCAAAAACCGGTTCTCCCAGGCCTGGCGGGACTCCCTCGGCGATTATTTCGACGATGCCTCCCACGGAATCCTGCTTCGCCTTCGCCTCAAGGATCGTCCTTTCGTGGCCGTCCCGTTTTCCGCGCACCTCTGTAATCCTGCCAAAAATCCTGATCCCCTCGCGGGCGAGCATTTGTTTGGCCACCGCTCCGGCGAGCACCCTTCCCACCGTTTCCCGCCCGGAGGAGCGCCCTCCGCCCGACGTTATCCTCTCGTACTTCAGATAATACGCAAGGTCGGCGTGGCCCGGCCTCGGCAGGTGCAGTATTTCGTCGTAATCGGACGGCCTTGCGTCCCGGTTTCGCACCCGGAGCCTTATCGGGGCTCCGGTCGTCCTGCCCTTCACGATCCCAGATACGACCTCCAGGATATCCGGCTCCCGCCTCTGCGAGACCGTCCGGCCGCGACCGGGCCGGCGCCGGTCCAGCTCGCGCTGTATCCCTGCAAGCGAGATCCTGAACCCGGCCAAAACCCCCTCGATGGCCGCGCCCACAAAATCCCCATGGGATTCCCCGAACGTGGTCACCCGGAACAAACTTCCAAAGCCACTGTCGTTCACTCCTCCACCACCCGAATGTTGGCTCCCAGCCGGACCAAATCCTCCACGAAACGCGGATAGGATTTCGAGAGCGTGTCCGCGTGGTCGATGACCGACCGGCCGTCTGCGTCGAGCGCGGCCACCGCCAGCGCCATCACTATCCGGTGGTCCCCGTGCCCGTCCAGCATCGCCCCCTTGAGCGCCGAGCTGGCCACCACCAGGCCGTCCGGCCTCTCCACGACAGAGGCGCCCATCTTCTTCAGCTCGGCGCAGAGGGCCGATATCCTGTCGGACTCCTTGTGCCTGGCGTGCGGCGCGTTCTTCAGCACCGTGGTCCCGTCGGCATGGCACCCCAGCACCGCCGCCACCGGAAGCAGGTCCGGCGTGTCGCGCAGGTCCAGTTCCCGCATGTTGCCGGTGGCCAGCTCTCTCATCATCCCGGTCAACGCCCGGTCGCCCTGGCTGTCGTTTTCGTCCAGGCCCGTAATCTGGATTTCGGAATCAGCGATGTACGCCGCCGCCCGAAGGAATGCCGCCGAGGAATGGTCGCCCGGGACAGTGTATTGCAACGGCTTGTAGGCTTGATCCCCTTCGATAAAAAATCTTTTCAGCTCCTCGTGGCGGACCTTTGCGCCGGCCCTTTCCAGGTGCTCCAGCGTCATCCGCACGTATGGCCGGGACCGAAGATTCCGCACCAGAAGTTCGGACCCGGTCCCGGCCAGCGGGCAGGCGACGAGAAGCGCAGAAACGAACTGCGAGCTGTAGCCTTCGACGACGGTCCTCCCACCCTTCAGTTTACCCGTTATCGCAAGCGGCGGGCATCCGTTCCCCAGAATCGATTCGGCGCGCTCGGCCCCCAGTTCCTTTATAGATCGCAAAAGGGGCCCGAAGGGCCGTGCCCTTATCGAGCCGTCCCCCGTCAATTTCGTCGTACCGTCGCACAACGCCGACACGGCGGCCAGGAACCGGATGGTCGTGCCCGAGCTCTTGACGTCGATTTCCGTTTGGGGCGTTTGGGGCTTGCCGCCGACACCCTTGACCGTCAGTGCCTCTCCGATTTCCAGTTCCGCGCCGAACTTGCGACAGGCCACGATGGTCGCGTTGCAGTCATCGCTGGGAAGCGCATTTCGTATGGTGGAAGTCCCGCCGGCCAGGCTCGCGATTATCAATGCCCGGTGGGTGTGGCTCTTCGAGGGAGGCGCGGTGACGGCCCCGGACAGTTTTTCGGTCCGTTCGACTATTAATTTCATTCAACGCCCCTCCCGAAATGCCCGGTGGTGTACCCGTGCCTGATCCTCCGGTCGTTGAACGGCCGGCCCGAAAGTATCTTCCGGTAGGTGCCGACGGTCCTGCCGACATTCCTTTCCAGGTCCAGGAAGAACCATTTTATGCCCGCATCGAGGAACGCCCGGGCCTTGTTGAAAAGCCCCAATTCGGAGCAGTTCAGCACCTCGGTCAGCCCGCCCGCTCTCCTCACCCTGAATTTCCTTGCGTCCTCGTCGCAAAGCGTCCCTTCTTTCAAAGGCTCCCGGGCGGACATCAGCACCAGCGGGCCATGGGCCATGACGATGAATCTCTTCGAATGGAAACCGGCCAGTTCGTCTAGCGTCAGCTCCGGCGAAATGATCGGCACACCACCATAGGCAGCCAGGTCGATATCGTTGAAAACATTGAACGAAACATCGAGATGGATATCTTTGGGCGATCGCGTTTTCCCCAGCATCGACAGAAGGCCCCGTTCCCCGACCAGCACCCCGTCGGGCCTCAGCCGCCCTATGACCTCGGAGGCTTTCTCGACCTCTTGGTCAGACATCACCCTTGGTGTGGAAACGAAGAACCGGGCATTCCTGACCGCCCCCCGCACGCTCTCGATACCTTCCCTGAAAATATCGTAATATATCACGCTCGCGCCGGAGCTGTCGGCCTCTTTCGCGCCTTCGATGTTGTGAACCTTCACGAACAGCTCGGGCGGACCATCGACCGTTTTCTCTTCCATTGCCGGCAACTTGAATTTCCCGACTGGCACGCTCCGCTCCTTCAATGCAAAATCGGCGCCCAGGTCTACCTTCAGCTCGGAAGAAAATGTCTTGTAGACCTGATCCCCGTCCGTTGCCCCTTTCACCTCGATGGTCACCGTATCTCCCTTGACCGCCCGGTCCACCCAGGCGCCTTCCTTCCTTATCCTCCTTGCGGTGTTCCCCGATTTTTCACCCTCGTGGAAGCCGGTCACCCCGTCTCCGGTCCGAAGGCCCGTCTCAAGACGAATCTTGCCCTTTTCAAGCGTGCCCAGGTACAAGCCTCTGTTGAGCGGATAACGGGCATCAACGACCGAGCCGTTGAACGCAAAACCCGTCGTGAAATCCCGGTTGAACGCCATCTTCAGTTCCTCGATGTCCCGCGGGTCCACCCGGAAATCGCCGGCATAGCACAGGTCGATGTATTTCCGATATATCCGGGCCACGACCCCGGTGTAGGTCGGGCCGCGCATCCGGCCCTCGACCTTCAGAGCCGAAACCCCCGTCTTGATGATCTCCGGCAGTTTCTCGACCAGGCACAGGTCCTTCGTGCTCAGCGGGTACTCTCCGTTATATTTGTACCTGCACGGCTGGGCGCACCTTCCGCGGTTGCCGCTCCGGCCGCCGGCGATGGACGAAAAAAGGCACTGCCCGCTGTAGCTCAGGCAGAGCGCCCCGTGGACGAACATCTCGACCGGCACCGATTTTGCCATCGCCGATATCTGGTCAAGGCCCATTTCTCTCGGAACGATGACCCTATCGACGCCGTCGGGCACTGCGTATCTGTTCGTCGTCGTCGCCTGGGTCGACAGGTGAATCTCCAAATCAGGCGCGCATTCCCTGACCAGTGGGACCAGGCACGGGTCCTGCAATATGATGGCGTCCGCCTTCGATTGCCCAATGGCGTTCACCAGTTTGAAGAACACCTCGAGCTCCCGGTTCTTGACCAGTATGTTGGCCGTGACGTAAACGCGCACGTCGTTTCTGTGGCAGAACGAGACCGCGTCAGGCAGGCTCCCCATCGAGAAATTGGTCGCGAACCGGCGGGCGTTGAACGACTCCGTGCCCAGATACACGGCGTCCGCTCCGTTGGCCACAGCGGCCCGGAGGCTCTCCTTGTCCCCCGCCGGAAGCAGAAGCTCGATTCGCTCCATCCGGTCACTAATACTATCCTGGAGTTTTTAAATACTGCTGTGAAGGGTCAGGCGCTATTTTCCTTCCGGCCGGAGGGTTTAAGAGGCCGCAAATCGATGAACGCGGCAGGGCTCCGATTGAGAACCAGGGACGCTCTCGCGGTCATATGCGCGATCCTGCTTGCGATCTGCAGCCTCGATGTCGCCGGGACCAGCCGTTGGGACGAGGGCCCGGCGGACTTTCCGGCAGGGACCGCCTCGAACGTGAGAATCGGCGACGAGGAGGTGCGGCTCGACCGCAATCTGGCCTACCCGGGCAGCTGGACCAAAAAAGGTGAACGCACCGTGGAGCCGGTTCCCCGCACCGGCCACGCGATGGCCTACGATAGCGCAAACCAAAGGACGGTGCTCTTCGGAGGCCATGGCGGATCCTACCTGGGCGACACCTGGACATTCGATTCCAGCATCAACACATGGACCCGGATGGACCCGGCGCAATACCCGATCAGGCTCGACGGTGCCGCCATGGCGTACGACAGCCTCAACGGCCTCCTGGTGCTCTTCGGAGGAGGGAGCTTTTCCTCCCAGTACGGCTACAGGTATTTCAACGACACCTGGGTCTACAACGCAAGCACGGACCGCTGGACCCAGAGATTTCCGGCCGGCGCGCCCTCCCCGCGCACCGGGCACACCCTGACGTTCGACCCCCAAAACGGCGTGTTCGTGCTTTTCGGCGGGGATGCCTACGACCAGAGCCTGGGCGCCTACCTGGCCACGGACGAGACCTGGACATACAACGCCAGCACCGACAATTGGGGCCTCCGGAGCCCGGCCGTTCGTCCGTCCGCCAGGCTGCACCACGCCGCTGCATTCGACAGCGAAAGCGGCGAGGTGGTGCTCTTCGGAGGGTGGGGTGGCACAGGGTGGAACGGCACTGGATTCGTGGTCCTCCCCTGGCTCGGGGACACCTGGACCTACAACGTGAGCTTTGGCCTCTGGACCAACCGGACCCCACCCGCCTCGCCGGAAGCCAGGTCGGAACACGCCATGTCCTACGACGCAGCCAGCGGCTCCACCGTGGTGTTCGGCGGATACCGTGCCACTTCCCAAAGGGTGATCCTCGATGACACCTGGACCTACGACTCGGGCACCAACATCTGGACGGAGAAAACCCCCCCGGGCTCGCCGTTCCCCCAGTACGGCCACGCCATGGCATACGACTCTTCCATAGGCGCGAGCGTCCTGTTCAGCGGCTGCGACGAGCACGGGAACGTCAGCGAGACCTGGAGCTACGACGCCGGCCAGAACAGATGGACAAACCTGATTCCCCAGTCCTGGCCGTCGCCCAGGTCGAACCAGGCGATGGCCTACGACAGCGGCTGCGGGAAGGTGGTGCTCTTCGGCGGCCAATTCGCCTGGGGATGCGCCAACGACACCTGGAGCTACGAATCGGAATCGAACACCTGGACCCCGGCACATCCGTCCGCTCAGGCGCCTTCCCCCAGGGAAGGACACGCGCTGGCCTGCGACATCCGAAACGGCGTGCTGGTGCTCTTCGGCGGTTCCGACAGGCAGGGCGCGCTCAACGACACCTGGACCTACGCTCCGGCCACGAACACCTGGGTCAACATGGACCCGCCCTCGGCTCCTTCCCCGAGGACCGAGCATGCGATGGTCTACGATGACTCGAATGGTGAATTGCTGCTCTTCGGCGGCGTGAAGAGGCAGTATGCGCCGTACCAGATCGATTATCTGGGCGACACCTGGACCTACAATGTATCGGCCAACCGCTGGACCCAGAGGGCGGCCCAGCCGGCGCCATCGGCCCGCAGCAACCACGCCCTGGGATACGACAGCTCACGCGGGACGGCCGTGCTTTTCGGCGGCATTGAAAAAGGCGGCATGCTGGGCGACACCTGGACCTACAATTCGAGCCGCGGCCTCTGGTCCAACCTGACGCCGGCGACCTCTCCCCGGAAAGGGTTCGACTACGCGATGGCGTACGGGGGGCCGAGCTCCGACGTGCTGCTCTTCGGTGGCTGGGACGGCGTCGCCGCCGGGGGCGGCGATGCGCATGTCTGCTACCCTTACCCGAACGAGACCTGGGCCTACCGGACAGCGACCAATACCTGGACAAACAGGACGCATCCTCCGGTCCCCGGACCCCGCTTCTCCGCCCAAATGGCGTACGACATCGCATTCAACGCGGTCGTGATGTTCGGGGGCTATTCCTACGAGAAGGCGCTGGGCGACACCTGGGTCTTTGGCTCCCGGGCGTATTTCACGGACGGCACCTACACCTCCCAGCCGTTCGACACCGGCGGCAGCGCGTCCTTCGGAGCCATCCGGTGGGAGGCTGCCGCCCCGGACGGCACCTCCGTCCGGCTCCAGCTCAGGACCGCCAAAACGAAAGCGGGCCTCGATTCGGCCCCGTTCACCGGCCCCGGCGGGACGGCCGGAACCTACTACACGGCCAGCGGCCAGAGAATCGGCGGAGCCCACAACGGCAGCAGGTGGGCACAGTACCGGGCCTGCCTGACGACCGTCAACATCTCGGAAACGCCCGAGCTGGAGAGCGTCAGCATCAGCTACAACCTGCTCCCAAACATCACCCTCATCTCACCCGCCGGGGGCGAGAACTGGACCGGAATCCGCCGCATATGCTGGACAGCATCGGACCCGGACAACGACAGCCTGAGCTTCGATATCATCCTCCTTCAGGGCAGCGGGAGCATCCTTCTCGCCTCCGGCCTTTCAAATCTCACCGATGGCTGGGATTGGGACACCTCGGCCGTGCCCAACAGCACCTGCCGGATCCGGCTGGTGGCCAGGGACGACTACCGCGATATCCCGCTGGTGGCGGAGGCCACCTCGCCCGAGCTATCGATATTCCACCCGGGGCCGCCGAACCATGCCCCGACCGTGGAGCTTCTCTCGCCCGCCGACGGCTCCATCGTCAACGAGAGCACGGTCCGTTTCCGCTGGCGCGGGGAGGACATGGACGGGGACCCGCTCATCTACAACCTGACCTACTGGATAGGGTCGCCCGGCGAGAGGGGCCCGGCGTCAGTGGTGACTTTCGGCACCTTCTTCAACGCCACGATTCCCGATGACGGCGCGACCTGCTACTGGAATGTCTCTGCCTTCGATGGCCGGGACCGGAGCGCGCCGTCCCCGCCGTGGCGCTTTGTCATCAACCGGACCCCCCCGAACCGTCTGCCCGTCATCACGAGCACTGCCCCGTCCAGCGCCACCGCCGGGGCCCAGTACCAGTACCTAATGACGGCGAATGACCCGGACGGCGACTCGCTTTCCTATTCGTTTCTCTCGCGGCCGCAGGGAATGGTGCTGGGCCCCGTCCTGCCCAACAACACCGGCATCCGAATTCTTTGGACGCCGGCCAGGGCCCAAGCGGGCGTCTGGAACGCGACGGTGGAGGTATCGGACGGCCGCGGCGGGAGGGCCGATCAGACATTCTCGATACAGGTGGAGGTCATCGGGCCGGGATGCGCCATCATCTATCCGGCCAGCGGCGCCACCGTCAAGGGCACGCTCAGGGTCAACGGCACCGCGGCGAAGGGCTCGGCCGAGGTCGCCCGGGTCGAGGTCCGAATCGATGACGGCCCGTGGAAGGACGCCAGCGGCACTCTCAATTGGTCATTCGACATCGACACCACCAGATTGAGCAACAGCAACCACACAATAGAGGCGAGATCGACCGATGGCGAGCTTTTATCCGAGCCGGCCGCGGTGCCTATACTCGTCGTCAACGAGGTCCCTGCGCCAAAACCCCCCGGCGTCACCCTCGAAGGGTCCCTGTGGTGGGTGCTGGCGCTCGTGCTGTGCGTTGCGGGCCTGACGGCATTGCTGATTTTCAAGCGTAGGACGAAAGAGGGGCGGGAATGAAGGTAACGCCGTATTGAGCAATGATGGGCCAGGCGCCGGTCATAAGCCCCCTTCTGTTATGAGGCGACATTCGACTTAGCGCCCCACTCGCCGGTCGCGGGCGCGTCATACCGGACATTCGGGCTTGCTCCGGCGGGGAAGGCCGTTTCACCATCTCCGCCCGTTCGCAGCTCCGCGGCAACCCGCTTCATCGCTCCCGGGCGGCTGTGTCGTTTCTGCGCGTTAACCGGGGCTCTCGCCCCTCCGGCTTGCGCCGGACCGCCACGCCCTGTGGAGGGGGGACTTTCCTCAGCGTCCTTTCGGACACCGTCGGTCGCCCGCCGGCTCCTGGCCGGAAGGCATCGGGGACGGCGCTAATAATGGTTGCGAACCGTAAAAACTCACTTGCGCTTCTTGGCCCCGCCCTTTCGTTTGGGCCTTTTCACGGGTGCCTTCTTCTTCCGGGCCGGCGCCTTCTTCGGTTTGCGGACAGGAGCTTTCCTCGCCTTCCGGGCCCGGGCCTTCTTCGGCTTGCGCGCCGCGGCTGGCTTGGCCTTTGCGGCTTTCGCCTTTCGTACCGGGGCAGCTTTTGCCATTGCGGGCTTTTCTTTTGGAGCAGGCTGTGTCCGCTTCCTCGGAGCCTCCGCTGCTTTGGGCTTCTCCGGAATCGCTTCTTCGGCCCCGGCGCCCTGGACCATCTCGCCCATCGCCTGTCCCACGCCCTCCATCGCCTGTCCCATCGCCTTGCCCATGCCCTCTATCATCTGGCCCATGGCGTTGCCCATGCCCGACATCATCTTTTCCATCTGCTCGCAGACGATGGCAAAGATCTTCATCGTCACGTCCAGCGCCCTCTGGGGCAGAAGCGGGACCTCCTTTTCCAGCCAGGCCCGGTCCGAAAGCGGCGTTTCGCCGGCCAGCGCCTGCAGGTGCGCCTCGTAGAAAGCCTTCGCCGGGCTTCCCGACATGACGCTCGCCAGGGCCTTGTATCCCTCGACGGGGAAAGGGGCCGGCCCCGTCTGCTCGCCCGGAATGGTAAGCACTATGCCCGCGGCCGTCTTCGAGATGAAAATATGGTCCGGCTTGCCGTCGACCGTGGTCTCCGAATAGCCGACGGTCCCGGCCGAGTTGATGAAATTGGCCGAGGAGTAGTCCTTCTCGTCCACCTTCCCGTCGGATTCGAACCGGAGCCTGCCCTGCGTGCTGGAGAACTGCCCGAACCCCTCGCCCTCGTAATCCATGAAACACACCTCTTTCCGGCCGGCCGCCGGCGACGGTCCTACAGGATCAATTCGACGTGGTACTCGTTGTGCCCCGCCATGGAGCCCATCTCCTTTATCTCGAAGCCCTCCTGGCGGAACATCTCGAGCTTGTCGGCGGTGCGGGTGTCGGTGCTGAAAATGCCGCCGGTGATCTTCATGAAGCCCCGCTTTCGCATGTACCAGATGTACCAGGCCAGCATCCTGTTCCCCGTATGGTGCTTCTCGGTCCAGTCGTCGATGGCAAAGCCCTGGATCTCGACCGAGTTGTCGGGCAATATTGCGTAGGTTATCTTGCCGAGTATCTTGCCCTCCCGGTTGTACATGTTGGCGGCCTCCATCTTGTTCGACGAGGCCAGATTCTCCTCCTTGATGTCGAAGACCACCTTGGGCCTTCCCGTAAGGCTTGCCGAGATGCGCTCGCCGAGGCTTTCCAGATACAGCGGCATGCTTTTCCACCTGTGCTGACATGCAAAATACAATTATTGATTATATATGTATCGCATGCTTGCCGGGACCATACCACATAATTTATAGGTTCGATGCCACCCTCTATTCTATGCAATAGGTATATCAATGAAGAGGGGATAACGGGGCCTCGACATGCGAAAAACAATGCCGCTGGCGGTTCTTGCGGTCCTGGTCGTCCAGGCACTGGTCATTCCAATGGCCGGCTGGGCCGCGCCCATCCCGCGCCCGGAGGTGCTGGACGCCGTCTTGCAGGAGCGGCTCGACCTCGGCCTCTCCTCGTACGAGGTAATGGTGCAGTTTTGGGGCCCCGTCCTCGCCTCGGACCTGTCCGCGCTGCGCCAGGCCGGATTGGAGGCCCGGCATGTCTTCCACGCCATCCCGGCCGTCTACGCCGTCGGCCCCGCCGATGCCGTTTTCCGTTTGAGCCGAAGCGACCGCGTCTTCTGGATGGAATACAACGAGAAGCTCACCTATTTCATGGACCGAAGCCTCCTGACGATAAACGCCACGAAGGCCTGGGACACGCAGGTCATAGGCCGCGGCGGAAGCGTCTCCGCGGCCATAGACGGCACCGGCGTCACTGTTGTGGTCGTGGACAGCGGCATCGACGCCGGCCACCCGGACCTCGACTACGGCTCGAAGGTCATAAAGAACCTAAAGTCCGACCAGAACCTCGTGTGGACCGAGGTGGAGAACTCCGACACCAGCTCGGGCCACGGAACGCACGTCGCCGGCACCGTCGGCGGCACGGGCGAGGCCTCCGGCGGCACACGCGCCGGCGTCGCCAAGGGCGCCACGCTCATCGGCCTGAGCACCGGCGAGGGCCCGGCCATCTTCAACGCCGTCGGCGCATTCGAGTGGGTCTTTGACCACAGCCAGCCCGGGAATAACCCCTACAACATCCGCGTCTGCTCCAACAGCTGGGGCACGACCTCGGAGTACGACCATAATGACGCAATTGTCCAGCTCACCGAGAAGATAACCTACGAGAACAACGTCGTGGTCACGTTCGCCGCCGGCAACGAGGGCTCCGCCGACCACGACGGCTCGACCCGCACCACCAACCCGTACAGCCTGACGCCGGCGGCGATATCGGTCGCGGCGACCGAGCGCGACGGGAGCGGCATCGCCACGTTCAGTTCCCGCGGCCTTGCGACGGACAACTTCACCTGGCCGGATATTTCCACGCCAGGCGTGAATATCTGGTCCACCCAGGCCCGCCGGACCTACATCACCGCCCTCAAGACGCAGGACGGCGACTTCTATTACATGGCCATTTCCGGAACGTCGATGGCGACGCCCCACATGTCCGGCATCACGGCGCTGCTCTGGCAGGCCTGCCCCAGCATGCGCGTTTCGGGATACCGCGACGACTTCCAGGGCCTGGGCCAGTACGACAACGCCAGCTACTGGAACGACACGGCCACGCGGATGCACGAGGCCGAAGTGATAATGAAGCTCACCGCTGACTACATCAATCAAAGCGGCGACAATGGCGTGCCGGGCAACTCCAGCCCCGCTCTCGCAAAGCGGCCGATGGATTTTGCGCAGGGCTACGGGCTCGTCAACGTCCACCGCGCGGTCGGGCTGGCCCTGGCGCTCGAGGACCTGCGCCAGGGCAACCCGGAGATCACCGTTCTGGACGCCTACCGGGCGTACACCGGCATGTTCATCAAGAAGACCGTCTCGAAGGCGACCAACACGCTCAAGGCGCAGTGGCACGGCGAGTGGGCGCGATTCGACGGTAACAACGGCTCGGTCATCTACACGAGCCAGGTGCGCAGCCTGTACATCCCGCAAGGGGCCGGCAAGCTGGTCCTCGAGATGCAGTACGTCGCAGTGAACCTCCAGGAACGGTATGTCGGGACGCTGGGCATCCGTGTCGATACCAACGGCGACGGCGCCCCCGACCTCACCGGGAGCATGACCCCGACCGTGTCCGGGACCCGCCGCGAGGAAATAACCATCGGAGAAACGGGCATCTACATGGGCGTGGATGTCGCCGGCCAGGGCTTCGGCCTGAAGTACCGGCCCACCATCCTGCCGGGGAGCTCCGGCGTGCAGTACTGGGAAATAACCATCGAGTACGCCATCACTGCAACGCTCATCTTCAACGCCATGCCCAACGCCACCCTCAACCACGATGATTACACGCCACGCGTGGCCCAGTGGCAGTTCGGGAGCCCCAATTCGGATTTCCGCGGCGGGAACCTCAGCCTGGAAAAACCGTTCTACGACATCGGCAAGGTCTCGCTCAAGAAGCCCTATCATCCGCCACCGGGCGAAAAACCCGGCCCGCAGTGGTGGCTGGCGCTGGTCCTTGCCTTCGTGATAGGCGCCGGACTGGGCTGGCGCGAGCTTCAAAAGCGCGGGCTGGACAAGAAATACCTGGACCCGACGAAGTGGCTGCGAAAGATCAAACTGCCCAAGCTCAAAAAATCTTGAAACGAAGGGTACAAGGGTGGAAGGGTGCAAGGGTGCAAGGGTGGAAGGGTGCAAGGGGGAAAACGGACGCGGCCGGCGTCCCTTCCCCCCTTCCACCCTTGCACCCTTCCTCCCTTAGCAGTAAAGAGGCACTCCGTCTATCCACGCGCTGTGCGAGTTCTTGAAAATGACGCGGCCCCTGCTCAACACCAGCTGGTCGACCGGCACGACGCGGCCGCAGGCGCCCCGGTCTATCCAGGCGTGGGCCCGGCCGGGGATGCGTTTGGACCGAGAAATGGCCAGTATGGTGCCCATCCGCTGTCCGTCGGAGGTGAAGACATCCTTTCCCACGAGGTCGAGGTGCGGTTCCCGCATCATGCAACGAATGAGGCGTTCCTCGGCATATATACTAATCCTCTCATTGTCTGACACTGAGGGTGGAACGCTTCCGCGGCTTGGAGAGCCACCAGACGGCCAGCGACAGGACCGCCACTGCCATCGTAGCGGAAACGACCAGCAGCAGGGTTTCATCGTTTGCCCCGGCGGACGCCGGGGCGAGGTCCTTCACAACCATCGCCGTGTTCCCCGTCTCGTCGCTCTCCGACACCCGGTCCTCCGGGTCGACGATGAACACGAGCACGTTCTTCCCGGCGCGGGGAATCCACACGAAGCTCTCGACGTGCTTCCCTCCGGCCGGAAGGTCGCCCAGCTCCCTCGATATCAGCGCCTCGCCGTTGCGGTAAAGGTCCAGCGAGACGTTTCGCGCCGTCGCGTTGCCCCGGTTCTCCACGATCACGTTGACCACGACCACCTGGCCCGTCCTGGGCTTTACCGGGGAAAGCCTCACGCCGGTGATGACCAGGTCCGAAAGCTCCACATTGACAGCGAGCAGGGCCACGGCCTTCGGTCCGCCCGAGGACGTGGCCACGACGCCGATTTCGGCCTGTGACGGCGCCCGTGCCACGGGAATCCGCATCGCCGCCGTGAGGCATGCCGCCAGGCCGGGCCCGATGGACACATGCGTCGCCGGGACGCCGTTTTGGTCGAAGAACGCCGGGTGCTCCCAGCCGGGAGGCAATGACTCCGCTTCCAGGGAAAAGCTGTCCACGGCGTTGCCGGTGTTGCGCAGGACCAGCGGGAACGAAAGCCGCCCGCCCGGCTCTCCCGAAAGCGACTGCGCGCCCGGCGAAAGCTCCACGCCGAAGACCTGTCCCACCAACACCTTCAGCTCGAACGGGTATCCCTTCCCGGCCGCGTCGAGCAGCTCGCCTTCGGCCCGGTATTCGCCGGAGAGCGCCCCGGCCGGGACCGCCAGCACCGCGATGATCGGAATCTTCGCGCCGCCTATCGGATTGATGTTCCAGTCGCCCACCAGCGGCATGCCACCGGGCGACCAAAACGTCAGGTTCCAGCCCGGCGGCGGGTCCAGCCGCCCCGGCCGGATCTCCTCGGGGCCGTTGCCGGCGTTGATCAGGTCCACGACGAAGCGGGCTTCCCCTCCCGGCCTGGCCGACACCGATGCGGGCTCGACCTCCAGGCGCAGCTCCCGGACCAGCTTCACGCCCACCGTGACATTGCAAGATGCGGTAACGTTCCCGAGCGACGCCTCCACGTCCACGGCCAGCTCGGTCCCCGCCTCGGCCTTCGCCGGGGCTATCACGGTCAGCCTCACGGGCAGGTTCTCCCCGTTGTAGATCTGCAGTGTGCGCGTGTCCAGCGAGACATCCCAGCCCGGTCCGACGTGCGTCTCGTTCAGCACGACCGTCACCGAATCCGGGGCGGTCCCGTCGTAGGAAACGGTCAGGTCGAAATCCACGCTTCCTCCGGGCGGGACGGAATCCCGGTCCCGGTAGGCCCATATCTCGAGGGAATCCCAGGTCTGCAGGTGTGTCAAGGTGGTGACCGAGCTTTTGACGGACGGGTAGGTCGAAAGCCAGGCCGTCACTATAACATACCCGGTCTGGCCGCCGCTGCCATCCATCGGCGGGATGACCGACACCACCACCGTCACGCCCGCTTTCGGCGGGAGCGTCACCTGCTCCGGCCTGACCTCCCACTTCCAGTCGGGCGGCCCGACGGCCGAGATATTGACCGTCTCGTCGATATCCCCGGTGTTTTGCAGGAACATCGAGAAATTGGTGCCCGCGCCCGGGGCCGTTTCGTGCACCTTGTCGGAGCATTCGAGCGTCAGGGCGCGGTTCACGATCAGGTAGGTGCGGAAGGCCACGGTGCTGTTGCGCGCCGGGTTCCCTTCCCCCACGGCCACCACCTTCGTATCTATGTATTCGTTGGGCATTCCCTCGGGCGGCCCCGTCACCGTGACCTTCAGCTTGCGGGTCTCCTGGGGCCTCAGAACGAAGTCGGTCGCCTCCAGCTTGACGTTCCAGCCCTTGTGGCCTTTGAAGTCGTTGGTCAGGGTCAGATGAATCGTGTCGTTCAGGCCGCCGCTGTTGCGGACGGTGATGTTGGCCGACCTCGTCTCGTTGGGTCTTACATACATCAGCTTGTACATTTCCTCGGGCGTCATGCCGGCATCGACGCCGAAGTTGTAGGCGAACGCGTAATAGATATCGTAATTGCCGGTGCCGTTGCCCTTCCAGGCGACGTGCACATTGTCGTCGTAGTCCAGCGCCACCGCGGGCTCCAGGGCGCTTCCGTTCGAGTCAGGCGTGAGGCAGATGGCCTTGCCGGGCAATGTCGTGTCGTTTGCGTACCTGGCATCTATGCCCATGTAGAATATCTGGGGGTTCCCGTTGCGGTTGTCCGACCAGACGGCATAGGCCCTCCCGCGGCTGTCGGCGGCTATCGCCGGGTAGCCGATGACCGTCCGGTCGTAAGTGAGCGGTATCCCGTATCCGTCCGGCCCGGCGGCCAGCTTGTTCCCGTTGTTGTCCAGCTTCATGTACATGAGCTGGCCGTTGCTGCTCACGTTCGAGTTCCAGAGGAGGTGGATGGCCCCGGTACTGTCGCCGCACACCGTCGCCGGCCCAACGTACTCGAACGCGCCCTCGTACTTGTAAAGGTAGGTCGGCGGCGCCTGGGGCAGCGGGTTGCCGGAGTTGTCCAGCTTGGCATGGTAGACACCCTGGGCCTTGTTGATGAAGACCGCGTGGACATTGTTGAACGGGTCGGTGCAGAGCGTCGAGCCCGACACCACCCAGCTCTCCTCGCTCATCCGGATGCCGTCCTTGTCCACGGTCCCGTCGTTGAGCAGCCGGGCGTAGCTCAGGGCTTCATGGTCGTAGCCGAAACGGAGGTCCTCGTAGGTGATGTGCACGATGCCGTTTGGGCTGACCGCTATCGAGGGCGCGTGCGGCGACGTGGCCCCGGAAGGCACGCTCTTTTTGGCGACCAGGTTATTTCCGTTGCCGTCGAACTTGGTATAGTACACGCTGAATACCTCGTCCTTGAAACAGATATGGTAGTTCCCCTTCGAATCCACCCCGATGCAGGGCGATGCGAAACCGAAGACCTGCAAAGGGTAAGAGCCGTTGGCCACCTTCTTCTCGGCCTTCAGCTCCTTCCCGAGGCGGTCGATACTCTTCCACATGAACTGGCCTTCGCGGCTCCAGGCCAATCCCGCGTTCCCGTCAGCCGACACGGCCAGCTGCGGATACCCGTCCTCGTATGGGTTGTCGGTGAGTTTCGTGAAGTTGGTCCAGTAAAGTCCGTCCGGCGTGGCCTGGTCCCGCCCCGAA
>Ga0315291_10001316_pt1 | contig 33214 bp, 22 predicted proteins | sample YL17G12_20_MG_FD_203070 | JGI IMG/M metagenome (GOLD analysis project Ga0315291, IMG submission 203070) | Sediment microbial communities from Yellowstone Lake, YNP, Wyoming, USA - YL17G12_20 | ecosystem: Environmental > Aquatic > Freshwater > Lake > Sediment | place: USA: Wyoming | collected...
AGCGGCGCCTGCGCGAGGGCATGCTGGTCATCGCCGACCCCGCGCGCGCGGTCGCGCTCGCCGGCGTCATGGGCGGCGCCAACACCGAGGTCAGTTGGTCCACCACCCGCGTGCTGCTGGAATCCGCGCACTTCGACCGCGTCAGCATCCGCCGCACCTCCAAGGCGCTGGAGCTGGCGAGCGAGGCCTCCTATCGCTTCGAGCGCATCGTCGATCCCGGCGGCACCGTCGCCGCGCTCGACCGCGTCGCGGCCATTATTGCCGAATCATCCGGAGGCAAGGTGGCGCCGAGGGTAATTGACGCCTATCCCAATCCGATATTCCCCGTGACGATCGAGCTGCGGCCAAAGCGGGCGAACCGCCTTCTAGGTACGCGGCTGCCGCCCGGCCGCATGGCGTCGCTCCTGCGCCGGTTGCACCTGGAGGTGGAAGCGGGCGAGCCGCTGAGGGTCACCTGCCCGACCTTCCGCCCGGACCTGCAGGCGGAAATCGACCTCGTCGAGGAGGTGGCGCGCGTCCACGGCTACGACCAGATCCCGGCCACCGTCACCCGCGGTGCGGGCGCGCCCGGGCGCCAGGCGCCGGAACTGGAGTTCGACCTGCGCGTCAAGGAGGCGCTCCTGGCGTGCGGCCTCAACGAGGCGATGAGCTACACCCTGACCGATGTCGGCGTCTTCGAGCGCCTCAACTTGCCGACCGGGCATCCGCTGCGCCGCGCCCTGCGGATCAGGAACCCCAAGAGCGAGGAGTACACCGTCCTGCGCGCCACCATGCTCGACACCATGCTGTCGGCCCTCGCCCACAACGTCCGCCGCGGCGTCGCCGACGTCGCGCTGTTCGAGGTCGGGCGCGTCTATCTTCCGCGCGAACCGGGCGAGCTGCCCCACGAGCGGCGCAGCGTCGGCATCGCCCTGATGGGCAGCGGGTGGAGCAGCCACTGGAGCCTCGATCCGGCCTGCACGCGCGCCGATTTCTACTCCCTCAAGGGCGTCGTCGAGCAGTTGGTCGCCGCGCTGTGCGAGGGCGAGCTCGAGTTCGAGCCGCGGTCCCATCCGGCGCTGCACGAGGGGCACGCGGCGACGATGCGCCTGGGCGGCGAGGACATCGGGCTGCTGGGCGCGCCGTCGGTCCCCGTGCGCGGGCATTACGACCTGCCGGACGGGGCGTGGGTCGCCGAGCTGGACCTGGAGGCGATGATGCGCCGCGCGCGGCGCCATCCCCAGAGCCGGCGCCTGTCGCGCTACCCGGCGGTGCGCCGCGACGTCGCCCTCATCATCGCCGGGGGCGTCACCGCGCGGGAGGTCGAGCAGGTCATCCGCGACCGCGCGGGCGACCACCTGGAGCGGGTGGACCTGTTCGACGTGTACACCGGGCGCCCGGTGCCCGCAGGGTACAAGAGCCTCGCCTACTCGCTCAGCTTCCGCCATCCCGAGCGCACCCTCACCGACGAGGAGGTGGACGCCGCGCTGACGAACATCAAGGACGCCCTGCGCACGACGTTCAAAGCGCAGATCAGGGAGTGAGGTATGATTAACGGCAAGCGCATGCTTGCCGAGCTGATGGAGCTGGCGCGCATCCCCAGCCCGTCGCGGCGCGAGGGCGCGCTGGCGGGCGTCGTCGTGGACAAGCTGCGCGCCCTCGGCCTGCGCCCGCGCCGCGATAGGTGCCACCGCGCCCTTGGCGGCGAGACCGGCAACGTCATCGCCCGCGTCCCCGGGTCGCGCCGCGGCCGGGGGTCGCTCCTGCTCAACGCCCACCTCGATACCGTCGCCCAGGCAGCGCCGCGGCCACGGGTGGCGGGCAACTACGTCGTGAGCGACGCGGATGGCCCTTTCGGCGCGGACGACAAGGTCGGAGTGGTGGTCATCCTCGAAGCGCTGCGGTGCGTGATCGAGGTCCGCGTCGAGCACCCGCCGCTGGACGTGATCTTCACGGTCGGTGAGGAAGTCGGCCTGCTCGGCGCCAAGGGGCTGGATGCGAGAGAGCTGCGCGCAAGCATGGGCTTCACCTTCGACTCCGGCGGGCGCGCGGGCCGCATCGTCAACCAGGCCCCCAGCCAGGACAGCTTCGCCGCCGTCATCACCGGCCGCGCGGCGCACGCCGGCGTTGCGCCGGAGAAGGGCGTCAACGCGATCCGCATCGCCGCCCGCGCCATCGCCGGCATGCGCATGGGACGCATTGACCACGAGACCACGGCGAATATCGGCATCATCGAGGGCGGCGTCGCGACCAACATCGTGCCCGACCGCGTGCGGGTCGAGGGCGAGGCGCGCAGCCACGACGACCGCAAGCTGGAGCGACAGCTCGATCACATGCTGCGGCGCCTGCACGACGCGGCGGCCGAGGGCGGCGGGGGGATCGAGATCGAGGTGCGGCCGCAATATCGCTCATTCAACCTGTCGGCGGACAGCCCGGTGATTCGAGTGGCGGCGGCGGCCGTGCGCAGCATCCGCCGGCGCATGACGCTGGAAACCACGGGCGGCGGCAGCGACGCCAACATCTTCAACGCCCACGGTGTCCCAACCGCGATCGTCGGCTGCGGCTTCGACAACCCGCACAGCCCCGCCGAGCGCGTGGCGGTCGCGGAACTGGCGCCGCTGGGCCGGCTCGCGGTCGGGCTGATCGAGGCGGCCGGCCTGATGTCATTCTGAGCGAGCGCAGCGAGCGAAGAATCTTGCCGCGCCGTCGCAAGTCCGGGGCGAGATCCCTTCGCCTTGGCTCAGGGCAGGCTCTTCGCGGAGTTTACCCTGAGCGAAGTCGAAGGGCTCAGAGTGACAAGCGGCGAAGGGCTCAGCATGACAATCACCATGTGGGGTAGCGTATGCGCCTGCAGTTCGACCCCGAGGTGGATTACTACGAAGTCTTGCAGGTGCACCCGAAGGCGCACCCGGAGATCATCAAGCGCGCCTATCGCACCCTGGTGGCACAGCTTCACGCGCACCCCGATCTCGGCGGCAGCCACCAGCAGATGGTGCTCATCAACCGCGCTTACGAGGTGCTGAGCAGCGAGGAGCTGCGCGCCGAGTACGACCGCTGGCGCCAGGCCCAGAACCCGCAACCTACGGGCACCGCAAGCCCCGGGCCGACACCCTCATCGCGGCCCGCCCCGCCGTCCGCGTCCGCCTCTGCTGCCTCGGCGCCCGCCGCCGGCGTCATCAGCCTGGCGTGCCCGGGCTGCGGCCGGCGCAATCGCGTCCCGCAGGACATCGGCCTGTTCCGCGCCCGCTGCGGGGCCTGCGGCGAGCGGCTCATCCCCGTCGCGGGCCCCGGCGCGCCCCGGGGCCCACGGGCCGACACCGCCGCGCACGCCGAGCGGCCGGCCGCCCGCCGTCTGCCCCAGGAGCTGTACAACGAGCTGCTGCGCGACGGCGAGCTGCGCGTGCAGCTCGACCGCGTCGCGCGCGGCAGCCGGGTGGCGTGCCGAAAGTGCCAGCGTCCGTGGTGGGCGCCCCGCTCGGGCAAGCCGCCGCCGGCGTGCCCGAGCTGCGGCTCGGGGGAGTGGGTCACCTTCCGCCTCTTCAAGTGCTCGCAGTGCGGGCACGAGTTCGAGACCAACAGCCTGCGGGCCTGGCCCTATCTGCTGTTCCCCAAGTGCCCGGGGTGCGGCGCGCGCAACTGGAGCCGCTCCGCCGAGCGCAGTCCGCTGCGCTGGATCCTGCGCCGGCTGTCGCGCCGGCAATGACCAGCCGTCGCCGCAGGCGCGCGCCGATATGCCCTCTCACCGCTCCACGGCGCGCAGCCGCTCCTCGAACCAGGCGTAAAACCGCGACGACGCCACCTCCGGGGAGTCGAGCTTCATCGGCGGGCACGGCCGCCCCTGCAGGTGGGCGAGGTGCGACTCCAACGCCGTCAGGTCGAGGTTGCGATCGATCTCTATCATGTGGCGCAGCGAGCAGTCGGGAACCACCCCCTCCGGGTCCGGCGGCATGGCGCACAGGTAAACCACCGCCAGCAGATCGTCCTCGCTGACCCCGAGTTCGGGCCAGTGCTCCCCGATCATCCGCGCCAGCTTGTCGTCCTGGTCGGCGCAGACGGCGGCGTATTTCTCGAGCGTGTCCACGGCGTCGGCCAGGAACGCGCCCACGGCGCCGCTGGGGCCGAACAGCCTTCCCGCCGCCAGCATCGCTGCGTCGTCCGAGGTGCCGGTGCCGGTGCGGTGCCGGATGTAGAGATAGCGCAGGCGCTTGCTGCGGTCGCGCTCCCCTTCGTCACCGACGATCAGGCCCTCCTCGCGGTAGCGGTCGAGCTGGTCCTCGTGCGCGCCCTTGGCAAGCCCGCGCGCGTCGAGGTCCATCTGGCGCAGGCGCCGGATGTCAACCAGGTAAGAGCGGCCGCCGCCGACGTCGAGGCCGTACTTGGCTTCCGCGCGCCGCCGCACCTCGATGTCGTCGCGCAGGCCACCCACGTACATCCCCCGCAGCACCTGCGCCGGGTCCACCTCGACCTGGCGAAACAGCCCGATGTCGAGCAGGCACTGCCCGTCCTCGCTCACCAGCAGGTTGCCCGCCTCCCCCGCCATGGCGCGGCGCGCCCAAGCCACGATCTCGTCGATCAGGCTCTGGCGGTGGCGGGTGATGAGCCTGGCGTCGCGGCTGAGCGACTCGACGATGTCATCCATGGTGGTGTTGACATAGGGATGGCCGCGGAAGGCCGCGTGACCCTCGTGCGCGTGGCCCTCGATGGACTGCATCAGGATCGCTTCCTCGACCGCGCGCGCGGTGCGCAGGCGCGTGCCCGATGTCAGCCACTCGAAGTCCTCGCGCACCACCTCGTGCGGCGCGACGCCAGGATGGCGCTTGCCGTGGGTTCGGTTGTGACGTGAAGGCATGGATCGTCCTCCCTTCGATGACCGGGCGAAGCGCGCAGGACCCACCGCAGTGGGCTAGTCGACGTCGCCCCGCAGGCGCAGCGTCAGCGACTCCCCGGCCTTGAGCCTGCGGGGCGCAAGGAACGTCTTCCCGCAGGTCATTACGGCGCGCACGCCTATCGCAGCTCCAGGCGCACCAGAGGGAACGGCGCGCTGCCGCTCCCGGCTCCGGGCAGCAGCTCGACCCACCAGTGGCGCTGGCCGGCCACCGGGCCGTCCTTGTCGTTGACCACCAGGTTGTAGCCGATGCGCGCGCCCGCCGCCAGTTTCGCGGGCGCCAGGCGCGCGGCCGGTATGGCGGCCTCGTAGGTGGTGATGACGCCGGAGCGACCCACCGCCAGCTTGATGTCCGGGGCCTCGCCCTCGTAGCGATCGGGTGAGCGCCACACCCACGCCTGCGCCCCCTGCGTGGTGAGGGTCATGCCGTAATCGTAGTCGTCCTCGTGGTGGCCGGTGCCGGTGCCATCATCGTTGGGGTCGAAGAACATCTCCAGGTTGTCGGCCTGCCACGCTCCGTCGCCGCTGTAGGGCTGGTAGAACACGTTGTCGCGCACAGTCACGCCCAGGTACAGATAGTCCTCGTCCCACTGGAACTGAGCCTGCGCGCTCAGGTTGTCAACTTCCTCAATGGATATGCGCGCCGCATAGCCAAGGGGCATGGCCGCGGCATCCTTCCATTCGTCGAGCTTGCCGTCGATGGCGATGGGGCCGCGCGCGCGTATCACCGCCAGCGCCGGACGCAGCTCGACCTGCCGGCGCACGGTCAGGGCCTTCTCCTGCTGCGGCCCATAGCGGTACTCGGTGGTCAAGGTCGGCGTCGGGTACTTGGCCGCCGCCGGGCTCGCCGTGCGCAGGCGAAACTCCAGCTCCACTTCCCCGCCCGCCGCCACCTCATAGTCGCGCGACGCGGGGCTGACCTGCCAGCCGGTGTCAGCGGTGTCCCACGCTATGGAGGACGCCAGCGGTTGGGGGTAGGGGTTCCTTATCACCACCCGCGCCATGGTATCAATGCTGTCGCCGAAGGGAAAGTCCACTATCGGGGCCAGGACGTAATCGCGCGCAATCGTCCTGCGCTCCACGAAGTCGCGCTGAAGCGATACCTCGGGGGCGAAGATGTTGCCTGCCCGCACCACCGCGTACGACACGTCCTCCCCGTCCACGCGCACCCACAGATAGCCGCCCAACATGCCGGAGGCGGGATCTTCCGCCTCGCCCTCGCCGTAGGTCTGGCCGACGCTCGGCAACACCACGTAGCGAACCCCGTCCACCGCATCGAACATCCGATAGGTGTGCCAGTGGCCGGCGAAAACGATGCGCACGGGGTGCTGGCGCAGCACCTCGTGCACCGTCAGCCAGCGCTCCGGCTCGCTCGCCCACAGGGGGTGATGCAGGAAAACGAATACGTTCCGCGCCGACGTCGCCGCCAGGTCGGCCTTGAGCCAGTCCAACTGTGCCCCGCTCCACACGCCGCCCTGCTCCATGCTGTTCATGACGACGAAATGGCAGTTGCCGCGGTCGAATGAGTAGCGCAGCGGCCCGTTCGCCTCCCGCCATGCCGCCTCCGTCTCGGGCCCGGCGACGTCGTGATTGCCAGCGGCCGGAAAGAAGGGCGCGCCGCACAGCGCGGCATCGCTCAAGTTCTCGTTCCACTCGCGGTCGAGCCAGTCCAGGCCGGTGCCCTGGATCAGGTCCCCGGTCGCCACCACCAGCTCCGGCCGCAGCAGCGAAATCTCCTCCATGCTCATGCGCAGCGCCCGCGCGCGCTCCGGGCTCGCCGCCGAGTGCATGTCGGACACCACCACGAAGCCGAAGCGCTCGCCGGGGTCCGGCTGCGCCCGCAGCGCCGCCAGGCTGTCGTCCAAGCGCGCCGCCGCGGCGGCCGTCGCCAACACGGCCAGCGCCACCAACGCGATCCAGATCCGCAATCGTGTTTGCATGACTGCTCCTCCTCCGGGGTCCGAGCCCACGCCGCGACCGCCCCAGCGCCATTGCGTCATTCATTTCGTGGCCGCAGCGATGACTCCCTGGCTGCAGCCATGAAGCGAGCGGCGAAAAAGAAGGGCTCCGCCGCAGCGGAGCCCCTGGGCCTTCGTCAAATCGCGGCGCGATGCCTAATGCTTGGTCTCGGCGGGAGACGGCGGCGGGTTCTCGATGAGCCAGCTCGCGGTGCGCGCCCACTCGTAGTCGGGGCTGTTCCACGCGCGCTCCGCGTATTCGGCGTACTTGGCGGACCATTCGCGCACCGGCTGCGCCAGCCGGCCGATGATGTCCTCCGCGCCCTTGTGCGTCGGATAGACCCCCTCGACCTTGCTCAGCGCCTCCTCCAGCCACTCGTTGTGGTCGACGATGGGGCACGGGCGCAGCGGATTGGGGTCGCGGCGGTTGACGTCGCGAACGGCCACGAACAGGGGGGACTTGAGCACGTCCCACAGGTGGCCCCCGCGGGCGTAGATGTCGTGGATGTTATCGGCGGCGAAGTGCATGAACACGCACGGCTCCAGGTCGCCGCGGAAGTTGAGGTGCAGGTAGAGGGTGCCGCCCGACATGCAGCCGCCGGTGAGGCAGCCGTCGTTCCAGAAATCGGCGATGAAGATGGGGCGGGTACGCCGCACCTCCAGGATCTTGCGGCGCATGGCGTCGCGCTGCTCGGCGGTGGGCATGAGGTCCACCGTCGCGTCCTTCCCCACCGGCACGAACATGAAGAACCACCCCACCAGGCAGCCCTTGTCGACGATCATGTCGTAGAACTCGTCGCGCTGATAGACGTCGGCGTTGAGGCGGGTGACGGTGCCGGAGAAGCCGAACAGCACCCCCGCCTCGCGCAGCCGCCCCATGGTGTCCATGACCTTGGCGAACACGCCCTCGCCGCGGCGGAAGTCGGTTTCCTTCTCGAAGCCCTCCAGGCTGATGCACGGCGCGGCGTTGCCCAGCTTCTGCAGGCGCTCGATGGTCGCGTCGGAGATGCAGGTGCCGTTGGTGTAGATCTGGAACACGGCGTCGTTGTGCTTGTCGTAGAGGTCGAGCATATCCGGGCGCATGAACGGCTCGCCGCCGGTGATGGTGAACATGAACACCCCCATGCGCTTGGCCTCGCTCACCACGCGGTCGAGGGTCTCGAAGCTCATGGGGTCGGTGTCGCGCGGATACTCCCCGGCGTAGCAGCCCAGGCACTTGAGGTTGCAGCGCATGGTAGGGCTGATGACCATGAGATATGGCGGGGCAAGCCCGAACTGCTCCTTGAAATCGTTGCGGATATGCTGCCCCAGCCAGGTCGCGTTGACGCCCAGGTTCATGATGAGCCTGCGCCGGTAGTTGGGGTGGAGCTGGTTCATGACCTTGCGCGCCAGCTCCAGCGAGGGGTGTTTCTGCTCGAACAGCTTGCGCAACTGCTGCAGCTGCGCCCGGTGCGCGCCGTAATGGGCGACGTAGCGTTCGAGCACGCTCAGCAGCCGGATCAGGCTCTCATCCGAGCTGCGCGCCAGCAGGCTGAACAAGGGATCGGCGAGGGCGTGGGTGGCTGCAACTTTGGCGCGCGTGCGCAGGGTGGGGGTCGGAGCTTTCCACGGAGTGGGCATAGACAGCATGATAACTCCTCCTTCGAGGGCTCGTGCTGCGTTGCGCCCCGTCTGCTGTTGCGCGCAGCATAACACAGGGCGCAGGCTATGTCTGACGCCTCAGCCGCAGGGACTGTCCCCTGGTGGACTGTCCCTGCGGGGACCAGTCAGGGGACAGTCCCCGTTCGGGGACAGTCCCTCCCGGATCGGTCGCCCGCTGCGTCAACCACCACCTCCACAACCGCGTGCAGCCGCCCGCGGGTCGCTCCGAAGTGGGCCGCATCATATTGTCTTCGGGATAAGCCTACAACGCTGCCGCTTGCTTGTCAAGGCGGTCTCGCGCTGCGCAAACGCACATGCGCGGGCCCGTTGCCGCCCAGGCGGGCGCGCCCCCGCGCAGGGCGCGCGCCCGCGACGGCGAAAATGCGATTATCCGCGTTGCCACGGAGGTGCACCTATGCCCGCGCGCAAGTCCCCCAGAGTCATCATGCTCGTCGGCGCCCACCCCGATGACGAGATTCACGCCGCGGGCGCCATCCTCAATCACACCGCCCGCGGCCACCGCGCGATCATCGTCACCATGACCCGCGGCGGCATGGGGCACATGACCATGCCCCCCGACCAGCTCAAGCGCGTGCGCAGCCGCGAGGCGCGCGCCTGCGCCAAGGCGCTGGGCGCGGAGCTGGTGCTGCTCGACTACGAGGACAGCGCGGTGCCCTATGCGCGCGAGGTCGCCCTCGAGCTGGCCCGGCTCTACCGGCAGCACCGCCCCGTGTGCGTCCTCACCCACGGGCCCCAGGATCGCCATCCCGATCACCGCAACACCCACCACGACGCGATCGATGCCTTCTACCTCGCCGCGCTCCCGCTGCTCGATCTGGGGTATCCCTATCATGACGTGCCCCAGATCCTGCTGTTCGGCGGCGAGCACCCCGATGTTTACGTGGACATCTCGAACGTGATCGAGCAAAAGGTCAAGGCCGCGGCCAAGCATAAGTCGCAGTTCGAGTCCTGGCTCGTCCAGCACCAGGCGGGCGTGGATCGCAAGTACCAGGCGGCGCGCGACATCTATGACGTCATCCGCCGCCGCGCCCAGGCGGCGGGGTGCGCCGCCGGCGTGGAATACGCGGAGGCGTTCACCTCCCACTTCAAGCCCGAGCCGCGCGCGACCGCGCTGCTGCCGGGGGTGGAATGATGCGGATTTGGCGCTTGATCGTGGTGGCTGTCACGCTGGCGGCATTAGCCCCGGGAGCGCGAGCTGATGCGGCGTCGTCCTCCCATTCGCCCCTGCGGTGGGAGATGAACGGTCCGCTGGAGTTCTCCGGGTTCAGCGGCACGCTTTACACCGACATTCGCGCCGGCCGCCTCGTGCTGTGGGCCGCGTTGGATCGCCATTTCTACCTCGCCCTGCCCGGGCCGCTCGACGCCCGCGCGCTGCGGCGCCTGACGGTGCGCATGTACTCCAGCGCCCCCGCGCCGGCGTGGGAGGTGGTTTACCACTCGCCCAACGGCGACTGGGCGCTCGGCGAAGGGCCGGCGATCGTGCGCGGCTGGGCGACCTACCGGATGGACCTGCGGGAGATTAACTGGCGCGTCAACCAGCACAGCGGCACGCCTGGCTGCGAGCAGTGGGGCGGCAGCTCGGGCGTGGTCAACCAGCTGCGGCTCGATCCGGGCAACCCGGGGGATCGGCTGGTCATGGTTGACCAGGTGGCGTTGGAGGGGGACGAGGCGGCAGGCTTCGCGCCCGGCGTTCATGCCGAGGCGCGCGGGGAAGTGGAATTGGTGAGCGCCGATTTCCCGCGGAAAGTCAATCCGGGCGACACGATCGAGGTCACCCTTGACCTGCGCGTGCTCGCGCCGCCTGCGGGAGATGCGACGGGGTTCGTTTATCTGGTGACGCCGAACGGCCCGGTCGCGCAGGCGGAGGTCGCTCAGCTCTCACGGGTCGGTCAGGAGACCGACCCCTACGCCGCGCGTACGGTCCCCGTAGGGGGCGGGCTCCGTCCCGCCCCGCGCCTGACGGTAGGCCCGCTGCGCCTGCGCGTGCCCAGATTTGCCGCCGGGATGCGGCTGGAGGTCTGGGCCGGCACCCATGAGACCGATTATGCGGGCAGAGGAGATGACATCGTGGGGGAGATCGAGGTCGCCGCGAGCGAGCCGCCGAAGCCGGTGCGGGCGCAGGTGCGAATGCACCACGGAGCCCCCGCCATCTTCGTCAACGGCCAGCCCGGCTTCGCGATGGCGTACCTGTGGGGCCTGCTGCCGCGCTATTTTGAGGAAATGGCGGCGGCGGGGATACACGTTTACAACGACCCCACGCCGCTGGGCGATGAGCAAGAGGGGGTGTTCGACTACACCGGCGTAGATGCGGTGTTCGCGCGGATCCTGCAAGCTGATCCGGACGCCTACTTCATCCCGCGCATCGGCGTCACCGCGCCGTGGTGGTGGCCGGCGAAGCACCCGGAGGAATTGTGCCTTTTCGCGGATGGCGCGCGCGGGCCGCAGTCCTTCGCCTCCGAGCGCTGGCGCCGCGATTCCGGGGACCACTTGCGCCGCTATATCGAGCACGTGCGCTCATCGCCGTTCGCGGATCGCGTGCTCGGGTTCCACATCTGCACCGGCGGCACCGGCGAATGGCAGGCGTGGGGGCTGTGGGACGGGCAGATCGGCGACTACAGCGAGCCGATGCAGCAGGCCTTCCGCCGCTGGGTGCGCAAGCGCTACGCGACCGAGCGGGATCTGCGCGATGCCTGGGGCGACAACAACGTGACCTTCGATTCGGTCGTCATACCCACGCCGGAGCAGCGGGCGTCGGCGGACGTCGGCCTGTTCCGCGACCCCGCCCGCAGCCGCTACGCCAGCGACTTCTACGAGTTCTACGCCGACGTCGCAGCCGATGCCATCCTGCATTTCGCGCGCGTCGCCAGGGAGGCCTCGCACGGCGAATCGCTGGTCGGCTTCTTCTACGGCTATCTCACCCAGCACGGGCCGTTGGAGCAGGACAGCCACCACCTCGGCCTCGCGCGCGTGCTGGCGTCGCCGGAGGTTGACTTCCTGTGCAGCCCCGCCATGTACACCGGCCGCGGCCCGGGCGGCACCAGCACCTTCATGTCCGCCATCGCCTCGGTCAAGGCGCACGGCAAGCTGTGGTTCGACGAGGCGGATTTGCGCACATATCTTGCCCCCAAGGATGACCCGTTCGGGCGCGCGGATACCCTCGATGACTCGCTGGCGACGCTGACGCGCGAGTTCGGCCACGTGCTGAGCCACAGCACCGCCATGTGGTGGTTCGACATGACCGGCGGCTGGTTCAGCGAGCCGCATATCCTGGCCGCGCTCAAGCGCATGCGCGAGATCGCGGATCGCTCGATGACCATGGACCGCTCCAGCGCCGCCGAGATCGCCGTGTTCGTGGACGACAAGAGCTTTTTCTACTGCCGGCCGCGAGGCGTGCTGGAGTCGCCGCTCATCGTCGAGCAGGTCGCCGCATTGCCGCGCATCGGCGCGCCCTACGACACTTACCTCTTGAGCGACCTCGCGCGCCCCGACTTCCCGGACTACAAGCTCTACGTCTTCCTCAATGCGTTCGCGCCAAGCGCCGCCGAGCGCCGCGCTATCGACGAGAAAGTCAAGCGCGGCGGCAAGGTCGCGCTGTGGGTCTATGCGCCGGGCTTCGTCGGGGACGACGGGCTGTCGCTGCGCGGCATCCAGGAATTGACCGGCATCCAGGCGGCCATGGACAACGAAGAGCGAGAGCAGGTGATCAGCCTCGATGCGCTGGCGCCGCTGGTCGCAGAACTGGGAAATGCAACCTCCGGGACGACGCACAGGCTGGCGCCGCGCTTCTTCGCCGACGACCCGGACGCCGCGGTCGCGGGGCGCTACGCCGACGGCAAGCCCGCGCTGGTCATCAAGCGCCTATCGCAAGAAGGCTTGACTGTCATCCTGGGTGCAACGAAGAGCCTGCCCAGAGCGGAGCGAAGGGATCCCCTACCTCCCGAGCTTCCCCATAGGGGATTCTTCACGGAGTTTACCCCGAGCGCACCCGAAGGGTTCACAATGACATCTTCGATGCCCGGTGAGAATCTTGGGGTACGCTCCAGGTCCATGGACGCCTGGACCTCAATCTACCACGCCGCGCCCTACGTGAACCCCGGCGTCATCCGCGGCGCCGCGCGCCTGGCGGGCGCGCACATCTACAGCGACAGCGGCGACGCGCTGTACGCGAACCACCAGTTCGTGTGCCTGCACGCCAATGAGGGCGGACGCAAGACTATCCGCCTGCCGCGACCGGCGGAGGTGGTGGACTGCATGACGGGGGAGGTGCTCGCGCGCGCCGCGCGGGAGATCACCCTCGACCTGCCGCAGCGCCGTTCGGTGCTGCTCTATTACGGCCGGGCGCAGGATGGGGCTGAACGAGATTCCTCGCTTGGCTCGGAATGACAAGACCGACTCGGGGTCTGTCATTCAGAGCGGAGCGCGCAGCGCGGAGCGAAGAATCTCGTCTGGCACAGGTTCGTCGGCGGTAACACGCATAGGGCGGGCGCCTCGTTGGTGGGGCAGGATTGTATCCTGCCATCTGGTTCGCAGATTGAAAATCTGCGCCACCGGAGGGTGGCGCGGGTTTGAAACCCTTCGACTTCGCTCAGAGCTTGCCCTGAGCAACGTCGAAGGGGCAGGCTCTGCGCTACTCGGCGACGTTGAGGCCCATCTGCACCTCGCCGGGGCTGTTGTTCGTCACCTTCTCGCCCCCGCGGAAGCGGTTGCCCATGATGATCCCCGCGCGCAGGTTGGGCCCGAGCGTGATCTGGCGCTTGCCCTCCTCCATGAAGTCGCACGCGCTCACCGTCAGCCCGTCGCAGTCGGCGTAGATGGCCGGCTCCCCGTCCTTGTTGCGATCCCAACCGGCGAAATGGCAGGCGCTGAAGGTCACGTGGCCGCCGCCCCGCAGGTCCGCCATGCGCGCGGTGTCTTTGACCGGCCAGAAGCCGCAGTTGGCGAACTTGACCGGGCCGGGGTTGGTCTCCTTGACCACGATGCCCGCCATGAACTGGCTGTTGCTGAAGGCGACGCCCGCGTGCCCCTGCACCGCGTCCACCAGCACCGCCGTCGGCCCTACATCCGAGCCCGACTGCGTGAGCACCACGTTGCCCGGCCCGTCGCCCAGCGCGACGAAATGAAACCCGACCTTGTAGGCGATGCAGAAGCAGTTGGTCACATACTCCCAGTCCGTGCGCCCGATGATGAAGGCCTCCCCCTGCTCGAGCGTGAACCGCCGCGCCGGGGAGTCCTCGCCGATCATCCAGAACGGCCAGAAGTGGACGTTCTCCACGCGCCCCACGTCGAAGCACTTGTCGACGAACAGGCCGCGGTACAGGGCCTGCGAGTAGAGGCCGTTGATGTAGTGGCGCCCGGCGGGGTAGGTGCCGAAGTCCACCGCCTGGTAGGGGTTGACCAGCAGCACGTCGATGATGGAGCAGTCGTCGCCGATGCCGCGCACGCACCAGGGGTAGGGCTTGGGCGGGTTCTGGTTAACCTGCTCGGGGTAGAAGATGGCGATGCCGCGCAGGGTGGAGTTGGTGTGCAGCGTGATGAAGGGCTCGCCGTCCGGGTTGCCCGCGCCCTCGACCGCCAGCAGCGCGCTGCCGGCGCCGATGCTGCGCGCGGGCGCGCGCCACGCGCCCTCCAGGGTCACGTTGTCGGGAATGGAGAGATGCCCCTTGACGAGGTAGCGCCCGCCGGGCACCTGGACGATGCCGCCTTCCTTACCCGCCGCGTCCAGCGCCGCCTGGACGGCGGCCGTGCAGTCCGCCTCGCCGCCCGCCTGCGCGCCGTAGTCAATGACACTGAAGTACATGCGCGGCTCCTCCTTCGCAGGATCGGTCTGCGCCCAGGCCGCGGACGCACCCGCCGCGACAAGCGCCGCAATAAGCACCAGTTTCATGTGTGCCCTCCGGGGAACTGCCTCTGGTCGCTGTCCCGCCACCGCGCATCGCCTGCGCCAGCCATGAAAAAGCCCCTCGCCATCCGAAGCGAGGGGCTCAGCCTGCAACCGATCCTCGGGCCTTACTTCGCCGCCAGGTAGATGCGGCCGGTGTCGGGGTCGAAGGTGACCGTCAACCCCAGCGCGTCGCGGAACAGCCCCAGCGGCACCATGGCGCGGCCGCGCAGCAGCCGCGCCTCGGTCTCCAGCGTGTACTGCGCCGCGTCAACCACCGCCACCCGGCTGCCGATGGTGACCTCGATCTCGCGCGCAAACGCCCGCGCCCGCACCTGCTTGCGCGCCGGGATCCAGTGCACCACCCCGCCGGAGTGCTCCACGATAGCCCGCAGCGGCGCCAGCGAAATCCCGCCCTCGCTCGCCACCCCAACGTCCGTGTACACCGGCTCGCCGTTGAGCATCAGCCCCGACGCCCACGGGATGCGCAGCTCCCGGCCGGCGGCGGGCTGGGCGCTCGCGCTCAGCCCGTTGAAGCGGGCGATCTCTTCCACCGGCACCTGGTAGCGCGTCGAGATCGTCCCCAACTGCTCGCCCGCGCGCACCGTGTGCAGGATGACATCGCCGCGCTCGCTGCGCGTAGCTACAACCACAACCGGCGCCGACGGCGCGCGCGCAACCTGCACCGGCGCGGGCCGGTGGCGCAGATTTTCAATCTGCGCACCGGATGGCAGGATGCAATCCTGCCCCACCGCCGCGATAGCCATTTCCGGCGCCAGAGCGGCGGCCGGGGCCGAGCTGGCAGAGGTCAACGCCGCGTCCGCGGGCAGCGCCGTCCGTACCACGGCCGGCTGCGGCGCCGCGGGAAGCGCGGCCACCTGCGCGGCCGGTTTGGAGGGCTGCGGCCGAGCCGTCGGCGGCGCGCCGATGCTGGCCGCGGCGTGCGCGGAAGACGGCACCTCCATCCCTTGGTCGGTCGCGCTCAACGCCTGCGCGGGCCGGGCAGGCGTGAATGCGGCGGGCTCGACGCGCACAGTGGCTAGGTCGCCGGCGACCGCCACGGCGGCCACAGGCCTAGCCGCCGGAGCCGCTGCGGGGACCGTGGGAGCCATCGCCACCTGCACCGCCTGCGCGGGCAGGGCGCCGCGCGCCTCGCTCATCGCGGGCGCGGAAGCCACGGCAATCGGCTCTTCCGCCACCACACTGCTCGGCGCGGCGGTGGCAGCCGTCGGCTGGGCGTCAACTGCGACCTGCGTCATCGGCGGCGCCGGCGGCTCGGGAGCCGCGGGCGCTGGCGGGCTCGGGGCGGCGACAACCGCGGGCGGCGTCGGCTGGACGGCCGCGCGCGGCATGGCGAACGACGGCCCTGTGGGATTCGCGGGGCCGGCCGCCTCGGCTGCGATGCCGTCGGCGGCGTCGGGCGCCGATGCGCCGGCGGTGGTGGTCGCGGGTGCACCCGGCGCGGGCGCCGGCTCAGCGCTGGTCGCGGCCGGTGCGGACGGCACAGGCGCGGGCTCGGCCGCGCGGGCCGCCGGTTCGGGCGCCGCCTGCGGTTCGATGATTCCGGGCGTCGCCATCGTCTGTTGGGGCGCGGGCTCGGCCCGCATCTCCGTGCGCCCGCCGGGGTTATTGATGATGACGTTCACCAGCGCCGAATCGTGCGCGCTGTCGCCCAGGTCGAACGCCGTCGCCTTCAGGGTATGCCGCCCGTTGAGGTAGCGCGTCGTATCCAGCGAGTACGTGAACGGCGGCATGTTGGTGAGCGCCACGAACACGTCGTCGATCAGCAGCATGACATAGCGCACGCGGCTCTCGTCGGTGCGCACCCGCACCTGCGTCTGGCCCGCTATCTCCTGCCCCTCGGCCGGGGCGACGATGGTGACCTCCAGCCGCTGTCCGCCGCGGTCGCCGCGCGCGGCCTTGAGCTCGACCGCCACGTCAACCGCGCGGCTGTGGCCGGAGGAATCGTAAACGCGCGCGGTGAGCGTGTGGTCGCCCTCGGCGAACTGGCCGCAGCGCCACGTAAGCTTGCAGCTTCCGGAAGAGACGGCGGGGGAGATGGCGATGCCGTCGTGCAGCGCGCCGTCAACGTACAGCTCGGCGGCGTTGACCAGCGTGTCGGAGCCGGCGTCAAACAGCACCGTCACCGTCGCCTTCTCGCCGGTGATGACCGAGGCCTGCGTGGGGTAGGAGATGGCGGCCGCGGGGCCGGGGGCGTCGCCCGCGGCTGCGGCCGGCGCCAGGCCCGCTGCCAGCAACGCGATGCCGAATATGATGCCGAGGGCCGCAGCCTTGCGCATGGCACTACCTCCCGCCGCGCGACGCTGGGCGACGCGCCGCCGCTGATGATGGCGCGGAACCGCCACCAAATCCAGCGTATGCTAACACAAAGCCCCTGTGGCGTCAACCGCGAGACGGGTGTGGGACCGTACAGGTTGATTGTTACCCCCTGGGGGAGGCAAGGCAGTTCCGGAGGTTGACCCTGAAATCCGTGGGGCCCGCGAGCGAGAAGCGTTTGCGTGAGTTGTTGCCCGCACTCGGGCTGCGCATTGTCCGGCGCGCGCTCCATGAGCGCGCGAGGGAGCACGCGACCTTATGAAGGTCGCGCCCGGCATGTGCGCCGCACGCCACCGGTTCCGTCTCCCCCGGCTCCGTCGAGCAAGAAGTGGGTAATGCTAAGCCCTTGCAGGGAGAGGTCGGCCCGCTGCGGGCGGGCCGGGTGAGGGTGAATAGCCAGGCAGGCGACCCTCTCCTTGATCCTCTCCCTGGTAGGGAGAGGAGTCCTTCGCTCAAACCCCCACTTTTCGAGGTCACACCCCGCGAGACGCCGGCCTTGACAGCGCCCGCGGCGGGGGCTACCGTCAGGGGTGGAAGGAGGGCTGTCGATGATTCGCCTTGTGGTGGTTTGCCTGCCGCTGGTGGCGGTTTTCGCGCTGGCCGCGGCTGCGGAGTCGCAGGCCCGCAGGCCGCAGTGCCTGATCGGCTACAGCGAGTTCCGCACTAACCTGCCCACGCGCTTCGCCAACATCGTCACCCGCCGCGCCTGCGTGGTGCGCGCCGATGGCACCGGCCGGCGCCAATTGGCGCCGAGCTTGATCAAAGACCCCTACACCTGGAGCGGATTCGACGGCTGGTCGCCCGACGGCCGCCTCGCCATCATCATCTGCGGCTGGGAGAGCCCCGAGAACGCGGCCTGGGAGGAGCAGCACAAGGAGTTTCGCCTGACCGAGGGCTGGCTGGTGGACGAACACCTGCTGGACATGGACACCGGCGCCCTCACCAACCTCACCGCCGTCGAGCGCGTGAGTGACTACAACAGCGGTCCGTTCTTCTGGCCCGGTGACCCCTACCGATTGGGGTTCACCGCGATCATCGACGGCCAGTCGCGTCCCTTTGTCATGGATCGCGACGGCACGCACAAGCGCGACCTCGCCGCCGACCGGGGCGGCTTCACTTATGGGTTCAGCGCCTCACCCGACGGGAGCCGCATCTCCTATCACAAGGACTACCAGGTGTACGTGGCCGACGCCGACGGCTCTCATCCGGCCCACCTCGATACCGGCCAGCCCTTCAACTTCAGCCCGCAGTGGTCGCCTGACGGTGAATGGCTCATGTTCCTCGCGGGCGAGCACTACGACTGCCATCCCTACGTCGCGCACAGCGACGGGTCAGGGCTCGGCAAACTCGCCGACCGCGGCGGATACCGGGGGGTTGTGGAATACCTGGACGTCGAGGACTTCCACGGGGGCAGCAGCGACGTGCCGGCGTGGTCCGCGGACAGCCGCTGGGTGTACTACACGGCCAGAGTCGGCGCCGCCGTGGAGCTGATGCGTGCAGCCCTGGACGGGAAGATCGAGCGGCTCACCCGCTCTGAGCCCGGCGCGCTCAACTACCAGCCGCGACCGTCGCCCGACAGCGAGTGGGTGCTGTTTGGCTCCAATCGCACCGGCGTGCGTCAGCTTTACGTCGCGCGCGCGGACGGGGCCGACCCCCGCCCCATTACCGACGTGCCCGCCGGCTGGGGAGCCATGTGGCCGCACTGGCAGCCGGCGACGGTGGCCCGGCCTCCTGGTGGGCGACCATAGGGGGCGGCGCGGTGCGGCGCAAGCCGGCTTCCTACCCTTTGATCCCGGTCAGCGTCACCCCCTGGATGAAGTAGCGCTGGGTGAAGAAGAACAGCAGCACCACCGGCACCACCACCATCGTCGCCGCCGCCATCAGCAGGTTGTACTCCGTGGAGTGCGCCGACTGGTAAAGCTGCAGCGCATAGGCCACCGGCATCTTCTCCGGCGAGCTGATGTAGATCAGCGGCCCCATGAAGTTGTTCCACGCCCCCATGAAGGTCAGTATCACCACCGCCGCCAGCGCCGGCTTGATGAGCGGCAGCATGATCCGCCAGTAGATGCCGAAGAACGAGCAGCCGTCGATCTTGGCGGCGTCCTCCAGGTCGCGCGGGATGGTCATGAAGAACTGGCGCAGCAGGAAGATGTTGAACGCCCCCCCGAAGAACGCCGGCACCCACAGCGGGCGCAGGGTGTCGATCCACCGCAGCCACTTGAAGATCAAGAACACCGGGATCATGGTCACCGCCCCCGGCAGCATGAGCGTCGCCAGCAGCACCACGAAAATGGCGTCGCGCCCCGGCCAGCGCAGCCGCGCGAACGCATACGCCACCAGCGACGCCGACAGCACCGTGCCGATGATGCTCATCAGGCTGACGTAAACGGTGTTCCACAGGTACATCAGGCCGTGGCGGGTCTCGGGCGGCAGAAACTCCAGCGCGCGCGAATAGTTCTCCCACAGCACCGGCTTGGGAACGAACTCCGGCGGGATGACCATCAGCAGCGCGTCGGGCTTGAGCGAGGTTGAAATCAGCCACGCGAACGGCAGCGCGAAAACCACCGCCCCCGTCGCCAGCACGAGGTGCAGGGCGACGTGGCGCAGCACCTCGCGGCGCCGCGTCACCTGCTTCCAGTCGCGCACGCTGCGGTTGACCGCGCCATAAAGCCAGCCGCCCCACAGCGCGACCGGCGCCGCGGCCGCCAGCGCTCGCCACGGCTGCGCCGCCGGCAGGGCGAGCCACAACCCCACGCCGGCGCCGGCGACACCGACCAGCCCCACCGCCTGCCAGGGCCGCCGGCGCCGCGCGGCGTCGATCATCAGCGCCAGCCACAGGGCGGCGGCGGCGTAGATCACGGCGATGGCTGCTATCCAAGCGAAAGCACGCATGATTGAATCACATTCTGCCGCAGATCAACGCGGATAGACGCGGATCATTGAGACAACGACCTATGGAAACACCAGAGGGCGCACGGTGATCAAGGCATGCCAGCTTGAACCGCCGGTTCCACCCACAGTTCCATTCCCTCCATTCGCGCCTAATCGCAGCCATTCTCGAATGTACCAGCTCCTTGCCTTTCCTCTGTGTGCTCCGTGTCCTCTGTGGTTTGCCTTTCCGGCTATTTCCCCTCGTAGTGCACCCAGCGCGGGGCGAGCTTAAGCTGGATGAGCGTGAAGAACATGATGATCCAGAACAAAAGCCACGCCAGCGCCGAGGCGTAGCCCATCTTGAAGAAGCGAAACGCGTTGTTGAACAGGTAGAGCACCGGCACCAGGGTCGCGTCCACCGGCCCGCCGACGCCGCCGGTCATGACGTACACCGTCTCGAAGGTCTGCAGCGCCCCGATGGTGCCCATGATCATGACGAAGAAGATGGTGGGCGACAGCATCGGCAGGGTGACGTGGACGAACTTGCTCCAGGCGCCCGCGCCATCTATCTCCGCCGCCTCGTACAGGTGCTGGGGGATGCCCTGCAGCCCCGCGAGCCAGATGATCATGCCTCCGCCCGCGCCCCACAGGCCCATCAAGATGAGCCCGGGCTTGGCCCATTTCTCGCTCGACAGCCACGTCGGCGCCGGCACCCCGAACCACGAGGTGAGGGTGCCCTTCCACCCCGCGTTGACCAGGCCGTAGTCGTAGGGGTTGAGCACCCACAGCCACAGCACCGCGCTCGCCACCGTCGGCACGATCGCCGGCAGGTAGTACAGCGTGCGGTACCACGACATGCCCATCACCCGCGTGTTGAGCAGCATGGCGATGGCCAGCCCGGTCACCATCCCCAGCGGGATGCCGATGCCGGCGAGGTAGGCGGCGTTGCAGAGCGCCTTCCACACGTAGGGCCACTCGCCGCCGAACAGCTCGCGGTAGTTCTGCCACCCCACGTAGCGCGCCGCATGCAGCACATCGTAGTCGCATAAACTCAGCACCACCGACACCAGGATCGGCCCGATAGTGAACGCCAGGAACCCGATGATCCACGGCGACGCGAACAGGTACCCGCTCACCGCCTCCGCCCGCATGAGCTTGCCCACCGGCCCCGCGCGCCGCACCAGCCACCACCCCGCCCCGAATATGAGCGCGAACGCCCCCGCCATCAGCGCGATCGGCCCGCGCCAGTCCAGCCGCGGGTAGCGCGCCTTCTCCAACACCTTGTCCAGCTCCCTTTGCACCACCGCCCGCCCGTCGCGCAGCGCCGTCGCCGGGTCTTTCTTGTGATAGATGGCGGTCTCGAACGCGCGTACGTGCTCGTCCCACAGGCGCTGGCCGACGAAGGTCACCGGGCGGAACTTGCTCACCCTCATCAGGTCCATGAACAGGCGCAGCGGCTCGCGGAACTTGGCCGCGCGCGGCGCGAAGCGCTTGAACACCGCCTCGTCGGCCCGCATGTTGGCCGACATGTTGGGCACGAACGGGCGCCCGATGCTGAGGTTGTAGTCGCGCTGCACGCGGTTGGCGATGAGCACGCCCTCGGGGCTGGTCATCCACTTGATGAACTCCCACGCCTCCTCGACGTGCGGCGCCCCGCGCGGGATGGCCAGCGAGAACCCCCCGGACCAGGTGATGTAGGCCGGCTCGCCGTTGCCGAACGGCGGCTCCGCCCGCAGCCGCGCCGCGGGGATGGGCGCCGCGGCGACCCCGAAATCCAGCCCCGGCGCCCAGCGCGCGATGTTGTTGAGCACCCAGTTGCCGTCAATCTTCATCGCCACCTTGCCGGTGAAGAACGGGTCCAGCTCCTCCCCCAGGAAGGTGGCGCTGAACGCGCTGACGGCGTCGGCGCCGCCGAGGGCGTCATAGACCTCCACCATCCACTGCAGCGACTTGCGCGTGCGCGGGTTGTCCAGCGTGCAGGTGCGCCCGTCGGCGGTCATGAACTCGCCGCCCATCTGCCAGCTATAGAGGTAGAGCCAGGAGTTGCCGTAGTTGGGGATGAAGCCGATCTGCTCGAACGAGCCGTCGGGGCGGCGCTTGGTCAGCAGCTTGGCGCAGCGCAGCAGCTCGTCCCAGGTGCGCGGCGGCTTATCGGGATCGAGGCCTGCCCGGCGGAACAGCGTGCGGTTCCAGTACAAGGCGCGGTCGTCGGTGCCGTGGGGTATGGCGTACGCGCGGCCCTTGTACACCGCCTCCTGCCAGCAGGCGTGGTAGAAGTCGTCGGGGCGCACGCGGTCGCGGGCGATGAGGTCGTCCAGGCAGCGAAAGGCGTCGCGCGCGGCCCAGTCGCCGATGGTGAAGCGGTCCTGGCGCACCACGTCCGGCGGCACGCGGCCCGCGATCGAGGTCATGAGCTTCTGCGGGTTCATGCCCCCGGCGCCCATCGACAGCAGGCGCACATCGATGTCGGGGTGGCGACGCATGAACTCCGCGACCGCGGCGTCCTGGCCCTGGCTCTCGTCGCTCGACTGCATGCCCCACACGACGAGACGGATCTTGCCGTCGTCGCGCGGCCCACAGCCGGCGACCGCCAGCGCCAGCGCCGCCACCACCACCAACCGCGCAAGCCGCATCACCGCCGTCACCTGCGGCAACATTCGCCGCCCGCGTCGTTCCCCCCTGGCGCCAGCGCATTGAAGCGCGCGCGCCCTTGCGGTAGAATGGGGGCATGAGGCGCAGGCTGATCGCGGGAACCATCATCGCCCTCCTCGGCGGCGGCGGCTATCTGGCGTGGCGGCTGACCCATCCGCGCATGTCCGATCGCGAGCGAATCTACCGGCTGTTCGACCGCATCGAGCAGGGCATTGAGACCAAGCAGCCGCGCGTGGTGCGCGACGCCTTCGCGCCCGATTACCGCGACGGCTTCGGCTTCACCAGGCGCGACATCCACCGCCTCAGCCTCGAGCTGCTGCGCATCCGCGGCACGCCGAGCGTGGTCATAGACGACCTCAAGATCGAGGTTCACGGCGACCGGGCCGACGCCACCCTCCGCGCCCAGGCGAGCGTCCAGCAAGCCGACTCCGAGACCCAGGAGTTCTCCGGCACCCTCACCTTCCGTCTGCGCAAGGAGCGCGGCGAGTGGCTCATCACCAGCACCACCGGCTGGCAGGGCGACGTGGGGCGGGAGTCCGAGTAGCCGGGGCGCGGAGAGGGGACACCATACAGCCGCTGATTCACGCGGATGGACGCGGACGCAGCAGGCGCCGAGATGTAGGGGCACAGCATGCTGTGCCCAGCCCTTATGCCATTCCCGGTGAGCAAGGAGGGTCGTGTGGCTGACCAGGCGACGGTTGATCAATGGCTGGGCGAGTTTCTCCAACGACTGCGCAAGACCTTCGGCGGGCGCCTGGTGTTCGTCGGCCATCATGGCAGTTGGGCGCGCGGCGATGCGACGCCGGACAGCGACATTGACACCATGGTCGTGCTCGATCATATCGCGTCCTCGGACCTGGCGGCCTACAGGGCGGTGATTGACGCCATGCCTGATGGCGGTCGGGACGCGAGCGGCCTGCTCAACTCGGTGGCGGAGATGCGGGCGTTGCCGCGGTCGGGGTTGACGCAATACTTCTACGGATGCCAGGTGCTTCACGGCGCCATAGACGGGATCGTGGAGAGGCCGACTGCGGACGACCTGCTCGCCGACATCCTCATCATGGCGTCGGACAATCTCACCAGCGCGCGCCACTACTTGCTGTTCCCGCACGACCTCAGCGCGAAGGTGCACGGCCTGCGCTACCTCTTCAAGCGCTGCTTGCACGCCCTGCAGGAGTGGCTGCTAGTGCGCCAGGGCGAGTTCCTCGCGCGCAAGGACCAACTCCTGGAAGCGCTGACCGACGAGGACGACCGCGCGGTGGTTGCGGTGGTCCGCGATTGGCCGCAGACAGAGGCCGACCGAACGGCAAGGCCACGCCACTACATTGAGCTCCTCGAGCGCTGGAGCCGGGGCATGCTCGCGCGGGTGCAGGAATGCCGCCCTGGCAGCCGGGATCTTGTGGATTCGTAGGGGCACAGCATGCTGTGCCCCTGCCGTCGTGCCCGGCGTCGGCGCCCGCCCCGACACCGCCGCGCAGGAACATCTCCCGCCCACTGGAAGTCTAAGCCGCTAGACTCACAAATCCCAACTCAGGAGGTGACACGATGCGTGCATGGATCGTAGCAGCCGTTGGTGTTGTGGCGCTGGCCCTGGCCGGAGCGGCGTCGGCCGAGATGGTGAAAGGCCAGGCGACGACCATCTCTCACCCCATGCTCTCCGTGAGCGGCACCGGGACGGTGGAGGTGGCGCCCGATACGCTGCGGGTCACCGCGAGCATCATCACCGAAGGGCAGACCGTCGAGCAGGCGCGCGAGCGCAACGCCCGGATCGTGCAGGCGGCGATGGCCGCCGTCAAGGCGCTGAACCTGCCCAACGTTACGACCAAGACGCTCAACTACACCCTGGAGCGCGTGACCCAGAACGCCAACGTGTCGCTGAAGGTTGACCTAGCGAAGCTGAACCTGCCGTGGAACATCGCGCCCTCCGATCTGGCCGAGTCGAGCTTCCAGATAAGCATCCCGGTGACGCTCGGCTATCGCGCCAGCAACAGCCTCACCGTGCGCATCCAGGGCGCGCGCGAGGAGCTGTCCGACGGCGCCGGCAAGATCATTGACGCGCTTATGGCGGCGGGGACGAACCAGATCACCAGTGTCGCCTACTCCCTGGAGAAGGACGTGAGCGCCCCCATGCGCGAGGCGCTGACCAAGGCGATGAAGGACGCGCAGACCACGGCGGAAGCGGTGGCCGCCGCGGCGGGGCGCAAGATCGTCGGCATCCGCAATATCAGCCCGGGCTACGTGCGCCCGTTCGCGGAGATGAGGAACGTGCAGGCGGCATATCGCGGCGGCTTCGCCGGCGAACCCGCCGAAACCCCCACTTCCGTCACCGCCGGTATGCTGGAGATGTCCGCCAACGTGCAGGTCAGCTACGAGCTGGACTATAACCCCGGCGACACCGAGTTCCTGCCTGTTCCGTGAGCGGCGGGCGCGCGGGCGCGCGGGCGCCTGACCGCGCGAATGCTCCCGCGACTTCAGGCGAAGTCGCGCCCATACCGGGCGCGCGGTCGCCGACCGCGCGAATGCCCCCGCGACCCGCCAGCGGCGGGTAAACCTTCAGGACTTGTCCGCCTCTGGCGGAGGGGTCGCGCCCAATACTGCGCAAGCGTCCGAACCCGCGCACCCTCTCCCGGCCTCCCCCTGGAAGGGGGAGGAGCGCGGTTTGCAGACCCCTCTCCCTCTCAGGGACTTGTCCGCCCGCCTCAGGCGGATGAACCTCAGGCGGAGAGGCTCGCCCGCCGCAGCCCCTGGCGAAGGCGGGTTCTCCGCGGTCATTGGCTCGCCGTTCAGACGATCCTCTCTGCGGTTTCCGGGAGGACACAGCCGAGGGCGGCTGTGCCACGTGGTGGTTCATCCCTCATTTCCCCCCAGCTCGTAGCGCATCCCGTCGCGGGCGGCGATGACCTTGACGCCGGTCTCCCGCGACATCTGTTCCGCAATTTCCCACGGCTTGGCGCGCCATACCGTCATGCCGAAATGCGTCAGGATCGCGGCCTTGGGTCTGATGGCGGCGATCAATTCCTGCGCCTGCGGCACCGACATGTGCTGCAGGTTCTCCGTCGGCTCCCGCCGCAGCACGTTGATGATGAGGTGATCCACGCGGAAGCGCTCGGCCAACTCGGGGAAGTACTCGGTGTCGGCGACGTAGCCGACCGTGCCCTCGGGCGCGTCGAACACGAAGCCGTAGGTCTCCACCCCGTGGCGCAGGCGCAGCGGACAGCGAAAGGCGATGCCCCCCGCCTCGTACTCGCCGCCCTCTTCGAGCACGACCACCCGCTCCGGGTACGGCCGCACGTAGCGCAGCACCACCGGGTCGTCCTCCAGCGCGTCGGCGGGCGCGAACAGCGCGCCCCGCGGCCTGGTGCCCCCCTGGGTCATGGCCTCGATCATGGCGTTGACATCGCCGGAGTGGTCGAGGTGGCGGTGGGACAGGATCACCGCGTCGAGCTTGGTCGGGTCCAGCTTGCGCTTGGTCGCCTGCACCAGCGCGCCCGGCCCCGGGTCCACGTGAAAGCGCGCGGCCCCCAGCTCCATCCACATGCCGCCGGAGGCGAGCAGTTGCTTGAACACCAGGATGCGGGCGCCGCCCGTGCCCAGGAAGATGATGCGGCTCACCAGGTGCTCTCCTCGCGGCCTCTCATGATGTAGGGGCACGGCATGCCGTGCCCCTACCCAGTAGTCGAAATCCTGGGCATAAGAGGTCGCGCCCAGCACCGCCGATGCTGGGAGGCGGCACCCGGAGTTAGACCCGCGACAACCCCGGGCTCCCAGCGATCGGCCAACACCACCAACTTCTTTGGGGCCGCTGGATTATCCTTTTCCGCGGGTGTCAAGTCTTGGCGCATCCCGCACGGGGTCTGCGCAGGGCTTCCGCGACCTCACGACTCGTCCGTCTACGGCGGAGAGGTCGCGCCCATACCGGGCGCGCGGTCGCCTGACCGCACGAATGCTCCCGCGACTTCAGGCGAAGTCGCGCCCGAGAGGAATCACAGCCGGGGGCGGCTCCTTCGACAGGTGGCTAAGCCCGATTCATCGGGCCGCCACGGCGGCCTTAGCCTAGCCGCTCAGAGCCTGCCCTGAGCAACGCGAAGGGACAAGTTGTGCCACATGCTATCCTGACACCGCCTCCATGTCCGCCCAGTTGGGGCCCGCCTTCATCTCCACCGTCAGCGGCACCACCAGCGGGTAGGCCTGGCTCATGCACCTGCACACCAGCGGCGCGACCGCCTCCAACTCCTCCTGCGGCAGCTCCAGCAGCAGCTCGTCGTGCACCTGGAGGATCATGCGGGCGCGGAAGGGACTGTCCCCGACCCGTTCGACAGGCTCAGGGTCGCCCCGAGCGCGTCGAGGGGCGAGCGGGGACTGTCCCCGGAGTACGGGCAAGGCATGCCTTGCCCCTACCCTTCCGCGCAGGGACAGTCCACCAGGGGACAGTCCCTGCTTTCCCAGCTCGCGGTGCACGGCGAGCATGGCGAGCTTGATGATGTCGGCGGCGCTGCCCTGGATGGGGGTGTTGATGGCGGTGCGCTCGGCGAACTCGCGCAGGTTGCGGGCGCGGCTGTTGAGGTCGGGCAGCGCGCGGCGGCGCCCGAGGATGGTCGTCACATAGCCCGTGCGCCGCGCCTCCTCGACGATGGAGTCCATGTAATCGCGCACCCCCGGGAAGCGGCGGAAGTAGCGCTCGATGTAATCCCGCGCCTCGGTCTGGCTCACCGCCATGTCGCGGGCGAGGCCATGCTCGGTCATGCCGTAGGGGATGCCGAAGTTGACGACCTTGGCCACGCGGCGCATGTCGCGATTGACCTCCTCCGGCGGCACGCTGAAGATCTCGCACGCGGTGCGGGTGTGCAGGTCCTCGCCGGCGTGGAAGATGGCGAGCAGGTTGTCGTCGCGCGAGATGTGGGCGAGCACGCGCAGCTCGATCTGCGAGTAGTCGGCCGCCAGCAGCACCCACCCCGGCTCGCCGGCGATGAACGCGCGGCGAATGTTCCGCCCCAGGTCGCCGCGCACCGGTATGTTCTGCAGGTTGGGGTCGCTGCTCGACAGCCGCCCGGTCGCCGTCACCGTCTGGTTGAGCGAGGTGTGCACGCGCCCGGTGGCGGGGTCGAGCAGTCTGGGCAGCGCCTCGACGTAGGTGGACTGCAGCTTGGTGACCTCGCGGTACTGCAGGATGCGCCGCGCGATCTCGTGCCGCTCCGCCAGCGCCTCCAGCACCTCCGCTCCGGTGGAGTAGCCGGTCTTGGTGCGCTTGCTCGGCGGCAGGCCGAGCTTGTCGAACAGGATCGCCCGCAGTTGCTTGGGCGAGTTGATGGTGAACTCCTCGCCCGCCAGCTCGTGCACCTGCCGCTCCAGGTCGTGGATGCGCTGCGCTAGGTCCACCGACAGGCGCCGCAGGTGCGCGACATCTATCTTGACCCCCACCAGCTCCATGTCCGACAGCACCGCCGTCAGCGGCAGTTCGACCGTCTCGTACAACTCCGCCAGGTAGGACTCCTCCAGCCGCCGGCGCAGCACCGGCTCGAGCTGGTAGGTCTGGTGCGCCCACACGCACGCCTGGTGCGCCACGGCCTCGATGTCGCCCTCCGCCCACGCCTTGGCGACGTCGGTTTCCTCGCCCGGGGAAATCTGGAGTTGATCGAAGGCGATGTCGGCGATGCGGTGGGTCTGGCGTGCGGGGTTGAGCAGGTAGGACGCGAGCATGATGTCGAAGCGCCCGCCGCCCAGTTCCCGCCCGCGCCGGCGCAGCGCGTTGTAGGCGCGCTTGAGGTCGTGCGTCGCCTTGGGCGCCCCATCGTCCGCCCACACCGCGGCCAGCGCCTGCCACATCTCCTCCCGCGGCGCGCCCCCGTCATCCGCCAGCGGCACGAAGTAGGGCCCGACGCCGTGCGCGAAGAAGGCCGCCCCCACGACCTCGCTCCTGAGCCCGTCGGCGCTGCGGTAGGCGAGGATGACGGCCATGCGCTCGGCCTTCAGCAGGCGCTTCGCCATGTCAGCCACTTGCTTCGCCGACGACAGCACGGTGGGCCGCAGCTCCGCCTCTTCGGTCACCTCGAGCTTGCCCAGCAGGGACTTGAACTCGAAGCGCCGGAACAGCTCCGCCAGCTTATCCTCGTCGGGCGGGCCGACGCGGCATTGCTCGAGGTCGAACTCCACCCCCACGTCGGTACGGATGGTGGCCAGGTCCTTGGACATGGCGAGCTGCTCGGCGTAGGTGCGCAGGGCGTCGGCGAGCTTGGGGCTCTCCACGCGGTCGAGGTGCGAGATCAACTCCTCCACCGAGCCGAACTCCTGCACCAGCTTCGACGACGTCTTGTCGCCCACGCCGGGCACGCCGGGGATGTTGTCGCTGGTGTCCCCCCGCAGCGCCTTGAGGTCGGGCAACTGCTCGGGCGTCACGCCGTAGCGCTCGCGCACCGCCGCCTCGTCGTAGATCACGGTGTCGGTGATGCCGCGCTTGGTGGTCATGACCGACACGCGGGGCGACACCAGTTGCAGGGCGTCGAGGTCCCCGGTCACGATCAGCACATCGTAGCCCGCGCCCGCCGCCTGCGTCGCCATGGCGCCGATGACGTCGTCGGCCTCATAGCCCTCGCGCTCGAGGATGGGGATGCGCATGGCCTGCAGGATGTCCTTCGCCGGGTCCACCTGCGCGCGCAACTCGTCGGGCGTGCGCTCGCGCGTCGCCTTATACTCGGCGTAGCGGTGGTGGCGAAACGTCGGCTTGGGCAGGTCGAAGCACACCGCGATGCAGTCCGGCCGCACCCCCTCCAGCACCTTGTACAGCATCACCGTGAAGCCGTAGATGGCGTTGGTCACCTCGCCCTGCGAGGTGGTCAGCATCGGCAGCGCAAAGAACGCGCGGTAGAGCAGGCTGTTGCCGTCCACCACCACCAGGTTCGGCCGCTTCTCGGGCAGTCGCGGTTGCTCTTTCATCAAGGCCATTTCGCTTCAGGCCATGCTCGCCAGCCGATCCTCGGTCACCTCGTAGCGCAGCGGCTCGCCGGCGAAGAACCGCCGCAGCTCCTCCACCATCGCCTCCGCCATGTGCCAGCGCCCGGCGGTGGTGGGCCCCGCGATGTGCGGCGTCAGCACCGTGTTGGGCAGGTCGCGCAGCTCGCTGTCCGCGGGCAGGGGCTCGGGGTCGGTGACATCGAGCGCGGCCTGGATGCGCCCCGTCCTCAGCTCAGCGATGAGCGCATCGTGGTCCACCAAGGCCCCCCGCGCGGTGTTGATGAAGCAGCACCCGTCCGGCAGCAGCGCCAGCTCCCGCGCGCCGAGCATGTGGCGGTTCTGCGGGAGGTTGGCTGCGTGCACGCTCACCACCCGGCAGCCACGCAGCAGCTCGTCGAGCGCCACCAGCTTGACCCCAAGCTCCGCCGCCAGCGCCGGGGCAACGTACGGATCGTGGGCCCACACCTCGCAGCCGAACGGCCGCAGCAGGCGCGCGAACCAGCGCGCCACGCTGCCCAAGCCGACCAGCCCGACGCGCACGTCGAACAAGCTGTCGCCGCGGCGGTGGTCGGGGCTGCCCCAGAGCCTGCCCTGAGCTTGCCGAAGGGTGCGCTGGGCGCGCATGGCGCGGTCGTGGTGGACGAAATTGCGCAGCAGTATGATGCTCAGGCCGAGGCACGACTCCGCCACGTAGTAGGCGATGATGGGCGCGGCGTGGGTGACGACGATGCCGCGCGCGAACACCTCCGGCGGGGCGATGCCGCGGATGGAGCCGGCCGCGTGGGCGATGATGCGCAGGCGGGGGGTGCGGTCGAGCGCCTCCGCCGCCAACCCGGGGCTGCCCCAGGTGGTCAGCACCGCCTCGCACTCGCCGACCGTCTCCGCCAGCCTCTCCGACGGCAGGTTCCCCTGCTCCTGCTGGAAGACCGGCTCGGCGAATGACTCCAGCGCCTGCGCCACCTGCGGCACGTAAAGCTGCGCGCGCATCTCGGCGTTGAACAGAACCGCCACCTTGTGCTTGGGCATTCCCGGTGTCTTTCCCACGATCACACCCCTTTCCCTTGCAGGGTGAGAGTCGCCCGCCGGAGCCTTGGCTAAGGCGGGCGGGGTGAGGGTCACGACGCTTGCGCGACGGCAATCCTACACAAGACGCGCCTAGACGATCACTTCGTCCGCAGGGTCCTGCGCCGGCGCGCCGACGATCACCGCGCGGAAATCGCCCTTGCCGCGGTGCGCGGTGCCGGGCTCGATGAGCACTACGACCCCGGGCTCCAGCTCGATCTCATCCTCGCCCAGCTCGAGCTTGCCGCTGCCCTCGAGGATGAAATAGACCTCCGTGCAGTGGCGGTGATAATGCTTCAGCGAATCCTGGATATGGGTGACGTGGAAGTTGACCGCGGGCGTGTCCGCCCGCGTTATCGGCCGCGTGCTGCTGCCGCACAGGCAGGGCACCGGCTCGACCTCCGACAGCTTGCGCACCAAGTAGCCTTTGCTCATCTGGGGCCTCGTCACCGCGGTTTCTACCTTCACATTTCGGGCGCGGCGCCGTCCCCACCTGCACCCGGATGCGACCTTTGGCCGAAGCGTTCCAGGGCGCCCTCGCGCAGGTCGCGCAGCCGACTCGCCATCGCCAGCCCGATAAGGCTGGTGACGGCGGCGATGGCGAACACCGCCTGGTACGACAGCGCCGCCACCAGCACGCCGCCCAGGATGGGCATGAGGGTGATGACGCCCGAGAAGGTGTTGAGGACGCCGACGTAGGTCGGCCGCATGACCTCCGGCGCGACCTCCAGCAGGTAGTGGTTGTAGGCCACGAAGTAGCCGCTGCCCGCGCTGCCCATGAGCAAGAAGACCGCGCAGAAGCTCCACCCCGCGACCACGCGCGACAGGGGGAGCACCGCCAGCGCGGTCGCCAGCGCCGGCACGAACAGACCGACGAACGCCACCGCGACGATGGTGCGCCGCCCGCCGTAGCGGTTGCTCATGGGCGCCCACACGAAATTGGAGAATATGCCGCCCACCGTCTGCGCCCCGAGATAGATGCCCAGCATGCTGCTCGGCATCCCCAGCGCGCTGCGGGCGAACACGACGTAGAACGGCACCGCGATCGCCGCCGCCCCCAGCACCAGGCGCACCGAGAACAGACGCCGGAAATCCATGTCGTGTGCCAGCACCGACGGCGCCCGCCGCAGGAACTCGCGCAGCCGCGGCCGGCTCTTCTCCACGCGCCCCGGCGGCTCGTCAATGATCGCGAAGCACGCAATCCCGCCCGCCATCGCCGCCGCCCCCATGATGAACAGATACATGTAGTTGTGGGGAAATGCCACGGGGCTTCCCTCCCGCAGCACCTGGCGCACGATCGCCGCCGACACCAGGCCGAGGATGCCGCCGTAGATCTGACGCTGCCCGAAAAAGCTGCCGATGCGGTGCGGCGATATGGTCTTCGCCACCACCTCGATGAAGGATATGCCGCCCGCCCCGCCGGCAAAAGTGAACATCGCGTAGAACAGCAGGAATACGCCCAGCAGCACGCCCGGCCGCCCGCCCAGCGCGTGCAGCGACACGATCACCGCCGCCAGCGACGCCAGCCGCGCCACCGCCGCCGCGCGATACACCGGCAGCTTGCGCGGCATCACCTGCGCGTAGTTGGCAACCACCAACTGCGGCAGCAGCCACCCCGCCCCCGCCACCGCCGATACCACCCCCACCGCCAGCCCCGACTGCGTCAGCTCGCTGATGAACGCAGGCAGCACCGTCGAGGGATCCACGAAGGACATCCCCATCTGGAACAGGGCCCCGTTGACCACCCCCAGCAAGAACGCTTTGCCGCGTATCCTGTGAAGGAGGCTCGGGGGAGGCGTCGAGGTCGTGCAAGGGGCCGTCATATACCTGCATGCATTCGGCGCGCCGCAGAAGGCGCCCTGCCGAGGGCGGGCGTGGACGCCATTGCCAACTCTTTCGTGCGGTACAATGTGTCTTAACGCTCTTACGGGGATTAAAAGATGCTAAAACTGCGCTGGGCTATGCCGGATGACGTAATTCTGGTATAATCTGGGTGCGTCAAAAGCCTAAAAGGGGTGACCGCATGAGCAGCGCAGACAAGCAGGCCGTGCAAGGCCTTCCGGAGCTGCTCGCCGTCTCGGAAGTGGCGGCCTATCTCGGACTGCACCGCGCGACGGTAGTGGACTTCGCCCGGCGCGGTAAGCTGCCCGCCTTCAAGGTGGGGCGCGAATGGCGCTTCCGGGCGGACGATATCAGGGCGTGGCTGGAACAGCAGAGCCGGGGGCGCGACAGCTTCGCCCGGCGATTCGACCGCCTGTGGGAGCGTATCCGCGAACGGGCGCGGGAATCCGGCTGTGGGGCGGAGGACGTGCCGCAACTGATCCAGGAGGCGCGCACGGCGCGCGAGATGCGCGAATCCTCCGGTGCATAAGGCCGTCATCGACACCAATGTGGTCATCTCCAGCTTCTTCGGCGGCAAGCCGCGCGACGTGATGAACCTGTGGCGCGACGGGAAGCTGCTGCTCTGCCTGTCCGACGACATCCTGGCCGAGTACCTCGAAGTCCTGGCCCGTTTCGAATCGCTGACAGCGAGCGAAGCGCGTGACCTCCTGGACCTGTTCGGCGACCCGGAAAGGGCGATCTTCGTCGCGCCGCGCGAATCTATCCAGGAGGTTGTGGCCGATCCGACGGATAACATCTTCCTCGACTGCGCGGCGCCGGCCGGCGCGCACGCCATCATATCGGGGGACGAGCGCCTGCTGTCGCTGAAGCGGTTTCGAGACGTTCGCATTGTCTCGCCGAGCGATTTCCTGGCGTCCGCGGGAGACATGTAAGTGCTTTCATCTCAGTTGGCAGCGGCGACGGCCGCCCCACCATTCGGATGAAGATCCTCGACCGCTATATCCTGCGCGAGTTGGCGCTGCCGTTTCTGTTCGGCGTCGCCGCCTTCGCCACCGTCTTCGCCGCCGGCAACCTGCTGTTCAAGTTCGCGCGCCTGGTGACGGAGCAGGGGATGCCGCTGGGCGACGCGCTGCTGGTGTT
>Ga0315291_10001317_pt1 | contig 33210 bp, 58 predicted proteins | sample YL17G12_20_MG_FD_203070 | JGI IMG/M metagenome (GOLD analysis project Ga0315291, IMG submission 203070) | Sediment microbial communities from Yellowstone Lake, YNP, Wyoming, USA - YL17G12_20 | ecosystem: Environmental > Aquatic > Freshwater > Lake > Sediment | place: USA: Wyoming | collected...
AGCATAATTATGAAGAATAAAAAAGATAAAAAGTGTAAGGATTGTGGGAAAAATGTATCTACAATAAAAACCCAAAGATGTCAAAGATGTTATCATATTTGGGCACAGAAAATTGGGTTAAGAAAAGATAAAAAGAATGGAATGTATAAACATGGAAAATGTAATTTAAAATATTATTGTAAAGATTGTGGTAAGAAAATTCATTTTACAACAGGTATATATGGGTCGCATAGATGCCCACAATGCCATAGTTCGGAAATGAATAGAAATAGATGGAAAAATATTGAATTTAAAAATAAAATGAAAATAAAAATTAGTATAAAAGCTAAAAAAAGATTATCAATTCCAGAAAATAATCCTAATTGGAAGGGCGGTATTACATTTACAAAAAGACCTCGCCAAACAACAATTTATTATAATTGGCGTAAAAAAGTATTTGAGAGAGATAACTATACTTGTCAAAAATGTGGAATAAAAGGTGGTAAATTAGAAGCACATCATAAAAAATCATGGAAGAATTATCCCGAATTGAGATATATTGTCAATAATGGGCAAACGTTATGTATAAAGTGCCATCCAAAAGGTAGACATGGTAAAAAAGATTAGTAAATCAAAAAAACAAGAAATTCGGCTTTTTAATATTCATAAACTTAGATGGGCAATCGAGTTAGAGGTCGAGTTTCCTAATTCTAAAGATAGTCAAAAATTAATTGATAGGCATAGAGTATTAGAGGGATGGGACATAGATTATGATGGTTCACTTGAAAATGGAGCTGAGTATCGACCTAAAAATGGTAATCATCTATATTGGAATGAAGAAAGTTTAACTCAATTAAAAGAAACTTTAGCTTTAATTAGAGTGCATAGAGGAAGGATAAATAAAAATTGTGGGCTTCATATTCACATTGATGCTAAGATTTTTACTGATAAACAAATTTTAGAAATAGTAAAAGAATTTATTCATAAACAGCGTTACATTGTGAAAAGGTTTGAAGTTCATAAAGATAGATTAGAAAATACTTGTAAATTATTACCAAGAGAAAATTTAAATAAATTAACAGAAAAACAAATACATAACTTTAGAAAACAAGAAGAAATGTGGTCTTATAGTGGTTATGATGCTTTGATGGATGAAAAATATAACGCATTAAATATTAGTCATCTTAGAAAAGGAGATTATGGAACTTTAGAATTTCGACTTTTTGATGCTACTCTTTCATATAGAAAATTAAAAGAACAGATACAATGGACATTAATATTTATTAAAGATTGCTTGGAGCGAGAATAATGAAAATAATAAGGTCATATAATAAATTAATAAATGAAATAATTAATTTGCAAATTCCTTTTAAAATTGAAATTATTGATTATGTGCAATATGATAATTTTATTTATCCTATGATAGCTATTAGTCAGATTTCCAAAATGGCAAAGAAAACTTGTGTAATAGTTGGTGGTGCTCATGGAGATGAATATTATGCTGCAAGAATACTTATTAAATTTTTGAGTGAAATAAATAAAGATTATTTAGAATACTATAATTTATATATTGTTCCTATCATTAATCCTTTTGGTTATGCTACAGGAAGCAGAAAAAATGGAATTAGACAAGAAGTGAGTAGTGATTCTGATTTTAAAAGAGATTCGTCAATAAAAGAATTAGCTATACTTTATGAATATATTCCATCTAATATAGATTTATTTATTGATGTTCATGGTGATACAGGTAAACATTATTTTTATGCTTATGAAAGTAAACCAGAAGTAATACCTTCAATTTCTGAAAAAGCACTTTTAGAAAATGATAATATTTTACAATATGAAAGAGTTAATACAATTTATGGAGAAAAAGTAAAAAATGGAGTTATATATAAACCTGAAAAAGATAAAAGTATTGAAGATTTTATGGAAAATTTAGGAATAGAATATGTAGTTGCTTTAGAAGTTCCTGGAAAAGCAGAAGGTCAAGTAAGAATGAAAGCTGGAATTGCAATATTACATTCATTATTAAAATTTTATAAGGAGGTTTAAATAGACTATGGAGAATAAAGGGGCAATTTGCGGTGGAATAATTAGTTTATCAATGCATAAAAGAAATATGAAAAAAGATATATGGGCAGATACTATGGCTTTTGTTATGCCTGATAAACAATATGAAAAATTTATCTCTTATAAAAAAACAGGTAAAGCAAAAGAAGCCAAAAAGTTATTTGATAGATATGCTATTAGTCAAATATAAAGGATGACAGGATAAATGAAATATCAAAAATGTCCAGTATGCGAAGGTAGAGGTAATGTGCCAGTAGGATTCTATAATCCTTATGGATTAGGAACAGTATCCTCGACTACTCCCGAAGAATGTAAAACCTGTCATGGCAGTGGAATAATTTTAGAGGCAGAGGATAGAAATAATAAATTCAATTTAGAGGTTAAATAGACTATGGATATTTATCGTTATTGTAAAGAATGTGAAAGTAATAGAATAACAGGACAAAAATGCGATACTTGTGGAAAATCAACGGAACAAGGGGAGTTTGTTCCGATTATAATAAATTTTAGTTATGGACACGATTTAGATGGTACTTCTTATGATTTTTGTAGTTATGAATGTGTACTTAACTTTATTTGGAATGAAATTAAAAAACATAAACCAGATAATTTACTTTATGGAGGAACAAATGTTTAAAAAAATCTTAAAGTATTGTGTTATTACATTGATAATTGGGGTATCAATTTTTAGTAATGGATATTTTATTGTCAAAAATAATTTAAATATTAAAATGACAATACAATATTTACAAAATCAAATTGAAGATTTACAAGACCGATACAATCAACTTCTAAATAATGAGATTGAACTCGTTAAAAAGGATATTGTAGTTAAAAATGCAATAGATACTTTAATTAAATCTAATCAAACAATTGATATTAATTTACTATTAAAAAGTAATGTATTTGTTAGAGGATTTTTTGGTACTGGTGCAGGAACTGTTATTAAAAAAACAGAAAATAGAATGTATATTTTAACTTGTTATCATGTAGTTGCAGATATTATTAAATTTAATGAAATGGGACTCCCAATGGGAGCTACTGTTGGTTATTCTAAAACAGATGAATTAAATACAATTGTAGGAATGATAGCTTATGGTGCAAAAATAATAAAATCTGATAAAGATAAAGATTTAGCTCTTTTAGAAGTTCGGATAGTAGACAATGAATTAGAAGCCAGACCAATTGCTGAAAATGAACCACAAAAGGGAGATACAGTTTATTCAATAGGAAGTCCTTTAGGTTTATTAAGAACTATATCTAAAGGTATATTATCTAATAAAGAAGATGGTTTTTATATTTCAGATAATACTACTACTTTTGGAAATTCTGGTGGCGGACTTTTTAATATTAAAGGAGAATTAATAGGAGTTCCAAGTAATGTAACAGGTTATAGTGCAGGAACAGATAAAAATGGAGATGAAATTTTTGTTCCTGAAAGTGGATTGGGATTAAGTAGGGATTTATCTACGGTTCGTTCTTTTTTAGGAGATTTTTTAAATGAAAAATAAACATACCAAGAAAACTAAGCAATTATTGAGTAAAATTATGAAGAAATATTATAAAAATCATGATAATCCATTCAAAGGAAAGCATCATACTGAAGAATCAAAAAATAAAATTAAACAAAAACGTTTAGGAAAAAAACATACAGAAGCAACAAAGAAAAAAATCTCGCAAAATCATAGAGATACAAAAGGTAAAAATAATCCTATGTTCGGAAGAAAAGGAAAATTAAGTCCTACATTTGGAAGGCATCTTACTTATAAGCAAAAAGAAATATTAAAACTTAAACATAGTAAAGAAAATAAATTGTATACTTCTTCAGGATATATTTTAATTTGGAATTCTAAAAATAAAATAATAAGAAAACGGGTATTAGAACATAGATTTATTGTTGAACAAATAATTAAAAGAAAATTAAACAAAGGAGAAACTATTCATCATATTAATGGAAATAAATTAAATAATATATCTAAAAATCTATATCTATTTAATACAAGATATGCTCATAATTTATATACTAAATTATCTAAATTACAACCAGAAATAGTATTAAAATCTAATTTAGAGGATATAAAATAATGTGCCATATACCAAACTATAAGTATATAACTTATCTTATCGGGGCAATGGAAAAAACTGCTGAAAAAGACGATGGTTCAGAGAAACGAGCCAAAGTTGAAGAAGAATTAATTTTAAGAAATGTTTATCCTATTAATCCAGTAAAATTAGAAGCAACAAAAACAGGATTATCAACTGATGAAATAAAAGAAAAAATGACAGGATGGGTTGCTTCTGGTAATTGGGAATTATTTGAAGAAAGGTCTAAAGAAATTTGGCAAGGCAAAGATAATCTTTCTGAAAAAGGAGAATTAATACATACTCCAGGCGATATAGATTATTGTTTAATGAGTGATTGGCTTACTTTTAAATATAATAAAGGCGATATGCCCTGTGGAAGTTTTGCAGAATGTGGTATAGCAATGGAACATAAAATTCCAATTTATTTAATTACAGATTTAGCAAAAAAAGATTTGCCTAAAAGTTTATTACAAATGATTTTAATTACAAAAGGAGAAGTATTTAATACTTTACCACAATATCTGGATTTTATTGATAGCAAATATAAATTACATAGAAAAGAACCAAAAATAGAAGAAAAGAAAGAAGAAGAAAAGAAATGAAAATAATTATAGACCAAATAAAAAAATATCAAAAAAATATGAAATGGGATACCTTGGCTTCTGCATATACAACAGAAATTTTATTATTATTTATTTTAAAAGAATTAAAAGATATAAAGAAAATTTTAAAGGAAAAATAAAATGAGGAAATTCGATACAGGAGCTACAAGAGATACCGATATAGGAAAGAATGATTATGAAGGATTTTATTCTCCTTTAGTTATTGAAGCATTTGGGGATTATATGAACAAACATAGAATTCAAGCAGATGGACAACTTCGGGATTCAGATAATTGGCAAAAAGGAATACCAAAAGATGCTTATATAAAATCATTATGGAGGCATTTTTTAGATATGTGGTTTATTCATCGTGGTTATAAAAGAATAGATAAACAAACAGGTCAAGAATTAACTATGAAAGAAGTTCTTTGTGCTATTTTATTTAATGTACAAGGTTATCTTTATGAAGTATTAAAAAAAGATGATAGACCATTTATTGAGAAAGGAGGAAAATAAAATGACTGTAAATTCTGTATTTTTAATGGGTAATTTAACAAAAAATCCTTCATTTATAACTACATCAGAAGGAACTAATATAGTGCATTTTCGTATTGCAATTAATAATACCTATAAAAATGAAGTGAAAGAAACTTTATTTATTAATATAACTGGCTTTGGTAATTTAGCACTAACCTGTAATAAATATTTACAAAAAGGTGCAAGAGTATTAGTAGAAGGTAGATTAAGAGAAGACAAATATATTAATAAAGAAGGAAAAGAAGTTAATGAAATTCAGGTTATTGCTGATAATGTTCATTTTATAAATTTAACCAATAATGCAAGTCCTGAAATAGAAGGAGAAGTAAAAGGAGATAAATATGCGTTATGATAAAATGGTTTCTTATTTTCAATCAACAGAAGGATTAGAACAACTTCTAATTGATTATAAAGATTTATTTGACCAAGTCGATGATTATGGGCAACAACTTCTACAAGGAATTCTTACAACCACAGAAGATTTTAGAGGTATGCTTAATTTTATGACTGGTGCTTATGTAAGTTTAGAACCTCTTTATTCTATTGCAGAATCAACCAAATTAAATGAAGAATTAAAAAATTATGTTGGAATAAAAAGAGAACTTGAAAGTAAAGGAGAAAAAGTAGTAGCTGCAAATTTAGATAAAGAAGCAAGTTTATCAGTTGCTGATTTTAGAAGAGTTCGTGCAATTTTAGAAGGTTATGTGTTAGCTACTGAAAAGGCAATTGTAACAAGTCAGACACAGTTAAAAAGATTAGAACAAGATGAAAAATATAAACCACAAGAACAAAAATAATGAATAAAGTAATTTGTATTGATGGTGGAAATATAATGCATAGAAGTATTTTTGCTTATAGGAATAATCCAAATATTCCTACTACTTATACTTATTTAAGAATGATTATTGGCGACCTTAAAAAAGTAGATGCTAGATTAGAAGATACAGTTATTATTGCTCAAGATTACGGAAAAAGCTGGCGTAAAGATGTGGATAAAACCTATAAAGCACAAAGAAAAGGAGCCAGGGAAGCAATTGAATCACCAGAATGGTGGAAAACTCGTTATGAAGAATTTAATCAATTTATTCCAAGATTATCACCAACAGTTCCTTGGCATTGGATTTCAATTTACAGATTAGAAGCAGATGATATAGCCAGTGTGGTTTCTCGTTATTATAAAGATAATGAGGTTATTTTAATAAGTTCAGATAAGGATTGGGAAATGCTTTTAACTTTTCCTAATGTAAAAATTTTTAGTCCTATTTCTAAAAAATTTAAAAATGTACCCAATCCAATGAAAGTTTTATTAGATAAAATTCAAGGAGATATTTCAGATAATCTTTTAGATAAACCTTCATCAGAAGCAGAATTTGAGAAACGAAAAAAGATAGTAAACCTTTTAGAATTACCTCAAGAAATAGAGCAACCAATAAAAGAAGAATTAGATAAAATTTTACCTAAGAATTTATATCTTCATAAAGTACCTTTTAATAGTGTTAGAATTGAATTAAGAAAACTTTATTGTAAGGGGGAGGAATAAATGAATATAAATTTATTTTATTTCATCATAGGAGGTTTTATAGGAAAAATTATAGTAGATAAAATAATTTTATGGAAAGAAAAAAATGAATTCAATAAAATGATGAACAAATATTATTCTATTGCTAAAATTATAGGAGAACCGATAAATCCAAAATTAAGATGGAGGAATAATGACAAAGTTAAAGGTAATTAAAAAAATAATGAAAACTAAATGTTGGGTTTGCAAAGGAGCAAAATGTAAGACTTGTAATTTTACAGGTAAGTGGAACGAAAGTATTAATTATATTATTTATGAAAAAAACGGTCAAAAATTTGCCATAGATTCGGACAATATAGGATAAAAATGAAAACTAAAATTTGTTGTCATTGTAAAAATAAAAAGTCTCTTAAAGAATTTAATAAAAATAAAAGTATATTAGATAAACATAGAAGCGAATGTAAAGAGTGTAGTAAGATTTATAGACAAACAGAAAATTATCAAATTTCTAAAGAAAAATATCGGAAATCAATTAAATGGAAAATAACTCATAGAAATTATTCTCAATCTGCTATAGGAATTTATAATATGTTAAAATTTAGAGTAAATAAAACAGGAAATAGATTTAGTCTAAAATTAACAGATTTTATAAAATGGTATAATAAACAAAAAAGAATTTGTGTGTATTGTAAACGAACAGAGAAGGAATGTATCAAAGATTATAATAATAAATTTAAAAGATTAACTATAGATAGAAAAAATAATGATTTAAGTTATTACTTAAATAATATAGTATTATGTTGTTATAGATGTAATACAATTAAAGGAAATACTTTTATATATAATCAAATGTTAAAAATCGGAAAAATAATTAAAAATAACCTATCAAAATAAGGGAGGTCTATAATGGCAATACAAGAATTAAGAGGTAAGATTTTTAGAAAAGCAGGTAATGGGAAAGGTTTTTTAATTGAAGGACAAGAAAATTGGTTTAATGCTGGAGAAAAAGTAGTTTCTTATCTTGCTAAATTAAATATAGGAGATGAAATAGAAATTTCTTATTTTAAAAAAGGTGTTAAACAAGAAGTTACAATGATTAAAAAAATAGAAATTAAGAAAGAAGAACCAAAAGAGGAAGAATCAGAAGAATTTGTTTGTGAAGATTGTGGAGCAACATTAAAAAATAATAAATATAAAAAATGTTATACTTGTAATCAAAAAGTTCCTAAATCCAAAGTATATGATAAACCTGAAGAAGCAAAAAAGGAATGGAAACCTAAATCGGATTATAATAATCCCGAAAGAGATAGACAGATTCGTAAAGGCAATAGTTTAAATGCCAGTGCAGCAGTTTTATCTGGTGCAGATTGTATTAAAAATGCAGACCCAGAAACTATAGCAGAAATAACTAAAGTAGTTGCAAATATTTTATTAGAATACTTAGAAGCAGATTAAATAAAAAAATGAACCATAAATCAAAATTTTATTCTAAATGGTTAAGAAAACAATTAATTAAATCTAAATTATATAATTTTTATATAATTAAGAAATGGTCAATTGCGAATATTGCTCATTATTTTAATTGTAGTAGATTTCCTATTACAAAAGCATTAAAAAAATATAAAATAAAAATTCGTAATACAGGAGAAGGTGCTCGAAAATATGGAAATCTATTAACTAAAGATATTCTTGTATATGAATATTATAAAAATAATTTATCTCTTAAAGAAATTGCCGATAAATATGGGATTTCTTCTGCTAAAAGGATACTATTTTATTTTAAAATTTATAAGATTCCAAGAAGAAGTCAACCTTTAGGAACTAAGATTAGATTTAATAAACAAGATTTAAAAGAAAGATTTTCTAAAATGAGAAAAGGAAAACTTCATTGGAATTTTAATAATTGGAGTAGTAGAAAACCATATAGTAAAAAATGGTCTTTGGAATTGAAAAATAGTATACGAGAAAGAGATAAATATATTTGTGCAGTTTGTAATAAGTATGGCAATGAAGTACATCATATTAATTATGATAAAAAAGATTGTTCTTTCAATAATCTTATTACTTTATGTAAATCTTGTCATACTAAAACAGGATATAATAGACTATTTTGGGAATTAATATTTAATATGAAAATTAAACTAAAGAGGGATATATAGATGGAATTAAATAATAATTTATTTGAATATCTAAAAGAGAAGATACCTACATTTGAAAAAACAACTAAAAAAGGAGCCTATCTATTTACTTGTCCAAATATTGCTAATCACAAATATATAGCTAAATCTCCTACAGCAACAATTATAAATGGTACTGAAAAGATTAGTTGTTTACAATGTGGATTTAAAGGAACTTTTTATGATGTAATTCGTCTTTTAGAACCAGATAAAAAATCTTATTCAGATGCTAAAATAATGGAGTATCTTATGAATTCATTAAAAGTGAATGTTTATTCGGAATTAGAAAATTATAAAACTTATGAATGGTCTTTAGTTCCAATAGCGAAAAACGGAAAAGCACCATTAGAAAAAGATTGGACTAATAAAACCCATTATGAAAAATTAGAATGGATTAAATGGTTGGAAAATGGACTTAATCTAGGAGTAAGAACTGGAGAAATTAGTGGAATTACAGTTATCGATGTAGATTTAAAAGTGGCTCCAACTTTAGAATTAGAAGAAATCTATAAAGAATTAAATGCAGCAAAAACATTAACTCAAAATTCCCCTCATGGAAAACATTTTATTTTTAGATATGATAAAGAAGTAAAGACCTCAACTGGTTTAAATGGTTTAACTGTTGATATAAGAAATGATGGAGCCCAATTGGTTGTAGCTCCTTCTAAAATAAGTAATTCAATTTATCATTGGATTAATTTAGGAGATGAAATTAAAATTATACCTGAAAATGTCAAATCTAAGTTATTAATTAACAACAAGGTAGATGATAGTAGAGTCGAAAAAATGTCAGAAAAATTGTCGCAAAAAGGAGAGATAATTAAACTTAAAAATAATAATTTAGAAGGATGTTGTAACGATACTTTTGTAAAATTAGGAGGAATTCTTATTAATAAATTATCTACAGACCAAGTAGAATTTGTATTAAGTGTTTTTAATACTCAATTATTAGAAAATCCTATGCCTTTTTCTGCAATAAAAGGTATGATAGGCAGTTTAGAAGGTTATAAACAAACAGAAGAACAAACTCAAGAAAAATCGATTTATGAATGTATTCAATTAATAAAAATTGGAATACACGCCAAAGATATAATCGACCATACTGGAATTAAAAGAGCAATAGTAGATAAATATTTATCTAAATTTAATAAAGAAGGAATTTTAGTAAGAAGGGGTAGGGGTCTTTATGATTTTAAAGAAAAAGTAGAATGGAGTGATTCAGTACCAGAAAAGGGACATGAATATCCTTATAAAATTCCTTATTTTAGTGATATAGCTTATTTCCAACAAGGAGATATTATTTTAATAGGAGCTCCAACAGGTAAAGGTAAAACTCATATAGCTCTAAATATAATAAAACAAATGAAAGAACAAGGAGTAAAACCTTATTATGTTTCATTAGAAAGTGGGTCTCGTTATTTAAAGATTGCTGAACAATTAAAATTAGATGTTAAGGATTTTTATGTTACAAAAGACCCAATAGACAATCCTACACAAATAGAAATAGAACCTAATTCTTTTACTATTATATATTGGCTTTATACAGGAGAAGATTTTGCAATGACTCAATCTATTTTTAAACATCTAAGTGATGAAATGAGGCGTAAGAATGGAATTTTAATTGTATTTACTCAATTAAAAGAAGACTATAATTATTTTGCAGTAAACTTAATTAAATCATTTCCTCGTTTAGCTGCAAGATTTGTTTATGATGATACTACAGGAATTATTTCTCATTTTGAGGTAGATAAAATTACAGACCCCAAAGGTCATTATCAAACTGCAAGAGTAGATAGTGAATTTAATTTTGATACCAAAGAATTAAAAAAGAAAGAAATTATTTAATGAAAACTCATACTATAAACTATTTCTGTAAAGAATGTAAAAGAAAAACCGACCACGATTTGTATATCGATGCTTATTTATGGGCTTTTAATATTTGTATGGATTTATTCGGTAAATGTGTAGAATGTGGAACTTGTAATATAAATAAAGTAAAAGAAATAGAAATAGAACATTTTTTAGACTAATGAAAACTAAAAAACAAATAGGAAGACTTCTTGAAGAATACATCCTTGCTAAAGTAAAAGAAATAGACTCACAAGCCAGGTTAAGTCGTGGTAGTGGTTGTGGAAATGATTATTCCGATATTACATGTAATTTTGCTTTTATAGAATGTAAGAAGAGGAATACCGTAGATTTTACAATTAAAGAATCTGTTTGGAATCATTTAAATAATAATCTACCCATCAATACAAATAAGGTTTGTTTTATGGTACATGAAAATAAAAATGGTAAAAGATTGATAACATTAGATTGTGAAGATTTTTTTAGAGTATTAGATTTGGCAAATAATGAAGGAACTTTAAGTTTTATAAAGGAGAAATAATGAGATTGATACATACATGTCCTATTTGTAATAAAAATTATGAAAGAGATTGTACTCCTGAACCAGATTTACCCTGTAACGGATGTATTGATAATATGAAATATTTAGATTATACATATTTATTAGAACGTTTGAGAATAGGATTATAAAATGGATAGACAAGAAGCAAATAAAATATTAAAAGTTTTTGCTGCAAATCCAATGATTCTTCCTAATAAAAAATGTTTAATTTTCGCTAGACAAACAATAAAAGATGTTGAACAGATAGAAAAACTTATAGATGAAGAATTAATTAAGAAATGGAAGGGGTTAGTTTATATTAATCATATTTACGGATGTACTAGTGTAGGAGAATTAGAAAGAATTAATCTTATAGAGTTAGAAATGGATTCCAGAGAAACATGTATTAGTAGAAAAGAAGAACTAAGAGAATGGTTTAAACAAGAACTAGAATTCCAACATGAATTAGAAGAACAAGAAATCGATATATTTGATTGTGAAGAACGTTTACAAATAGGATTATAAAATGAAAAACTATAAATATCCTAAAACTAAAAAATTAATTAAACAATTAAAACCCTACAGTGAAAAATATTCCAAAATAGCCAATAAATTTTGGAAAGATGTATATAAATTAGAACAAATAATGGAAAAAGTAACAGGAATTAAAGGAATCGAATTTTATCATTGTGATGGAGAAATTGCAGGAATTGGAAATGCAGATAGAAGCATGTCTTTAATTCATTGGAGAGAATTGGAATGAAACACAAAATAAATTGTAAGTGTCCATTTTGTAAAGCAAAAAGAGGAGAATTAAAAGGTAAGAATCATCCAAAATTCAAAGAAAAACATAAATGTATAGACTGTGGAAAAAATACTTGTAGAAGAAAGAGCAAACGATGTTGGAATTGTTATATTAAATGGAGTCAGATACCAAAAAATAATGGTAATTTTAAAGGTGGAAAACCCAAGTGCAAATGTGGTAAACCATTGAGTAGATATAAAGTTAAACAATGTCAGGAATGTTATATTAAAGAATTAAATGCTAATCAAAGAGGCGAAAATCATCCTAATTGGCAAGAAGGAATTAGTAAACTACCTTATGCTTTTGAATTTACTCAAGAATTAAAAGAATCTATTCGTAAACGTGATAATTATACCTGCCAAAATTGTGGAATGACTGAAGAAGAACACCTTATAGTAACAGGTAGAGTTTTGCATATTCATCATATTGATTATAATAAAAAGAACTGCAAAGAAGATAATTTAATTACATTATGTCAGGGGTGTAATTCTAAAGTAAATTTTAATCGGGATTACTGGTATGCTTATTTTAAATATATAATGGAGGAGGAATAATGAATTATTGTAATAACTGTGATATTGTACATGAAGAAAGAGATTGTCCTCTTTGTGATGCTAAAGAAGAAATTAAACGATTAGAGCAAGAAATAGAAGATTTAAATAATCAAGAATAGGAGTAATTATGGGTAGGAAAAAGGGCGGAAAAAATTTATCTAAGAAATTATTAGAAGAAAGAAAAACAGATAATAAAATAGAAAATAATCCTTTAGTAGAAAAAAATAATAATCAAATTTCTCAAGAAAGACGTGATAGATTAAATTCAGTATTAAGGGAGATTAATAAAGTTATTCCTAATTCTATTAAGTATGCTAATACTATTGAAATTAAAGAAAGACAATCTTTTGGATATAAGTGTCTGGATAAATTAACAGGAGGTGGCATAGTAAGAGGAAATTGTTCTGTTATTTGGGGGTCGAAGGGATGTGGAAAGACTACAATAGCCCTAAAACTTATTGCTACAGCTCAAAAGGAAGGTAAAATAGCTGCTTATTTAGATGTAGAGAGGTCTTATGACCCTGTTTGGGCTAAATCCTTTGGAGTAGATACCGAAAATTTAGTTTATGTAGTTTGTCCTACTGCAGAAACAGTAATGGATACAGTAATTAAATTATGTAAAGAAAAAATAGTAGATGTTATTGTTTTGGATTCTATACAAGGATTAAGTCCACATGGTGAACAATATGAAGGTAAAGCAGAAAAAGAAAAATCTGTTCAGGATGATACAATGGCACTTTTAGCAAGAAAATTATCTCAATTTTTTAGAATGGCAACCCCTCATATCTCAGATGCAAAATGTGCTTTATTATTAATAGGTCAAGCAAGAATGGATTTGGGAAGTTTTATTAAACTTGAAGTTTTAAGTGGTGGTCATGCATTAATGCATAATTCTCGTTTAATTTTAAGATGTAGAAGAGGTCAAAAAACAGATGGTGAATTTGAAAAAAAACCTACAGGAAAATTAACAGAAAAAGGCAAACCAGAAACAGAAAATATACAAATTGGATTTGACCTTGTAGTACACGTAAACAAATCTCAAATACAAGGATGTACTGAAGGACAAGAAATACATGTACCTTTTTATTACGTGGATGGTATTCATGAGTAATCTTACTCAAAAAATCCAAAAATTAAATGAAGTGTATCATTCAATGAAAAAAAACTACGATACTCTTAAAAAAATGTTTAAAAACCATTCTACAATTCATCAGAAATTTTTTCTTTCTGAACAAATACTAATGCAAGGATATATGCTTATTAATGATAAATTTGAAAAAACTGAAACTCATAGAGAATTTAATCGTATTATTAAAAATATAAAAGATGAAAAATAAATTAAAGATAAAAGAACCAATTTGGATTACTAAGTCAATTGGAATTGCAAGTAAAAGGGCATTTGCAGACCTTTATATAGAAATAATGTATAAAGACCAATATGGAAATAAAGTTTATCCAGCTCAATATTTTATACAAGCAGAAAAAATAATAACATACCACTACAGATATATAGGAAAGAATAGAATATATATTGTACCTATCAAAGATTTGGAGGTAATAAATGAGAGAACCTAAACGGATTCCTAGATTATTAAAAAAATTAGAACAAGTATGGATTAAGGTTCCAGATTTAAGATTAGGACAAGGATTAGAAAATATAGCAAGAGATAGAGGTATTGATTTATTTTATTTAGAAGATGATGAATTAGAACGCATTTTAGATTTAATTATTGAAGAAATAGATAACCCTTATTACGGAAATAAATAATGTTACAATATCCTCTTCAAAATATAGCAAACATAGGAAGAACCATTTATCTTTTTAATCGTCAACGTGATGGTAAACTTACGATTTTACAAGATAAAAATTTCTTTCCTTATTTATATAATGAAGACCCCAAAGGAATATTTTATACAATAGATGGTAAAAAAGTTTCTAAAATAACTTGTAGAGAACCATCTCAAGTTAAACAAAAAAGAACCGAACAATCTTATGAAGCAGATGTACTTTATACTAAAAGATACATTATTGATAAGATAACAGAAATTTTACCTTCTCCCACTAAGTATCTCTTTATTGATATTGAAATTCAAACTAAAGAGTTACCTAATTATACGAATCCAGATAAATTAATTACATGTATCAGTGTTTATAATTCTTTAAGTAAAGAAATTAAAACTTTTTATATTAATGATTGTTTGGCTGGAGCGTGGACTTATAGAGAAAATGAGTTACTAAGGAATTTTGTTGATTATGTTAAAACTGAACAACCAGATTTATTATTAGGTTGGAATTTTATTAATTTTGATTATCCTTATCTTGCTGCAAGAATTAAAAAATTATGGTCATTAGAATTAGCAGAATTAATCAGTCCAATAGGTAAAGTTCGTTATGGAAGAAAAGAAGATGAAATTCCTTATCCTCAAGGAATAAGTGTGTTAGATTATCTAGATTTATTTAAAAAGATTTATAATAGAGAAGAATCAAATGCATTAGATAATGTGGCTCATAAATATTTAAAAACTCCTTTAAATAAAAAAGTCGATTTTGATATAATTTCGGAAGATATTAAAGAAAAGAATATAGGAGATGTGCGGAAAATGGTATTGCTGGAAGAAAAATTAAAAATAATTCCTTTTTATGATGAGATTAGGCGAATGGGTTGTTGTTTATGGGAAGATACAGATTGGTGGAGTAAAGTACTTGATGTTATGCTTTTAAAAGAAGCTAAATCAAAAGGAATAATACTTCCCTCTAAACATTATGGAGAAGATGTAATTGATGAAGTTGAATTTGAAGGAGCTTATCGTCATTGTAAAACAGGAAGATATTTGGAAAAAGTATGGAAAGCAGATTTATCAGGAGCCTATCCACAAGCCATAATTAATTTTTGTTTAGATATTTCAAATTTAACTACTAATAAAAATGAACTAAAAATAGATATAACTGATAGAGAAACCAATGAAGTTAAATATCCTGTTTATTTTAAACAAAATGCAAATGCATTATTACCCACTTTAGCAAGGAAATTAATAATCAAAAAAGATTATTTAAAGAAACAACTAAAGGATTTAGACCCAGAATCTCCTGAAGCAAAAGATTTAAAAATAAAATATCAAGCAGTAAAAAGTTTAGTTAATTCACTTTTCGGTGTTACTGCTTTAAAAGTATTTAGACTTTATAATACAAATATAGCTAGTGCTATTACCTCTATTATTAGGGATTTAGTTCATTATGTTGAAGATAAATTAAAAGACCAAAACATTGAAGTTATTTATGCGGATACAGATTCTATTATGACTATTACTCAACAAGACCCTACAGAATTACTAAATTGTTTGGTAAAACAATGGGCAAAAGAAAAATATAATAAAGACCACATAGATATAGAATTTACTTCAGAAGGTTATTATTCTAAATTATTTATTTTAGCTTTGTGTCATTATAAGGGATATTTAAATACTTCTTCAGGAATAGAAATAGAAGAAAAAGGAATTGAAGCTAAACGTAAAGATAGCAGTAAATTTATGAAAGAATTTCAAACTAAACTTATAGATAAAATTTTAGATAATGAATCTCAAGAAGCGATTATTCAATTAATCGATTCACAAAAAGAAGCGATTAAAACAGTACCTTTAACAGAAATCGGTTTTCCTTGTAAAATTAATAATACAAAAGTATATAAAAGTCCTCCTATTTTTGTACGGGCATTAGAGTATTCAAAAGAATTATGTGGGTTTATTAAAAATTCAGGAGATACTTTTTATTATCTTTATGTAGAACCATTTGGAACATCTATCCGCAAAGCAAGAAGAACAGTGAAAAATAAAGAAACAGGACATAAAGAAGATAGAAGTTCTGAAAAAGAGATAGATAAGAATGTATTAGCATTTTCCGAAGAAGAATTTAGTCATATTAAAAATATTGATTGGAATAGAATGATTAATAAAACTATAATTGATAAATGTGAACATGTTTTTATAGCCTTAAATTGGGATTTAAGTTTGATTAAAGAAATTAAAGTGAGAAAGACAAAGAATGGCATCAAATAATTTTAATGTAGAAATAAAGATTTGGACTGAATGGGAAGAAGATACTTATACTATAAATGGTTATAGATTTTATGCTATAGTGGAAATAGGAAATAGACTATATTTTATGGAGAAATATTTAGATGATTAAATCACTTAAAAAATTAGAAAAGAATCTTGGTTTTAAACTTCGTGATAATGTATTTTGTCTTGCTATAGATACTGCTACTAAATCAGGAATAGTTAGTATTTATATTAGTAAAGGCAAATTACATATTAAAAGTTGTACTTTAAAACTGCCTGTTTTACCTAAAGAATTAGAAGATAAAGCAGAAAAATATGAGCAACATTTGAGTTCTTTTGTAAAATTAATAGGTGAAGAATTAATTCCTGGATTTCTACCCTTAGAAATGGGAGAAAATTCTTTATTAGTATTAGAAAATAGTTTCCTTAAAATGAATGTTGTTACCTTCGGGTTTTTACGTGCACTTCAGGGAATTCTTTATGCTAAATTATGTAATAGATTTAATGAAGTAAAAATAATTTTTCCAGTAACTGCAAGAAAAGAAGTAGGATTTAAATCTTTATTACCTAAAGGAAGTACAAGTTCAAATAAGAAAAAAGAAATTATGAAATGGATTTCTAATATTGTAGAAGAGCCAGTCCAGGATGACAATATTTCCGACGCACTTTTGTTAGCATTTGCAGGATTAAAAATATGAGCTGGCAAGATGATTTAATTAAAAAAGCAGAAGAATTAAAAATAGAAGGAGGAAAAAATGTTAGACTCACTATTCCATCTACTCGTATTAGTAATAGGGATATTAATAGGAGCAATACTAATGTACATAGGTTATCCGTACATAAAGAAATAAATAACGTTAAAGGAAAGGAGGAAAAACTAATGATTACTCGTGAAGCTGCGTTAGATGATTTAGAAAAATTAGAACAAGAAACATCAGACCCAGTTGCTAAAGTTGTAGTAAGAGTTGCTAAAGTTATTGTAAAGATGCTGGCTACTATTAGGTCAAATCAGTTATTGACTGATGCAGAAAAGATAGCAATACAGAAAGCAAGAGCAGAACGTAAGCCAGAGGTAAAGGCTTAAAATAATTGAGAGGTAGGGAAACCGCCTCTCCCAAAAGGCAAAATGAATAAAAGATATAAAATACCAGAAAATTCGATAGAAATTATAATTAATGATAAAGGAGTTTTTATTACAAAATTAAAACTTATTAAAAATAAAAATAATTGGAAAGTTATTAAACATTTAGAATTATTAAAGGAAATAAAATGAATTGTCCAAGAAAAAAAACTGAAGTAACAGAAAAAGATTGTTTAAGATGTACTTTTTACAGAGAAAAAAAAGATGCAGATGACCGCCTTTATTTAGTTTGTGATTATGATAATTGGTATCCTGGGTTAAAGAAAGGAAGAGAATGGAATGAATCCAATATTAATTAAAGATATAATAGGTATAGTATTTATTATTACTAGCATATTTGATTCGATAAAATATTATTGGGCTGCTCAAAAAATTAGAGAAGTTAAATCTGCTAAAGGAGCCAGTAGAAAATTTTTAAATGCAGCAATCATTAATGATTTTGTAAAATTATTTTATTCTTTAATTATTATGGATATTTTTATTTGTTCTTCTGCTATTTTAGCTTTAATAACTATGGGGTATAATTATATTATGGTATATAAATACTATCCTTATAGATGCAGGGGTTTAATGGGATTTAAAAGACCTAATATTTTTGTATATATTATAAATAGTTTACTTCCAAATCAAATCAGAAAGAAGTTATAATGAAAGTTATTTTCTGTGATTTATGTGCTTTACCTATTAAAGAAAAAAAATATAAATTAACAATTAGTGTTTATTATGAACAACCTACAGCTAATTTTGAAACCGAAGCAGAAGGTTCAACATATTATATGAAAAAGGGATTTATAGAAGAAAAAACAGTAGAAATTTGTGAAAAATGCAAAGAAATTATAGACCAAATTTTTGAAAAAAGAATGAAAGGAATTATTAAATTAGCAGAAGATTTACAAACTATTTATGACCAACCCGTAAAGGAACCAGAGTATAAAAAAGAACAAAAGAAAAAGAAAGATAAAACAGATAAAAAAGAGGATTAAATAAAAAGTGAATATTCTTATTGTTAGTGATTTTCATATAATTGAAAAAGACATAGATGAAATTGAATCTATTTTTAATGAAATTTGTATAATTAAAAATAATAATAAAATAGATAAATTAATTATAGCTGGAGATACATTTGATAAAGTAAATCCTACCCCAAAAGAATTAGATTGCTTTTCTAAATTTGTTAAAAGTATAAACATACCTATTATACTTCTTGCTGCTCAATCCCACGAATCTATTTCAGATTCTATTTCTGTAATTAATCATTTTGGTATACTTAAAGAAACAATTTCTGTGGTAAAAGAATACAAAGATGGAAATCATTTATTTGTAGGTCATTTTACTTTACAAGAAAGTAAGTATCATTTTGGGTCTAAAGTTTCCAAAAAGTCATTAGAAAATTATAAGTATGTAGTATTAGGACATCAACATTCTTTGCAAATAATAGAACCTAATATTTGTCATGTAGGAAGTATTCGTTATATTGATTTTGCAGAGAGTCAAGATGATAACAAAGTAGCTCTTTTAATTACGGATTATAAAACTGAAAAACAAAGCATTAAGATTATCCCCTTAGTTACACCTATCCATATGATAGATTTAGAGTTAAGTCAAAATCTCGAAAATGGTAGGTCTCAAGCTATGCCTTCATTACTAAACGTGGCAGGGAAGGGCAAAGAAAGCGGTATCTTGGGTAAATTTGAGGCTCTTACCGACCTTTTAATGTATTTAAACCAATTAGTATCAAAAACTAAGGTTCGAGTTATTTTTAAGGATTACGAAAGTTATAAAGAATTCTTGCCTTATTATGAAATCTATAAACAGAAATTTGTATTATTTAAAGACCGAAAAGATTTTATTTTATTCATTTCAGATAATACACCTCAAAGCATAAAAACTGAAACGATGAAAGAAAGTCTAATTAAATTTTTAGAAGTCAATAAAGTAGATTCTGAAATTAAGAAAATTTTAGAGGAAGAAATAAATGCCTAAAAATAAAAAAATAAAAATTCGTAGAACTTGGAAAATTAACCCAGTAGAACAAGTTAAAGAAGATAAAGAAGAAATAGACCCATGTGAAGAATGTGGTATCTATAAAACCAATCCAGAAGCATGTTTAAAATGTGAAAATTACGATATTGAGGAATTTTAATGCAGATAGACAAAATCATAATTAAAAATTTCCAATTATTTAAAGAAGCTGAATTTACTCTTGATAAAATTAATTTAATTACAGGAATAAATTTGGATAATTTAACCTCTTCTGGAAATGGTTCAGGAAAAACTACCATACTAAATGCAGTATTCTTTTGTTTGTATGGTAACGTAGCAGAATTGAATTTAGTTGATTTAATTAGGATAGGAGAAAAAGAATGTTCAGTTGAACTACTATGTTCATTAAACGATGAACATTTCCGAATCATTCGTAAAATCCCCAGTGAGTTGCATGTTTTCCTTAACAATAAGGAATTAGAAGCAAATACCTTAACTTTAAAACAAAAATACATAGATGACAGGTTTGGCAATTATAATTTTTTCCGAACTTACCGAACCATAGATAATAAGAAAGGTATAAATTTATTAGATGAAGGAATTGTTTCTTTGAGAAAAGCATTAATGGCTTTTATAGATGAATATTTTACCAAAATAAGACAATCCCTCTTAGCCAAAAAACTTGAAAGAGAAACATACAATGTAAATAAAAGATTATATTCTTTTTATTTGTCGCAAAAAAGACTAACTATTTTGGACAATGGGATAAAAAAGTTACAGGAAGAATTGATTTCAGCCAAAAAAGATTGTGATGACCAATATAAAATAATAGGTAATTATAAATCAGATATTCAATCTAGAGAAAAATTAGTTTACTATAAAGAACAAGATAAAAAGAAATTAAATGGAGGAATGTGTCCAATTTTAAATACTAAATGTTCGCAGATTAGCGGACAACTAGAAAAAGTGGATACTATTAAGAATAAAGAAATAGCAATTATAAAACAAGAAATTAACGAAATTGATAACTTAGTGAAATCAGAAGAAGATTGTATGAAATACTACAACGATGTGTATGAATCTATACAGAAACATGTACAGAAAACTAAAGATTATTTAATGAAATTAAAAGAAGCTCAAAAATTCTCAGCTTATAAATACACTGCTAAAGATGTACAACTTTATACTGATTCAATTAAAGTATTAGATTCTTTTTCTGGATACTATATAAATGAATGGTTAGATAATCTATCGATTATTATTAATGACCTTTTAAAACCAGTAAATATTTCAATTGAATTTACACCAGATAAAGAATTCTTAAAAGTAAATGATTCAAATCAAATTTTTAAATATGAACAATTATCTAGCGGACAAAAAGTATTTTTAAATTCTATTTTTAAAATAGGATTATTATTAAATAATGGACAGACATGTGGTATACTTATAATAGATGAAGGAATAAATACTTTGGATAATATTAATTTACAGAATTTTTTAGAAATACTTAAAAATCTTAATTATCAAACAATTTTAATTTATCAAAATATTACTAAAGAAATTCAAGATGTAAAATACATTAATTTAATACGTGAAAAAGGCATAAGTAAATAAGGAGTTTAAATGATTAGAAAAGAATTTCCTACAAGACAAGAAGTAGATAGTTACCTAACAGAACAACGAAATAGGCAAGAGAAAGGGTATCTCACTAGGTCAGAACGAGAAGAACTAAAACAATTATTAGAACATCCCGAAACTTTAATTAAAAAAGAAGTTTCTAAAGGAAAATCTATTATTACTAATATTATAGAATTACGAAAACCATGTTTGGTTGTAGAAAAAAATGAAGATATAAACCAGATTATTCAAGATTTAAAAGATACATTAAATACTTTTTCCAATCAAGCCTATGGTTTAGCAGCTAATCAAATAGGATATAATAAATCAATATGTTATCTTAGAATCCCTAAAATAAACGAAAAAACAAAACAAGTAGAATATGAGGAATTTGCAGCAATTAATCCTAAAGTTTTAGAAAAAGAAAGAAAAATAATTTTTAAACAAGAAGGTTGCCTTAGTTTTAGAGGATTAAGAATTGATACAGATAGATACGTATTTTGTGTTATTCAATATGAAAATGAAAAAAGAGAAATACAAAATGTAATAACACAAGATTTAGCTGCATTTATTTGGCAGCACGAAATAGGTCATTTACAAGGAAAAACTATATTAGATTTTAAACACAAAGGAAGATAAATGAAAAAATGTTTAATTTGTAAAACCTTAATTTGGGAACGGTCTACTTATTGTAAAAAACACGATACTATAAATAGACGCTCTTATAAAGGAATCAACAATCCTAATTATAAAAATGGTAATTCTATTATTAAACATTATTGTCAAGATTGTAGAAAAGATATAACTCAAAATGCTAAACGATGTAAATTATGTAATCAAAAATATCTATATCCTAAAGGTAGAAAATATTCTAAATGTATCAACTGTGGCGAAACTACAAAAAGTTATAGAGCTAAAAGATGTGATAAATGTAATGCTATTTATTTAGGTATCAAATTTAGAGGAAAAAATCATCCTTGTTATATCGATGGTCAAGGAGATAGTCCTTATACTTTAGAATTTAAATATATTAGAAAAGAAATTTTAATTAGAGATAAATACATTTGTCAAGTATGTAATAAACAAGGTACTCATGTACATCATATTGATTATAATAAACAGAATTGTGATAAAAATAATTTAATAAGTACTTGTAGTGTTTGCAATTTAAGAGCTAATTTTAATCGTGATTATTGGTATGCTTGTTTTAAATATATAATGAGGAACAAATGATGGTATTGTTTTCAATAAGTTTAATAATAAGTATTTTGATACATGAAGCAGGTCATGCTATTGCTGCAAAATTATGTAACTGTGGAATAACAGAAATAGCAATTGGATTTGGAAAACCTTTATTTAAGAAAAAAATTGGAAATACTGTTTATCAAATTTGTCCAATATTGTTGGGAGGGTATGTTAAACTTAAAGATGAATTAATAATTAGTAAAGACCCACATGCATTTACTAATTTACCCTATCATAAAAAATTTGCTATAACCGTAGCTGGAGTTATTGTTAATATATTAATGGGATTGATTTCTTTGTATTTAGGTAAAATAATTCTTAACTATCAATTATTTTATTTTGGCTATTTGAGTTTAATATTAGGAATAACTAATCTTCTTCCTATACCTGCATTTGATGGAAGTTATATTTTTTTAGTATGGTTAGAAAAATTTTTTGGAAAAGAAAAGGGTTATCGAATTATGGAAAAAGTGTGTAGAATAGGATTTATTACTATTATGATTATAAATATACTATGTTTGCCTTTATTAATTTATTATGTTAAAACAGGAGTTTTATAATGAAAAAAATTAAATTAATTATTACCAATATTTATGCTTCTATTCTTCCTATTATTTGTGGTTTTTTAGGTGCTTTTGGTGGAGCAACTGGAGGCAATAAAGCAGCAAGAAGATATTTAATACCTTTATTAATTACAGGATTAGCTTACATGCAAACAGAAAGTATTTTAGTTTTAACTATTTTAAGTATTATTGGATGGTTTTCTTTAGGATATGGAATTCCTGGAAATGAAGATGAAGGTTCCGCATTAGGTAGATTTTACTATAATTTATTTAATCGAAATCATTTTTTAGCGGATATTTTTACAAGAGGAACTATAGGATTATTAGTTACTCTTTCTCTTATTTCAATTCCAATAATTAAACATAATTGGTTTATATACATTTTATGTGGATTAGGAATTTGTAGTGTATATTCTTTTATTAGTTGGCGTAATTTAAGTCAATATAAATTATTTAAAATACAATTAAATTGGTCAGAAACTTTAACCTATGGGCTAATAACTTTACTTGCAGTTCTTATTATTAAAATAGGAGGATAAAGTGAAGAAGAAAATCTCAAGAAAAAGAAAATTTGAACCAGAATTAAAAGTAGATGATATTTTATTAAAAAATCGTAAATTATTTTTATATGGAGAAATTAGTTCTTTAACTATTCAACCAATAGTTAAAAGTTTAATAGCATTAAATATTTTAAACACTGAACCAATTTATTTATTTATAAATAGTCCTGGTGGTAGTGTAAGTGATGGTTTTGCTTTAGTTGATACTATTAAATCATTAAAAACTCCTGTCTATACTGTTATTATAGGAGAGGCTTGTTCTATGGGTGGATTGATTTCTATTGTAGGAGATGAACGTCTCATGACTAAAAATAGTTTTTTTATGGCACATGATATGCGTGGTGGTATTCATGGAGATTATTCTGGTAAGGTAGAATATAGAGCTGATTTTATTAAGAAATGTTGGAAGATGATAGAAGACCATTTAAAAACTTATACAAAATTAACAACACAAGATTTAGTAATTTTGCGTAATGGAGAATTATGGTTAACTCCTCAAGAATGTTTAAATAAAAGTGTTATAGATAGGATAATTTAAATTATGTCAATTATAAATAAATTAAAAATTTTAGCTGATAATAATAAAAAAGGCTATCCTTTTTCTGCTTGTATTGAATATCAAGGTAGATATTATTATGCAGTTAATGAAGTAACTTCTAAAAAAGACCCTACAGCTCATGCAGAAGTTCAAGCAATAAGATTGGCTTGTAAAAAAGAAAAAACCTTTAATTTAAATGGGGGTAAAATTTATTCTTCGGGGTCTCCATGCCCCATGTGCCTCACTGCAATTGCTTGGGCAGAAATTAAAGAGGTATATTATATTAATCCTTATTATGTAGCATTATCTAATAATTATTATTATGATAGACCTTCTGAAGATGTAAATGAATTTTTAAATTTGAAAAGAATAATTAAACAAATAAAATGAACCTAAAAGAATATTTAAAAATAAAAATTAAACCCGACACTCAACTAGATTTAGAATTAATTTATCAAGAATTAAGAAATTTGGGTCATCCTTATATTGATATTTATTGTACTATTAATGAAATTATTATTGAAAATATAAACAAAATATTAGAAGATTACTATAAAAAGAAAAATGAAAATCAATAAAAAATTATTTTGGATTTATCTACTCTCAGGAGCCATCTATTTTACACAAGGCGTGGAAGGCTTACCTGGACTTAGTTTATTTTTATATCTTAAAGAAAAATTAGGATTTACTCCAGAAAAAATGATGTTAATTGCATCGATTACTGGAATAGCATGGATTATTAAACCTATCTTTGGCTATCTAATTGATAATTATCTTACTAAAAAGAAATGGATTGTTTTGTCTCTTTTAGGAAGTATAGGAATTGCTTTATTTATGGGATTAAATCCCATTTTAACTATACCAATCCTTATCCTTACTGGAATTATAGGAAATTATAATTCAGCTAGTAGAGATGTCGCAACAGATGGAATAATGTGCGTAGAGGGCAAGGAGACCGATAATTGTGATAAAATTCAGGCTATACAATGGACTTCTATTACTATTGCTTCTATTTTAGTAGGATTGGGTGGAGGATACATTGCAGAACATTTCTCTTATAAAGTAGGATATTTGTGTCTTATTCCTATTTATTTACTTATCTTAGGAATTGTATTAAATTATAGAACAGTTGTATCAAAAAATAAAATAAAAGAAGATTCTTGTAATTATTGTAAATTTAGAATAGATTGTGGGGGAGATGAAAATAATATTTGTCAAGAATTTGAGCCTTTAGTAAAAAAGGTTAGTATTTTAAAAACTATTTATTCATATAAAGAACTATTCCAAAATAAACAATTTTTATTAGCATGTTTATTTTTATTTCTTTATAAGTATTCTCCTAGTTTTGGAACCCCTTTAGCTTTTATTGAAAGAGATATTTTTAAATGGTCTGCTCAATGGCTAGGAACATTAGGAGCAATTATATCTTGTTTTGAAATTCTAGGAGCTATTATATTTTTTAAATTTTGTAAATCAATTAATATTAAACGATGGTTGTATATTTCAGTATTTTTAGGAGCTTGTACTACATTATCCTATCTCTATTTTACACCAGTAACTGCTATAGTTTATGGAATTATTTATGCTATTATGGGAATGGGAATTCATTTAATAGTAATGTCCTGGATGGCTAAATCAACCTTATCAGGTAAAGAAGCAACATCTTTTGCCTTACTTTGTTCAATTAATAATTTAGCTGCAGGAACTGCATCTAGTTTAAGTGGAGCATTTTTATTACCTTTAGTAGGATTAAAATTTTTAATAGTTATTTCTGCTTTTACTAGTTTTTTGTGTTTACCTATTATTAAAAAATTGGAGATAAAAAATGGATAAATCATTTTTAGAAAAATTTAAAGAAGAAACTAAAGAAGAAATTTCTAAACTAAATTATAAAAAATATTTTTATCAATTTAGTGAAATAGAAAAAATTAAATTAGTTAAAGAAATGAAAGATATTGAAGTATTTTTTAAAGATGAATTAGAATTAGATGTTTATCCTATCTACGGTACCTTACTAGGAATGGTAAGGGATGATGATTTTATTGGTTGGGATACCGATGTTGACATGGCTTATTTAAGTAAATGCAACACAAATAAAGCAGTATTAAATGAATTTAATATGATTTGTAAATTTTTAGAAGAAAAAAAATTATTACTTACTAGAATAAAAACTGCTAGTCATTTACACGTGTGGTCTCCAAATAAAGGATTAAGAATTGATTTGTGGATTTCTTGGATGGATAATAAAGGTAAATATCATTTAGTGTGGACTATCAGTGGAGAAATGGACTCTTCTATAATTTTACCATTTAAAACTATTCAATTTAAAAATTATACATTTCTTCAAATAAATAATCCAGAACAATATTTAAATGAGGCTTATCATAATTGGAGGATTCCTTTGAGTGGAACAGAAACTGTATGGAAAAAGAAACCTTTTGTATTTGAACTTGAACCCTGGCATGGAAAATAAAGGAGGAAAAATGAATAAATTTTATCGAGATAATGAAGATGAAGAAATAACAGAACAAGAAGAAACTATCAGTAAAAAAGAAGAAAAATATACTGAAGAATTTTATTTTAGAATTCTTAACCATCATAGGTATATTTTGCTTTACGATGTAATTAATAATGTATCTGCAGATGTAGTAGTTTCTAAATTAATTGCTATGAATATTTTAAACAAAAAAGAACCTATTTATCTAGAAATAAACAGTCCAGGTGGGTCTGTTTCTGATGGTATTTCTATTATTAATGCAATAGAAAAAATAGAAGCTCCTGTAATTACAGTAATATCTGGGCAAGCATGTAGTATGGCTGCTTTAATCAGTATTGTAGGAGATAGAAGGTATATTTATCATAATTCTTATTGGATGCAGCACAGTACTGCAGATGTAGTTGGAGATTATATTCAATATATTAAAGATAGAGTTAGGTTTTTGGGAGAGTTTGAAGCTCGTACAGAAAGAATTTTAAGAGAAAAAACAAAATTAACTAAAATGGATTTACATAAAATTAGAAGTGGTGAACTTTGGGTAAATGCTGAACAATCATTACTTAAAGGTATAGTAGATAAAATAATTCAACCCAAATCTAAAAAGAAAATAATTAAAAGTTCTTTTTAAAGGAAATTTATGGATATTTATTTCGTATCTGATTTTCATCTCGGTCATTTTAATATAATACGTTATACAAATAGACCCTTCTCTGCTTTAGAAGAAATGGATTCCGTTATAATTAGAAAATTTAATGAACGAGTAAAAGAAGATGATTTAGTTTTCTTTTTGGGAGATTTCTGCATGAAAACTTCATCTGAAGCAAAAGAAGCTCCTAAAAATGCTTTTGAATATTATCGTAGTCAATTAATATGTAAAAATATTATATTTATTCGTGGAAATCATGATAATAATAATTCTACCAAAACTCCAATAGAATCTATTGTTATCAATCATGGAGGGGAACGGATTTATTTAACCCATAATCCTAAGTATGCCAAAAAAGATTTTCATTTAAATTTCTGTGGACATGTTCATGATAAATGGAAATTCCAAAAAATAGACAGAAATTCTTATATAGTTAATCTTTCAGTAGAAAATTGGGATTATTATCCTATTACTTTTAATGAAATTAATCAACATTTTTCTATTTGGAGAAAATCAGGAGAAAAATGAAAGCATTAATTACAGGAAGTACAAAAGGTATAGGAAAACAAATAGGTATAGATTTATTAGATAAAGATTATTTTGTTTATTTTAATGGACATACACAAGAATCTACAAAAAAATTAGAAAAAGAAATTTCTTATAGAGATTGTGATACAGATTATCTTCCTACGTTTAATATTGTTTGTCAGGATTTATCTACTATAGAATCCAATATTAGTTTAGGAAATTATTTTAAAGAAAATAATAAGTATTTAGATGTATTGGTTCTTAATTTAGGTATAACAGATAGAACTCCTTTTGGAGAAATTAAACCTTCTGAATGGAATAAAGTATTAGAAACTAATTTATCTGGAGCGTTTTTCTTAATTCAATCTTTAAAAGATAACATAAATGAAAATGGAAAAATAATATTTATAAGTTCTATTTCTGGATGCACTACAGATTCAACTTCTATTGCTTATGGAGTCTCAAAAGGAGCAATCCATATTTTGGTACCTTATCTTGCTAAAGAATTTGCTGATAAGAAGATTACAGTAAATGCTGTAGCACCTGGATATATAGTAACAGAATGGCATAAAGACAAATCTAAGGCACAACTCAAGAGAATAGAAAAGAAATGTCTTGCTAATAGATTAGGTATTCCAGAAGAGGTTTCTAAGGTAGTTTTGGCGATTATTGATAATGATTTTATTAATGCTCAAATCATAAGAGTAGATGGAGGTTTCGGATGCAAATTATAGAATTTAATCCCAAATTATTAGAAGATTTTTTTAATATTAAAGTTAGAGAAGCATGTAAAAGTTGTAAAAGATTTGGAAAAAAAGTCACCTGTCCTCCTTATATAGATTCTATTGATTACTATAAAAATCTTTTACCTTATTATCGGTATGGAGTATTAATTATAGAAAAATTTTTAATAAAAGACTATACCATGTCTACTTGGCAAGAATTAGGTGCTTATTCTAGCAAAATTATTCATAATCAATTATTAGAAGAAAGAAATAAATTATTAGAAAGAGGGATTTTTTCCATTATATTTGGGGCAGGGTCTTGTAAATTCTGTTCAGAAATTTGTACATTTCCATGTAAACATCCTGAAAAATCTGTAGTGCCTATTGAAGCAACAGGGTTAGATGTTATAGGTTTAGTTTATGAATTAACAAAAATAGAACTAAAATTTCCTGTAGAAAACCAAGGATTTTTTTATAGAATAGGAATGATGCTTTATGATTAACAAAAAAATAATCTATACTAGCGGAACTTATGACCTTTTTCATTTTGGACATTTAAATATTCTTCTTAAAGCCAAAGCATTAGGAGATTATTTAATTGTAGGAGTTTCTACTGATTCTCTTATTACAAAATACAAAGGAATAAAACCAATTATTTCTTATAAAGATAGAGTAACTATTATTGAACAATTAAAATGTGTAGATAAAGTAATCAAACAAGATAAGTTTTTTGACATAAAACAATTAAAAAAATATAAGATTTCAACAATTGTATTAGGAGATGATTGGAAGGATAAATCTTTTCCTGAATTAGAAAAATGCCTTAAAAAGTTAAATATTAAAATGATTTATGTACCATATACTAAAAGACTATCAACATCTAAAATAAAAGAAACAATAATTCGTAATGCTGTAGAAATTATTGAAGCCCAAACTAAGCGAATAAAAAAACTTTAAAATGAATATAGGACAAAAAGTATATTTGAGAACAAATGGAGAATTAAAAGTAGGTATAGTAGAAGAAATTAAATCCGAAGATTTGATGATTAGATTAGATACTGGAGAATTAATAGAAAGAAAATTTTGGGAAATAAATAAGTGTAAAGAAATATAAAAATAAAATTAAAAAATATAATAAAATAATTAAGGTGTTTGCAGTAATTTATGTACATCTATAATTGCATCAGTAATGAAATCAGAAGAATTAATAATTTCTTTCTTAAAAAAAGTATGATTCGGTTGCCAATAATTTTCAATATATTCATGACCCCACACCTCTCCATATAATATACGATAACTAGAAGCAATTTCATTGTCAGTACACGTATTCAATAAATTCCAGTCCCAACTTATGTAACCATGTCCTTCATCCTCCTCGTCCTCGTTTAGTGTCCATGAAGAACCAGTTACATATGATTTCCAAATATAAAACTCATAAAGAACGTTATATTGTTGAGTTTGAGTGCCAATATATTTAATCGCGTAATTTATATTAAATATATTTTTTATACCATTTGTTAATTCATCAGGAGAATTATATATAATTTTGTCATGTGATATTGGAGATAAATTAGGATATTCATCTTCAACATGTACTGTTCTTCCTCCTGAAAATTTATAATCATAAGCTATTGGATATAAATAAATTAATTCTATTTCGCATGTAGGGATATTTATATATTTTATCTGGTTTCCCCATAAAAATTTTTCAAATTTTATAGATGATACTTTTCCTATATAATCATAATACCTTCTTCTTCTGGTATAATGATAGCCAGCAGACCAGGTTTTTGTGGCTTTTAAATTTTTTACAAATCTACTGTATGTCCAATTGGTAAAATGAACACTATCTGGTGGTGGTTTCACATCTGTATGAGAATAAATCTCTTTATGGGCTGGTGGATAACCACTATACATTTTATATGAGTCAAAATATTCCCATTCATCGGTTGTATAATCCATTACTTCACGAGTTATTAAAGCAATATCATAAGTACATGCTATTAATTTACAATGAGAATCAGTACTTCCATATACTAGAGGAACGAATGAAATCGTTTTATTTGGCATACTATATAATGGAACTATTTGACCATTCAATACACCAGTAGGAAAACGTATTTTATCGGATTGAAATTTTGAAATATTTCCTTTATAAATATATCCTGTATTTTGAAAAAATTGATATATCGATTTATTTGCTTGTGGATTTAATAGTATATATCCCATAATTACTCCTCTGGCATTGGTTTAAATACTGCATAAAATCTCCAACATTTAGAATCTTTATCCCACCATACTTGTGATTTATCTAAATTTTCATTACGACCTTCTTTTGTTCCTGTATCTGCTAAGGTATATAATAATACAGCTTTCATTTCATTTCCATTGGCATCTAACATAATTTTTCCTGCTAAATCTTTTCTTACTAAATAAACTTTTTCTACATCTATTTCAGTTATTCCAGCTTTCCAGGTTAATGCATCAGGGTCAAATTCCATTTCTAATGGACCTATTTTTTCTACATCTTTTCCATCGGAATCGGGCATAGTTGCTATTTCGGGAAATCTATTCCAATGTTGTGGAGCATATTTATTAATAATAGAACCCCAATTATATTCTACAAATTCTAAAACATCTTTTATTAGTGCTCCGCCAGTATAACGAGAATGAGAATGTAAATGATAAGTTGAAGTATTTTCTGTAGGTATTGCTGGTTCTGCATTAATTGGAGGGCATTTTGCATCTATAGAATTCCAAGGAATAGAACCTCCATAAATTTGGCTAAATCCCGATTTAACATTTACAGGTCGAATTAAACTTCTATCTCTAATTCCTCCTACAGTTGAAGAAGGTTTGCTATATTTATCTTCTGTATTTTTTGATAAATCAGCAATTTTTGATAATAATAATTCTACAGTTTTTTCAAGTTCAAATATTCTCTCATTCAATGTAGCCATACTTAAACCCCTCCATGGTAGGGTAATGAAATTTTTCTTCTAAATCCCCTATTATTTTCAAGTTCTAAAGTAACAGTAAAATTTCCAATGTTATAATTCATACCAATAATATTCATTGAAGTTTCTGTTATCCCATTAATAAAGATACGTTTAGATAGGTCTATATTATAATAACAAATTGTATCTAATGTCAAATCGATATTACCTCTTATTTTTATATCACAATTTTTACTTAATTGCCAATTAACGTAATCTTGAGCATAATCTGTATCATCCCAGGAAGGAATAACTTCTATTTCTCCTGTATCTGGATTTGTATAAGTATAACCTATTTGAATTGATAATCCTGATAAATCTAAATCATTCATAATTGTAGTAGGATAAGTTCCCATGACACTAGTAAAAAACATTAAAGGATTAGAAATTTCTGTTTCTGGGTCGCTTCCTTCTGAAATAGTTCTAGTATATTTTACTTCTTTAAACATTTGTATGAAAACTGAAGGTGCACGAATTGATGTAACTTCTCCATTATAATCGGTGGAAACTAAAAATATTGCATCGTTAAGAGTAAGAGTTCTATTAGCAAAATCTATAGAAAATCCATCTGTTAAAACTATATTTCCACCAGAATCTTTTGCTGTAGGAGCATTAATAACCTGCCATCCACTACAATTTAAAGTAACTTTAGTAGGATACCTATCACTCCAAGATTCTATTTGGGGGTCTAAATAAGGTAATCTATATTTTTTAAAAATATTTTTATATTTATAATCATCTTCGGGTTTATGGTAATCCCAACCATAGCCAGTAGAAGAATTTTTAGCCAAAATTTCATAGTCGTAGTTCCAATTAGGAACTGCATGAGTATTATAATTTGAATAATTGTAAGCTGTATATCCTCTTGTATCTCCTGTAGATGAAAATTTACGAATAACTTTTTCTCCCATCTGAACTCTAAATTTATTAACTAATCCAGAAACATCTTTCGTAAATTTATGGTCTATTAATTGATATAGTCCTAAATTTTGACCAATAATTTGTCTTTGAATAGTAATTATACTTCCTTCTCCTGCTGTCCATAATCTTTTAGAACCATCAACATCATAAAACCATCCATAATTACCTGAATTTTCTATTAAATTGGATATTGCATCTGATTTTCCTATTCCAAAACAATCTATAGTTTGAGGAATAAAAACTCCTATTCCAGGATTCCATCCAAATACAGTAATAAGTGCATCAGAAATATAAGAATAAAATAATTCTCTATTATCTATTGGTTTATGTCCTACACGAAAATATTCTTTAGTTTGATTCTGTTTCCAGTATTCATCCTGACAATTTATTGTTATAGATTCTGGGTCAGCAGCAGGAGAAATAGTCGTAATATAACCCTTAAATAAAGTCCAATCATTATATTTTATTTCTATAGAA
>Ga0315291_10001318_pt1 | contig 33207 bp, 38 predicted proteins | sample YL17G12_20_MG_FD_203070 | JGI IMG/M metagenome (GOLD analysis project Ga0315291, IMG submission 203070) | Sediment microbial communities from Yellowstone Lake, YNP, Wyoming, USA - YL17G12_20 | ecosystem: Environmental > Aquatic > Freshwater > Lake > Sediment | place: USA: Wyoming | collected...
AACAGCTGGATAATAAGTGTGTACTTCAAATGAAGTTTTAATCTTAATTGTATTATCACTTGATAAGTTTTGCTCTCTTACAATTTCAACAGAAGAATCATCAGGTACAACAAGAACAGCATCAATGCTCATGAAATTATGCTCAAAATACATATATTTATATAACCAAAACATATTCATAATTGCTTCTTGACATTTAAATGAATCAATTTCAGATTTAACCATAATCTCTAAATCATACTTAACTGATAATGGAATAGCTCTAATCTTTGTTAAGATTTTTCTAATCTCATCTTTATCTTCTCTAACCCACTTTAACCAAACATTCGGATTAGCAAATTCATCACTTTTAATAGCATTTGATGTCATGGTAACGTGACCACGTGGTATCATAGATGTGTTTAATTCTACATATCTAGAGTTTGATACTATATCATCCGAAAAGGAATCTAATAAAAATTTCTCGTCTCCCGTCATAGAATAAAATATGGGAACACGAACTTGAACATTACCAGTTGAAAATCTATTTACCCACGTTAGCTGACCATCGATTGTATCCAATAGACATGCTGTTAAGTCACGAAAAAAGACATCATCATAATTAAAAGTGTGGTCCGGGCTAGTTGAAAATTTCATTTTAAACTTCAGTTATTTTTAATAGTACCATTATATATTCTAAAAACATTCCTTCATTTTTTAATAGAAAATTAACACGATATGAAAGATAAACTATTCTGGGAAAAATGGCGCCCAAAGACAATGGAAGACATAATTCTATTACCAAGAATCAGAAAGGCCGTTGAAAATGGTCTAACAAGAAACATGATTCTATATGGTTCTGCTGGTTTGGGTAAAACAACATTATCTAAAATCTTAACCAAGGATAACCCATGTCTGCATATTAATGCATCGATGGAGACATCTATTGATGTACTCAGAAATAAAATTGATGAGTTCTGTTCAAATATGTCAATGTTTGATTCAGCCAATGATACTAAAGTAGTATTTTTAGATGAGTTTGAAGGAGCATCCAGACAATTTCAAGAGGCATTTAAAGGCTTCATCGAAAAACATTCAACTGTTCGGTTTATCGCAACCACTAATAACTTAGGTAAAATAATCGAGCCATTACATTCTAGATTCTTAATCATTGATTTTAATTCACAATCCATAGAAGAAGAGAAATTCTTGAAGAATGGAATTTTTAAGAGAATTAAAAATGTTATTTGTCCTGCAGAAGGGATTGATATATCACAAGAAGATCTAATCAAACTCATCAGTAAGTATTTTCCAGACTTTCGCTCAATATTAGTATACCTACAAAACTACAAAGAAACTGGTGAGTTAAACTTCGCAACGGCTAATATAGATATCAAAATGAAAGCACAGCTATATGAGTTAATGTTCTCTGATGCTAATACTGAAGTTGTTTATCATTTCATTATGTCAAATTTTGGTCCAGATAGAGTTGATGAGATGATAAAATTGTTAGGTAGACCATTCTTAGCATGGATTTTTGAGAATAAACAAGATTGGATTGAAAATGGATTTAAAGTTGCTAGATTAGTAACTGAACATCAGGCTTTCCTAGATACACAAGGTTCAGATCCAATTATTATTGGAGTATCGTTAATTGGACAAATTAAGTCGCTATAAGTAAAAGCTTTTTTACTCTACTCATTTTTTTAATTTGATATTCACGTTTAGAAGCAGATGATCTATCATCTGCTTTTTCTTTATATACTAATTCTACTGGTAATCTAACCTTTGTGTATTTAGCACCCTTACCAGAATTATGAACAGACAATCTATTATCTATATCATTGGTTATACCACAATATAAACTGTTATCCGAACATTTTAATAAATATACTACCCACATATCGAGTGTTATATATTTAATATATAATTCATGGCAGCAGAAAATTTTAATTTTACCGACTTCTATATCTTATATCAGGGTCATCCTCGATATAATCCATTAGAAATTATAGAAGATGAGATAATTGAGGTAGTTTTACAAAAATATGAGATGATTTTATTTACGGGTAAAGGTGAATTATTTGGTGATCCAGTATTTGGCGCAGACCTAGAACGATTCTTACATGAAACTAGAGTATCTGCCGACTTTGTTAAGTCTGAAATTGTTAATCAAATAGATTTATATATTCCCGAAATAGCAGGAATTAATTATGAGTTAACTATTCGATTTGCCGAAAATCCAGAAAGCTATTCCGATATGATGTTTATTGACTTTAAGATAAAAGACTACGAAGTTTACTCTTATTTTGGGTAACGATATTAAATTTCCAATTTTAATATATAAGCAATGAAAGTCCAAAGATTCGAAGAATATTCTAAATCATATATTGATATGATGTCACAAGATTTTATTAATGGTATATTATCGGATAATCTACAAGAAGAAGCCAAAGGTGGGACATCTATATGGGAAGATTTACATAAAAAGGTTATGAATGATATTGGAGTAAACTTCAATTTCATAGTAACATTTGGTACAGGTGTTGCAGCATTCTATCCTATCATTGATAATCTTGTTAAGAATATGAATCTAAATGTAACCGTTACTCCGCTGATGATAGTTGAGATGACGGTATGCGCTATCTCAATTGTTTATTTAGAAGATAGAAAAGATAAACTATCACAAACTGAAAAAAATAAGTTAACAAAAGATATACAATCTGAATTAGAAGAATTTAGATTACAGGGAGTATACGGTGTCGTAAAAAAACTAGTTAAAGTATTAAACTCAATTAAAAGTGTATTTAATGTCATATGTAAACATTTAGGAAGGGTAATATATGGCTTCGCTGATATGTTCGCATATACTGCACTATTAATACCAGTTATGTCAACATTGGCTACACTAGTTGAAAAATACAAAATTGATATAGATACACTACCTGGTATATTTTTAGGATTGGGTGTTGGTATTAGCACATTAATATCTAAGAACTTTATAACTGATTTCATCAGTCGACTAAAAGATAGATTTGGTTTCAAGAAAAAAGAAGAAGAAGAAATTAAACAAGATTTAGGCGCGAATGATGATCTATCAGATCTAAAACCATCTATTCAAACATTCGCCGAACTTTCAAACATCAAACCAATAAATGATGGTGATACAAAATTAGAAAATGATGAAGATAATTAAAAAATATTATAATTTTATAACTGAGTCACTGGGTCGAGTTGAAGAAATCGAGCAGGATAAATCTATTGGTATATGGGTTGAAGATAAAATTAAAGAAAATGAAGATATACTAAGAATAGTAAACAATTATTTAACAGAAAGTAAACCGGATATAGAGATAGCAAACGCTGTTAATTTATTATCGGATTGGGATAAAGAAACCTTGGTTAAAGAAATTGAAGATGTTTTATCTGATACACAAGAAGGTGAGCTAACGGTAACTGCTAGTGTAGTTAATGAAGGCATCACCGAAGAGATAGAAGAAATAGCAGTTGCAGGAAAAAATACTTTCAATTGCTTTTTATATACACTGACAGCATTTGGTGCAAATAAAGAACCAAATTGGGAAACTTGTCCGGAAAATTATTATATCTATTGGTCATATCAAGCAGATAAACAGGATTTGATTGATGTTATGTCTCGTTACCACTCTTTACACAATGGTATAAAACATTTAGAAAAGTGTAAAGATAAATGTGGATTATATATGGGTATATCATTTTCTGATGGTGTTGTATATCTTGATTATGGTATAATATCAAACAATGATAAATTATTAATTGGTCAATTTAAACTAACAAACTCAGTTATATTTAGTCTTATGAATAAATCCAACAAGTCACTAGCTTCTTTCAAAAAAGAAATGAAAGATATAACAATTAATACAATTAAAGTGCTAATGACTGCTAAAAAAGAATTGCTACAATATAAACCAGGTAACTACGAACAAAGAAGTAGAATTATGATTGCGAATGGTATAATGTCATTTGGTATCTATGGTGTTGGTAAATGGGATGGTACGATATTAGATGAAGGCGAATTTCAAAATTTAAAACAGAATTTTAAAACTTGGTTATCAAAATACCGCTGGTCGGATAAAATTGTAGTTTCAGTAAAGCCATCTAACTATTGGGTTTACTTTAGTATTAAGATTAAATAATGAAACATATTAAGCGCATAGACGAATTAAAAAGCGACACCTATAAACAGGCCGGCGAAAAGCTATTGAGATATGGTCACTCAACGAGAGGCCAAAAATTAGCTAGTTATGGTAGTATCATAAGAGCTGAGGAAATTAGGAAAGAAATTGCTGATGCTGAGGCAAATCTAGAATCAGATATAATAAAATTAGAGAACGAGTTGAAAAATAAATCTCTATGCTCAAATGCATTTAAACTAAAAGTAAACATACCACCAACACAACCAGAGAAGATACCAGGTGGTTATAACTTCAAAACAAATACTTCAATTAGTAGCGACACTAATTTTTATCTAATGGATTTTGACTGCCCGCAACTATGGGATGGTATAGGAGAATATCTTAATGCAGATTGGTTCGGTATTGAATTTTTACCACACTTTAGTTTTGTCGATGTAGTGGAAAAAGAACTTGAACCAAATCCAATGTGGCCAAATGAAGGGAAAAAATTTATTAAAATGGCTAAAATTAGAGACTTTGAACCATTTAGAGTTGGTGTCTCACTAAAATCAGAAATATGCGCATATGCTGATGATTTTCTTAATATGAGTCCAAAAGAAATTGAAGACCAATTATATGGACGCGCAAATTCATTTATATCCGAAACCTATAATGATTTTATAAATAGAGATGCGAAACATCCATTGACAAATAGACAAGATGCCAGATTATTATTAAATGAGATTAAAAAGACATTTAGTGATAATGGTAAAATTTTTAAAAATGTCTACAAGATGTTTAGAGACCAACAAGGAGAAGAGTTCGATTATCATGCCGTGCTATCAGCATTTCAAAGAGCTGTTATGAATAAGATCTCAATTAACCTATTATATTCTGAATAAAACTTCACAAAATTTTATCCTATAAATTTCATGGATGAAGAATTAAATAAAAAGATTCAAGAAATAATTGAAGCACAATCAAATTATGTGTTGAATGAGTCATCCGCAACACAATCACAATTTGATAATAGCCTTTTACCAATTGCTATCAAAGTCGCTGCACAAACTATTGCACTTAATATGGTACCAGTATCACCAATGGATGGTGGATTACCAGGTGAAGAAATTCGTCGAATTGATACTGAATTAAAACAAGAAAATCGTGAGGGTAAGATTGGATCTATAATCGAAGGTAAAGAGTATGTCGAGAAAACACGACAAGATCATCCAGACTGGATAGAACCTGAGGGACCAAAATCTAGTCTATTATATTTTGACTGGTCTTATAGTTCTGGTACGATTAGTACAATTTAAAAAGCCCTCATAAGAGGGCTTTAATTATTCTGCTGATTCCGCTGTCTCTGATTTAGAGAGTTTCTTTTGCAACTTAGCTATAGTTTCAGTATTCTCATAGAAGTAGAAACCAGGAACATCGACAGTTTTACTATGTTTAGCCGATATTCTATTATCCTTATTATCAATTAAATATTCTACCTTATTCATTTTCAATGATATATCAACTAGTTCAGCAGCATCTATTTCATCTGCTTTACAACATTTAATTACTTTAGATTTAAATTCAGTATTTTTACCAAATTGATTACCCGGGGTAAACTTTACTAAATAAATAGCTTCGTTGATATCATTTTCAGAAGTATAACCATTAACGAATCTCTTAAAATATTTATCAGATGTAGATAAATATCCAATATATTCATTACCCTTTAATGGATAGAATGATGTCATATATAAGCTTATATTTTCTTTGGTTGTACCAGCTATTGTAAATTTACCACTCAGTCTAGTTAGTGTTTTATTTAAATCTTTGATTGGTTTTGATTTATCAAATGCTTTGAATTCAAAATTTGAAGTGCCCTTACTTGTATCAACATTAGAAGTTGCATCGCCAGCTTTTCCTGCAGTAGCTTCATCCAACTCTAGATGTTCCATTAGATATTTTTTCTGATAACCCATATCATCACCACTACCTCTACCAGACATTGACTTAAATAGTTTACCATCTTCTAAACAATCAACCATAAATTTACTAATTGGATATTTAGGTTTAATTAATTCACCAGATGATGTCTTAACTTTGGCATTTTTCAATATATCATCATACTTCTTAACCAATTTTAAAACACCATCATTCCAACGTTGGAATAATTTAATGTTTCTAACAGGACCTTTTGGATTTTGTGGATCAATAGCACCACCATCTAATGTTTCCCAATTATTGGATCTAGCAACACTAATCTTACCACCACTTCTAGTAGACGGTATATTAGTTTTAGTAATTAATCTACCTGCTTGGTTAAATATTCTAACAATTTCAATAGCATCAATTTGCGCTTCTTTAATTAATTCGGTGGCTTTTGGTTCCAATTTGGTTTCTAATTCCTTATTGGATTTATTAATACTATCAGCATCAATAGCCATACCCTTTTCTTTTAGATACGCATCAAAATCAAAATTCTTACCATTATAAATAATTTGAGTTACTTTATTATTATCACCTTTGATTTCAACACTACCTTTTGTAGAATCAGTCTTAATATTAAACATATCAGAAATCCAAGATTCATTAATTGACTCATTTGTTTTAGCTGGTGCTGATGATAATGACTTCATTGTTATATTAAATTGTTCAAGTGCTTTACCAAAATCACCCATACCACCATATAAACCAGTTCCTTCGAATTGCATAGCGCGGTTTGCAAGTCTTGCTATTTTCTCAGCAACAACTGGTATTTTATTTTTGTCTGAAATAGTTTCCATACTCTCTTTATATAGAGCATCAGGTTGTTGTAATGTAGCTTTCTTATCACCAACTAAATATCTATTGATTTCTTTATAAAGAGATTTAATTGTTTCTTTATTTTTAGTATCATTTGCTTTACTCACAATATCATTAATAAATGCTACATCAATACCAACTCCTTTATCTTTTGGTGACATCAATGACTCAATTGATTTTCTCAATTTACCAAATGCTTCAGTTAAGTGAGATTCACCTTTAGCTACATCTGCCCCTTTTTCTGGATCACCAAGCGCTTCAAATAATATAGATTCGTTTTTATCAGTTACTTCAGTTTTCTTAGTAACAGTTGGATTTTGCTTCAGTGTTGACTGTTTGGCTTTATCAGCTGCAGCTTTAGCTGCTTGCTGTTGTTGTATTGTTTCACCAGTTTTCTTCTTAAGATTTTCAGCACTAGTTGCTCTCGGTTCGGCTGCTTGTTTTGCTGGCTCCCCTTCTAATTTAACATTTTTGTATGTTGATAACATAGCTGATAAAGCTTTTAAGTTTTTAATCATGTTAATATAATTACCACCTGAAGTTTCTTCAGTCTTAGCACCACCTTCACCATATTCATCTATAACACTTTGTAGAATTTCTGCAATTCCAGGTAGTGCCAATAATTCTTTCATAAGCTCAGGATTTTCCTTGTTAGCTTCTTCTAAATATGTAGTCAAATTTTTTGGATCATTTTCTACTTTATCAGTAAATCCATCAATAAGACCAGCCTTTTCAATATCAGTAGTAGCCTTTTCGAAATCTGGCTCCTTTTTTAATTCAACAACAACTGAGTTAGTAATAGCTTTTTCTAATCTAGCTAAAGCACCATCAATTCTCTTCATGTCAACACCCATCTTAGCCATTCTGAAGATACCAGATAATAGACGACCCACAATTGAATCACCAAACTCAATATCATTTGAGGCTGCTTCGTTAACTAATTTAAGGCTTTTAAGGTATTCTTCGCGTTCATGAACATATTTCATAATAGAAACTTACTATTTTTCTGTATATATTAATTATTTAAATCCTTTTTAGGTATTATCTATGCAATAAAAAAGCCCTCAGATGAGGGCTTTTTCTTTATGCTATCCCTTTACTAAGGGCAAATTCATATAAATCTAATATATTTAATTCTTTTAAAAATTTATTTTTTATATCACCGAGTGTTTTTGACTGACTTATTATGTCAGATATTAACTCTCCGTATTGTTTTTGGTATAGAGAATATGATTCTCCCCATGTTTTCTTATAGCTATCTTTTATGTTCCAGTCTGAATCGCCACCGGTTAACCAGTATAATGCCTTCTCTGGATAAATATTGTATCCGTTATTTTTTATATTGATAGACCATAACTCGCTATCATTTAATAATTTTTTATTTCTCATAAGTAAAGATACACCTTCTGCTAAATCATTAGATAGTTCTCTTCCCACTTTAAAGAATAAATTGCCTTCAATGTCCCTTACTATTTCTACATCATTGCCGTTAATGTAAATGGTTAAGTCTAATTTTCTTTCTTTGACTTTAACAGTTACTTTTCTTCTTTTCATTGTGTGTTTTTATTTTTTATCGGTCAATCTATTTACACCACCATAGAATTTCCCGTTTTTCCATAGACCACTTTCAAATGTGCCATCATAAAACTCTCCATTTTGCCATATACCATTAATAAAATTTCCACCATAAAACTTACCACTTAACCAAATACCATATTCAAAGTCTCCTGAATACCAGTCACCATTATGCCAAATTAATGTATCCTTTTCGATTTCGATTTCCGCATTTTCAAATTCTGCGTCAGTCAACCAATCAAGATTACTATTTTGTAAAATTTTGTTGATATCAAGTTCTCGTGTGAACTTTTGTGAATTGTGTGTTAGACTCTTAAACCTCATACAAAGTAATGTATTTCTGTTTTTATATATTCAAGTATAAAATGGTTAAAAATCACAATCTTGGAAAACAGTAAAATATACAAGATCATGATATTAACTTATAATTATAATATAGATTTTTGGTTACTAATATATAGTAATATGAGAATAGTATGTAAAAATTTTTGGTGCAAGGGAACATTTGATGTCCCAGACGCTGAATACGAAGCAAACCCCGTAAATGAATGTCAGAAATGTCGCTCATTTGCAACAGAATTATCTGCAGGAGTTACCTTCACAGAGAATAAAGAATATCCAGGCGAAAGATTTGACGGAAAATACCACCAAATGGAAATTAACGTTAAAAAATTCGGAGAAAAATAAATAAAAACTATGAAATATCTTAAAAGATTTGAAGATGTTACTAATGATTCTGAATTAGGTGTTGATGCATCTGAATTCCATGACACAGAGAAAAAGAAGAAATTTGATTTTGATGAAGGTTATGGAAAAGAACTTTCTAAAAAAGAAATGAAAAAACTTTTAGATGCTCAGAAAGTTAAAGATAAGAATGTTAAAAAAGTTAAAGAATCTGTTGTAAACGCAACACCCGAAGAAGCATTAGCTTACTATAAAAGAATTAAGAGAACTCACTTCGGTCAAAAGGCTGATGTCTCAGAAGATGCTCCAATGGCTCATAGTACGACTAAATTTTACAACGATTTAACTCGCAAGTGGGAAGATATATCAGCAGCAGAAGTTTCTGATAGAATTAAATCACTTGAAGAAGAAATAGAATCTAAATAATATTGTGCCAAATATAAATGCACACATATTTAATCTTGATACTGTTATTAAAATAAAACAGATGGTTTGGCTTATTGATAAGACTAAACCTAGTATTCCTATTCTTAAGATTGACCCATCTGATTTAAATATGTATGAGTCTGGTATATTCCGTTCGCAGGGCAATAGTATGCACTTCAATGGTAAAGAATATTGGTTGCCTAATGACTTCATCGAACAACTTAAAGTTAAAGTAAAGAATATTGAATCAAAAATGTCCAATCTTGGACTATCAATACAGGAATATGTAAATAAGGAATTAATTGAAAATCTTGAGTATGATATACTTGATAATAACTTCCATCATTTAAAAAATTCACACGATGATATCTATATTATATGTCCTCGTAGAGACAGGGTTAAATATGAGAAATTCTTAAATAAGCTTAAAGAAAAATTGGCTGAAGATGGCTTAAAAATCAAAGCATATTACCATATCAATGAAAGATTTTATAATCAGAGTAATGATGATATAGCATTTAATAAGATTAAAATAATAATTCAGCATTTAGTTGGTTTAAAAACTAAAGATAGTGAATTTATCGACGAAGAGATAACTAAACACCATGAAGTATTCTTTTATGATGATTCAGCTAAGTCCATTTCTTTGGGTAAAAATATCAATAGTGTAATTGATAATATGTACGGTAAAACCGAAGATGAAGGAATTAAACTAAAGATACAGGATTCAATCAAAACTAAACCAATCGCACATATAGTACAAGTAACAACTAATAAGTTATTACATCAGATTGATCATAAGATTGAATTAAAACTTGATAAGAGATTCATTAAAACATATGAATCATTTAAGAGAGATATTAATCTACTAAAAGGCTAATTGCTTTTTGTTTAGCTTCTTCAATTGACTTACACCCTTTAACATTAAATCTATCATTCATTGATATACTAAAATCCTTTTTAGATATCACAATGCTATGTGACTTAATATATGCTGTAACATATTCGGTGTCTTCTTGCCAAGAAATTGGTCTGGTTTGTTTAATTACGTTGATTTTTTCGTTTTCGTTCATTAAGATAATTTTAAATTTAGATCGTAGAATGATGAATTCTTTTTTATTGAAATTTCAAAGTTAACACCATTCAATAGTTCACCTTGATACTTATTTTTTAATTTAGTGAGATCAATTATTTCGTTTATCGAGTTTAATTCGATTAATAAATCATACACTGACTTACTTTTAATCCTTTTACTACCAGTTAGTGTTTTAGTTTTGTCATAGATTTCTTCAATAAGCGGTTGTTTTCCCATCACTAGATTTTATTTATATAACAAAAGAGTCAGCTCATAGATTCGCTACCAAATAGCAAACTATAACTGACTCTTTTATTTAGTACTAATATATTCAAGATTCTTTTTACTTTAAAATAAAAATATGTTTATATATTTTAAATTAAAATAGAATTACTTCTTTTGTTGAATATATTTATCAATGGCATCATTAAGCTCTCTAGTGTCCATTACTTTACCACCCTCAATTTCTGCTGGTTTAACCTCACCGGTTTGTGCCGAATCAGCTAAATTATTTAATCCGAAATCATCTCGCATTTCTTTATATAAACTTTCAATTTCGGTTCTTGATTTGCGACCATCAGTATTAATCTCTCGCATTTCTTTCATGGTTTGATTAATAACCTCGTGCATTCTTGCCGAGTTATCACCCTGATCTACTTGTTTAAATTGTTGAATTAGTAATTTCTCAGACATTCTCTCTAAGAATAATGAGCGCGCATATATACGAGCATCTTCAGTTTTCTTTCTTAAGATATATGGATGTTGTGTAATTTTAGGAGCATCTCCTAGATAGAGATCAACAAGATGATCCATAATTTCACTTGCTTCTTGACTAACTTCAGCTAAATCGTTATTATAATTGTATATTTCTAATTCACCAAAGTCAGGCATATCTTCATTCTTGACAAGATGGTTAGATGGATCGAATTGATTATCATTCTGTATATTATCAAACTCTGATTGTAGTTGATTCTGTTTCTCTTCGTTCTTCGACATAAGTAAGAGTTATTTTTCGATATATATAAAGAAATGCTTTTTTCTTAAAATAAAAGACTATTATGGCTAAGGCTAAACCAAAAAAACCGGTACAAGAAAAACAATTCGTATTCACCGCAGAAAATGTGGTCGAGGTAACGGCAAAAATAAATGATGGATATACCATCAAACGATTCATGAACCCGTGGTTCATGGGTGAGACAGGAGTGAGACGCGCAGGCTGCGTGTACTCGATAACAGAAGAAGAAGTACAAGAATACATTAAATGTAAATTAGATATTCACTATTTTTCAGAAAAATATTGTAAAATTAAGAGAGAGGATGGTACTGTTGGTCCAATGAAACTTAGAGATTATCAGAAGGATATTCTAGATCTATATACAAAGAATAGATTTAGTATCTTAATGGCATCAAGACAGGTTGGTAAAACAGTATCAGCCGCAATAGCAATCTTACACTTCGTACTTTTCAACAATGATAAAAACGTCATGATTATTGCCAATAAAGGTGATACAGCAATTGAAATTGTTGATAAAATCAAATCAATTTATAGATTATTACCATTCTTCTTACAAAAAGGTGTTAAAAACTGGAATCAGAAGTCACTAATTTTTGAAAATGGATGTCGTATTAAAACATCAGCTCGTTCAAAGACACCAGCGATTGGTTTTACTATTGACTTTCTATACATGGATGAGTTTGCTCACATTCCATCAACTATTATTGAACCATATTACACGGCCGCAGTCCCGACCGTATCCGCGATTAGCAATTCAAAAATTGTTATCACATCAACACCAAATGGTATGAATATGTTTTATAAACTATTAGCGGCTGCCGAAAGACCAGAAGGTGATAGACTAAAGAATAACTATAAAGCGATGCGTGTTTATTGGTGGCAAGTACCTAATCGATTTGTAACATATCTAAGACTAGACGAAGGCATGATGCATGAGCAGGGTATTAGCAAACAACAAATTATTGACAAATTAAGAGATTCGTTTGATTGGTCAGAAAAAGAATTGGATCAGATAACTGACTTTTTTGATTATGCAATTAATAAGCAAGTGCTACATATACAAAATAGTGATAAATGCTCATCAGAAGCCATTAGACAAATATTTCTAACAAATAAAAATGATATGGATATTCCATTAGCATCTATTTGTGAAATAACATCTTGGAAAGAAGAGGCTATTAAAGATATTGGTGGTGAAGAAGCATTTAATCAAGAATATGACTTAAGATTTGTTAACTCATCTAAATCATTATTTGACGAGAAGATAATCGATGATCTACTTAGAAGTAAAGTTGAGTATGTATTCGAACCAATTATAGAATTAGATAGGAAATTAAGATGGTCATATCAGAATTTAAAATGGATAGATAATGTTGATATATTTCAACCTATAGCAAGAAAATCATATGACATTGTTATGTCTGTCGATATAGCAGAAGGACTAGGACAAGATTATTCCATTATTAATATATTTAAAGTCGCACCTAAATCACGAGAAAAAATTGAAGCTCAACATCAAGCATATACAACAACTGCTGACTTTTTCTCAATAGTCCAAATTGGATTGTTTCGATCAAATTTGGTATCAGTTCAACAATTAGCAGAACTTGTCTATATGTTAGCATTTGAATACTTCAATAATGATAGGGTTAAAATTGTATTAGAATTAAATACATATGGATCTGAATTACTAGCACATCTACCTCATGTGTTTGATGGAAATAACAATTATGGTTCGTCAGTTTTTGTTAGATATAAACACCGCGCAGATGCAACCGAAGAAAAAATTGGTTTGAAAATTAATGATAATAAAAATTTACTAATTAAGGATTATCAGGATGCTATGCAAAGAGGTGATATTGTAGTTAATAATGCTGAGAATATACATGAGATAACAACATTTGTTAAAACAATAACAACGGCAGGTAACATAAGATACCAAGCAGATACAGGAAATGATGATACGGTTATGACATTAGTATCATCAGCAACCATATTCAAAAAGATATTCTTCAAAGAATTATGTGAACAGTTATTAGTCAGTGGTATTAGCAAGGAATTAGCAATATTCATTAATGATAAATTAAAAAATGCTGACTACTCAGAAGGAACAGATTATGGTTCTCTCATATCAGTTAATAAAAATCGAAAATTTATGAAACAATATAAGAATTCACGATCTAATACAGGAACTAACATAGATATATTCGGTAGAAAGTTATGATAACATTTGATGAAGGTGGTATATATGTTGGTGAGATTACTATAAATAAACATAGTCCGATATTATTCCGAATCAATAATATTAAATATGAAAATAATATAAACTATAAATCAGCAGTTCGTTCATATGGACCGACAAAGGAACGACATCACCTAGAGATAAAATGTGATGAAAATACTTTACAATTCATTGATTCGGCTATGAATAGAGTACTAGACTTGTATATCTATAAACTATCAAACGACGATGTTACTTGTGATTTCTTTATATCATGTGATTTGGATAATATTACGAATGATAAACTTAGATTAACATCATATAATAGGTTATCGGATATAATCAGCATTGAGCTATTCAGAAAGCGTGATGATATCAAAACGATGTTCGATGTAATTAAAAGGGACCTTAAATTAGAAAAGCTGATTAATCAGCTTTTATAAATTCTTTAAGTTTTCCAATAATACTAACGTCATTCGGATCAACATTATTTTCAACTGAAAGATAATATGAAATCCAATCAGATAGATGAATTGTGTAGATCATCTTCTCGATGGAGTTATTCCCCAATATATTCAGTGTTGTATGTTTAATTCCTCTCTCAGTTAGTTTTAATTTTACAAATTCAAATCGTTTTAACATATCTTTATTTTGATAACCAGTTTGTAAAAATAAATGCCTAATGTTATTTTTACATGATTCAATTCCGAACGCATTTACCGCCACTAACTCATTGTGATTCATCTCAGGTAGAGAACTAGTGGAACATAGTGTTTTTGAATTCTCATTTAGTTGTTGTTTAAATCTAACAGCAAGCCCTTCATATTTATCGTCTGAATAGATATGAACCATAGATCTCTTTAAAAATTTTGCTACTTCTTTTGCTTCATTAGTAATATTTAACTTCTCGAATTCGATTAAAGAAATTGCGGCGTTCAACTCAATTGTTCTATCTCTAATGATCTCCTGTTTACTTAGAATATCAATCATTTGAACTAAGGAATATATCAGTGCTGCTCGTGGTTGATACCCACTCGGTATTATAACATGTTCAATGTTGTGTTCGTTCGCTAAAGCTAGAATAGAGCCACCAGTAGTGATACATATTATTTTATTAGTAATTGCAATAGATTCTTTAAGGCATGAAAGTGTCTCTTCAGTTGTACCAGAATAAGATGAAATGATGATGAGTGTATTATCATTTACCCAATTAGGAATATTGTATGATTTATTAACTATAATAGGTAATGTGACATCATCTTTAAAAAGATTGGCTACGATAGTTCCAGCTATACCAGATCCACCAACACCACAAATCAAAACATTAGTAATAACTTCGTTTCGTAGCATTCTAGACATGGGAACTTCTTTTAAATTTCCATGTTGGTATTTTTTGTAGTTCATTTTACTAGCAATCTGAAGTGATTCCTCAATTTGCTGGTTTATTTGTTCGATAAATTCTCTCATTTTCATTTATATCAAAAAGCACAAAAAGGTTTTAATTCCCGTTGAATTCACCATTTTTATCACCATCAAACTTAACACCATTGGATACACCATATCCGATTCTATTTTCCATCTCTTTTAGTTTTCTGGCGGTGTTGGCGTCAACGATTTGTACCTCTGAATAGGTATTTTTACCAGTAATCATATTATGTCCACAATATGCATCTACGTTTGAACATTTCACACAAGTTGTAGCTTTGGGTAGCGCCTTTAATCTTCCTGTCGGGATTGGTTCGCTACAAATTGAACAATTTCTTTCCATAATTATTCTTGCTTTGTTAGTTTATCAATTCTTTTATTTCTTTCAAATAGTTTATTCTCTATTTTAATTTGCTCTCGCTCTTCCTTGGTTAACCAAGGACTATCCTCTCCTCTATATATTTCTTTATCAAGTATTATCCATAAATAGTCAACAGGTCGACCATAGTGCCGTTGCCATCTTGGAAACTCACCATCAATGTTCATTTTTTTCACAGCTTCTCGAATAGCTGGTAGTTTGTCTGTTTTTTTGATAAAACTATATGGGAATGTCCACTCGACAAGATACCAATTACCTCTGGTTAATTTTCTATACCAGTGATGCTTCCCGAGTCTATTGTCTATAAAATCGAAGAGTCCAAACATTATGCTAATAAGTCTTCTAATTGTTCAACGGTAATAACTTTAACACCTAATTGAAGCGCCTTTGTCTCTTTACCAGAACCGGAACCAACTGCTTTCATAACAAGGTATGAAGTATTTTTGGATACACCAGAACCAACTGAACCACCCTTCTCAGCGATTATTGCTTCTAAGTCTGCTCTACGAACACCAGTAAATACAAATGATTGACCAGTTAATTCACTAGATGCAGCTTCAACCTTAGTTGATTTCTTAAGGGTTATTGGTAAGTCTTTAATGAAGTCATAAAACTTATCCCAACCCTCACGATAAGCTTCTGCTGAAGTTTCAGCAAACCCATCGATTGATATAATATCATTTACTGATGGCTTCGTTTCAAAGTGCTCAAGTAAAACAAGTTTCTTTGAACCTAATCCTTTGAATAATCCAGTAGCATGTTGTAATTTAGATAACTCAACATTCTTCATCTTATCTTGAATCGCATTATATACAATAGTTGCCTTACGCTTACCAAAACCTTCTAATTGCTCAAGCAACTGTGGCTTAAGATCTAATATTTCTTTAACCGATGTGTAACCAGCTACCCACAGTTGTTTAATAATGCCCTCTGATACATTCTTTACTTCAAGAATCTCAAAGAAAGAAACTAATTGTTTTAACTTCTGGTCGTCTGTTTCAGTTAAAGTAATAAGTTCGATACCAGCATCATTCCAATCAATATCAACACCGTCAATTACGGGTAGATGAAACTTAACAGCTTTTGTTACCTCTACAATAAGAGGAATAACCATACCGGAACGCTTAACTCTAATCTTAGCTCCAATCCCAAGTCCATTATCTTTGACGAACTTAGCATTATTACCAGTAACATTAGATACCGTAACACCATCAAGATCGATTGGTTTAACATGTATGATTGGCTTCAATAAGCCTTGTTTAGATATATTCCAAGAGATACCAGTTACTTCGGTCTCTTTTACTTGCTCAAACGCACCCTTATAGGCACGAGCATAACAAGGATTACCACTTGATGTCTCACGACCAAGTTTACTGCGCAAACCTTCATCATCAACTTCGATGATAAGCCCATCTAATTCAAATTCTTTATTTAAATTATTGAATAAATCAAGCAAATATGCGTCTGATAGTTTATCAATAGTCGTATTGACGAATGTTACTTGTGTAGATTGAATGCTATTTAGGAATTCTAATTGAGCGGTCTTAGTAGGGAAAAAACCATCAGCTTTTTCAGAAAGACCATATCTTATATAAGTTAGGTCTTTAAGCATCTTTTGTGCTTCTTTGTTATTTATTGCTCCAGCAACAAGGTTACGTGGATTTCTAAATTCAGTAGCATATTTATTATTGAATGTGGTGCGACCCATCATAACCTCACCAAATGAATACATACCAATTGCTTTATTGGCTTTGTTATCAATAAGTTTAAAGTGTTCATCCGCACGTTGACCAAATTCACCATCACCACGAGTCCAAGCAAGAGAATTATCATCATCAACACAGAATGAGATACCATCGAATTTCGGAGTGATTACTAATTTTGTATTCTTAGGTATACCTTTAAGTTGCATCCAATGAACAAGTTCAGCATAAGTCTTAACCTTATTCATAGAACGCATTTGAATTGGTAGTCTTTCTTTTCTTGAGTCATTCTCAACTTGAAAGCCAATTTTAGACAAAAGATCATCATTTGGTGACATTTCCTCTAACATTTCTACATAATTATCATATTCAAGATCAGGCATGATAGCACTACCTTTTCGGTATGCTGTATTAGCATCTTGTATTACTTTTCTTAGCTCATTTAACTTCATAGTCGTGTATTTATACAAATATACGAAAAAATGTTGAATTTTCAAAATTAATTTTAGATTATTAATATATACCATCAAACCAAAAGAACTCACTATGAGATATTTAAAGAAATTTGAAACTTTTACAATGGCTGAACCTCAGACTCAACCAGGTACAAAAGAGCCTACAACAAAACCAATCGTCAAGCCCGCTAAACCAACACCATTTAGAAGAGATAAACCTGATACAGATTTAGTTCCAAAGGCTACTGCTGAAGAGGTTGCTAATAAATTCATAATGTTAATGAATAAAACTGGTGAAGATATTAAAAAATATATAGACTAATGAAAGATTTTAAGAAATTTCTTGAAGAAATAACTATCAAAGGTAGTGAAGGTATTCCAGGTGAAAAGGATAAGAACGAACCAGGCTATTTAAAAGATGTAGAAGCAAGAGCTAGTAGAAATCTAGGACTAACAGGAGCTGATCCTCGTCAACTATTCCCAAGAATTATGGGATTGGTTCAAAAGTCGATGAGATTAATAGCTGGTAAAGAAGAGCAATTAGAGAAGATAGCATATGATGTAATTATGAATAATTACGGATCTCTATTTGATGATAATATTAAGCTAGATATAAAATTTGCTAAAAGTGGTAGACAAGTTAAAAATTTCATGGATGATTGTGATGGTGAGACATGTCAAATGCCACAAGTTAGAAAATTTGAAGATCCAGAAGTTAGAAAGGAAGTTGATAAGAGAAAGATAGCAAATGCTATTACACAAGGAGAAGCTAAGAATACTAAACACATTCTAAATATGCCAGAAGTTAAAGAAAAGATTATAGAACTTTTTGGCGAAAAGGATGGTGAAGAAGCTTTTAGAATATGGAATGAAATTACTAGTATTGCTGATAAATTAGATTGGATTATACCAATTGAGCAAAAAAGTCATATGATGGAGCATGCTCCAGAGGGAATGGCGGGTGCTTGTAAGGTAGAATGGAAGCCTAAAGAAATAGATGATATTAAACCATTTGAAGTTGGTAAAGAAGAAAAAGAGGAAGAACAAGAAGAAGAAGAATCATCAAACGAATTTGAAATTACAGTTAAAGCAATTGGTATCGATTTTCCGATGTTATTACACGAAGCTGTAAAAGGTATATATGAATTAATTACAGCAAAAGGCATACCAGGCAATGAAGAAATTGCTAAAAAGGTTCTAATGAATACTGATACATTTGAAGATGAGGCTGAAGATTTTAGATATGGTCCAGAAATAGCTGCAGATTTAAGAGATTTTATTAATGAGAATAGCAGTGTAGATGAATTTCCAAATATACGTGAACACGTATTTGGTAAAATGATAGAGCTACAAGCAGAACACTTTTTAAGATTAATGAAAGGTATTTTAATGAAAACGCCTGAAGCAAGAACTGAAGTTGATAATCTTGTTGTTGCTGTTATAACAGAATTAAAAGAGTATGAACTAGGCGTAGCACTACCATCTGAGGAGATTGTAGCAAAATCAACATCTACTGAAGAAACTGAAGAGATTGATTACTCAACTATGTCAAAATCCGACCTTCATAGTGAAGCAGATGATGCCTTAGATGCTGGTGACATTGAAAGATTTAAAAAGATTTCTCAATATTTAGCGAATGAGTCTGTTGCAGTCTATATGAAGGAATTTGAAAGAATAAACGAGTCTAAAAATAGAAGAAAGTAATGAAATTATTTAACTACGAGAATTTTATAGGTAAGTCATTAAATGAGAACGTACAAAACGCTAAGAAATTTATGCGTGATACTATGTTGGCTCAAAAGATAGAAAGGGCTGGTCCACAAGAACCACCAAAAGAAGGTGAAAAGCCACTACAAATTAAGCTAACACCAGAAGAGATTCGTAGAGCTGAGAATGATGAAAATTTCTTAAAGATTAAGAAATTAGTAGAAAGAAACCCAGGTTACACTGAGGTATTTACCAAGTTTTTCTTTAGAGATAAAGGTTCACTTGAAGAATTAACTGAATTATACAATAAACTCATTGAGAATAGAGATGTTTTAAATAAGCTACCAAAAACAGTCGATAAATATCTTGAATCAGAAAAGAGATTTGGATTAGAAGATAGAACTGCACTTGAAGATTTACGTGACGATGTCGAACAATTAGTAATACAACGTAAAGTTAAAAACTTTATTAATGAGTTACCGTCCGAGTTAAAACATGATGTTATTAGAGCAACTGGTAAGATTAAAGAAAGATTTGAAGGCGCAGCCGCAGGTTTCTTTGACTTAGATCCAATTTTAAGAAAAGAGTTTCTTAGAAAAATTAGTGCATATAGAACCGTAGATGAATTAGTTAAGAGGGTAGAAACATATGTTAAAGCATCTAGTAATGATGGTCTTGCTAATCTATTAAAGAAAGTTGAAGAAGTTAATAGTAAATATGGTGATAAGTGGGGTATAGCTGTTGCTTACATCAATGAAGATAAAGAACGCATAATATTAGAATTGAAATCCTTTGATGCTTGTAGAATTACATGTGCACAGACAAATTGGTGTATTATGAGAATGCAAAGTTATTGGGATCAATATGTTGGTGGTGAAGATAAATTCACTAAACAATATGCTATTTTTGATTACTCATTACCACCAACAAATCAGAGGTCAATTATCGGTGCGACTATTGACATGAGAGATAAGTTTACAACAGCACATATTAAAAATGATAATCACATTAATGAAGCTGATGTTAGACGAGATTTAACAAAAGAAGAAAATGAAGCTCTTCGTGGTATGACCAAAGAAGAGAAAGCACAGAAAGAGAAATATAATATTGCGTCTAGAGAGTTAAAGGGTGAAAAATTACCAACATTAGAGAGAATTAAACAATGTCTTGAGGATGGTGCTAATATAAATATCGATTCAGGTAAACCACTCAGAAATGCCGTAAAAACAAATAACGTAGAAATTGCTGAGTTTCTATTATTAAATGGTTCTAATCCAGATATTACATATGAAAAGAATAAAACGGCAGTATCATTAGTTAAGACATTTGATATGTTGAAACTTTTACTTAAACATGGTGCATCAATGAATAAAGAAGCATTTAAATCACTATCAGGTGACTTTGATGCGGTTAAGTATATCATCGAAGAATATGGTGTTGATCCTAACTTCGAAGATGCTTATGCTATACGTGCTGCTTGTAGAACAGGTAACACTAAATTAGTTGAATACTTACATAATAAGGGAGTTGATATTAACTCTAAAGATGGTATGCCACTTAAATTTGCGGCAGAAAACAATCACCTTGAATTAGTTACTTGGTTAATTAATAATGGTGCTGATAGAGGCTATAAACAAGCCATTAAATGGGCTAAAATTAGTTTAGAAGACTCTTCTAAAGAAGAAGCAAATAAAATTAATAGTATTATCAAAATATTAACTGATAATATGAGCAAAGCAAAAGACTAATATGAGAATATCAAAATTTAGCGAATTCGATAAGATAAACGAAGAAGAAGGATGGAAAGAAAACATTCTTGTTGGTTTATTATCTATACTGGGTGTTAGCGCATTTGGTCAAAAAGGTGAAGATGTTGGATCAAGAAGAACATTTCATACTAAGCAGGAAGCTAGTCTACCAAGTTTAATTAAACGTGGTTGGAGTCTTGATTCGGTTAAAGTCGATACATTATTCAATGAAGTTAAAGAAAAGGCACCACAGGATGAAATGATGGTTACGAGAATTAAGCTTGATAAAGATCAGTACTTCCAATCTGGTAAATTTGAATTATCACAAGAAGTGAGTGATAGTATCTATAATTCACTAGCTAGTATTAGCAATGATAATGGTGTAATTACTGATATTGTAATTGTATCATCAACTGATAAACAAAAACCAAGTGCTAATTTACGAAATCTATTAAGTTCTAAAGGATATACACCAGATAATCAGGGCTTATCTAGAGCCAGAAGCGAATCAATATCTACTTACATGGGAGAATTGGGTATCAATAATAGCTTAATACAAACGGAACAAAAATATGAACAAGGAGAAGCAGAGATTGAACAGTCAGCTAGATACGTTAGCGTTGATATTTACTATATTAAACCGGAAGTAACAGAACCACGCGAACCCAAACCAGAACAACCTATAACAAAAACTTATTATTTATCGAAGGAAAAGGGTAGTACTGATACTGGCAGTCGCCATAAGTTTAAAGGTGGATTCAAGTTCAATTTTGGGTTGGGTCCAATCAAACATCACAGAAGAACAGGTAAAAATAGTACATATTTGTGTCCTACTTGGGGCAATAAGCAAAATCCCTGGGGTTAATCAGGGATTTTAGCAAAGACAAAAGTTGACCAAGTTTCATAATTTGTGATTCCTCTTAATCCAGCTGGTCTGGTAATAATCTTACAACTAATACCACCAAAGTTAAAATTAGGAGTTAACATAATTTCATTATGTTTTGGTGAATCTTTCCATTGTTTTACAAGGCTGGTTGCTAACTTATCAAGTTTGTCAGCATCATTATCTTTTAAATTAGATGAGTTTATCAAAACAATTTCACCAACATATTTAGTCTTTCCACCAAAGTGAATAAATCTATCTTCAGCATCTTCAAGACCCTTAGCATTCTCTGAGTGACCAGCAGTGATAACTGTATAGTTTGTCTTAGCAGCCAATCCCTCTAAGTAATCAGAATGACATTTGCTCGCTTTGAAGGCAGCAGTGTCCCAAGATATCTTGCTAAGACCCTTAGATGCTCTATATTCATTTACTTTATTGAATACTAAGCTATCAAGCTTTGTTTGAGCAAAACAAGAAATAGAGAGAAGTAAAAGAATTAATATATTTTTCATTGTTATTGTTTTTATAGATTAAAAATCATCATCATCATCATCACTATCATCGAATAAATCATCTACTAAATCACCAACTATACTACCAGCGACATTAGATACACCAACCTCAAACGAATCTTCAATAAAGCTATCGTCGTGATCTTGGTCGATTTTATCGTGTACTTTACTTGCGGTAAATAAACCGGCTATTGCTCCAAATAATCCCATTTTGTATTAGTTTAAGTTGTTTAAAAAATCAATTTCGTCTTTCTTTAAAGAGTCCTTACCATATTTTGAAATCTTTTCAAGTATAGCGTCTAATTCAAGAACTCTATCTTCTTTAGTGATAGTGATAGTAGTCATACTACTTAATAAGTTAGTGAATTCAGTGCTGAAAACAATAGTCTTATCTTTCTTAGTAGTATAGGCAATAACAAGCCCATCAAACTTATCAATGAATAGTTTAGCAAACCCATTATCCTTGTTACCAACAAGCATATTAAGTGATATAAATGGGTACTCAGCAACAACTTTGGCTAAACCAGCGTGGTTGAATTGAGTTAAGTCGATGCAGATAGCGTTTTTTAAGATGTTTTTCATAGCGTGTCCTCCTTTATGTAAATATACGGAATATATATGAATTGTGCAAATTTTTCTTTATTTATATTTGCTTTATTATATTCTAATACAAATATAAGGAATTAAATTGACATATGCAAATAAAAAATGGTTTATTTTTACCTAATTGATACTTCATAAAATACGATTTAATTCATTAATATATACAGTCAATCAATATGAAATACATCTTATTATACGAAGCATATGCAACATCTGATCAGGATATCACACAAAGGATAGAAGATAGAGATAAAATGATTCAGGATTACAAGAAAAATGCTGGTATATTAACCTCAGCCTTCCTGAATGATGCAAAAGACCCAGAGCTAGCATATCAAAGTATTGTCAGAAAAACTCTAATAAAAAGAGGTACTAATATAATAAAGAATACATATTTAGTTAAACTTGCTGAGATTCAAAGAGATGATAGAAGAGTAAGAGAATTAGAAAATAACCTCAAAGGTAATCAAGAAAAAACTTCTGAATTAAAAGCACCAGTTGATAAATCACAAGCAGCACAAATAGCTCAACAACTAACACAAGTTAAACTTGATACAAAAGATACAACGGATGAGCTAAATACACTAAGAGCTAAAGTTATCAAAAAGTATAAAGAGTTTGACAAAGACATGAAAGATGCAATTAAAGATACTAAAGAAGAGGTAGCTGACATGAAGAGGAATGCTTAGAATAAAAATCATTATCATATCCACATGTTATTAATTATGAAAAAGTTGTTTTTTATTATTAATATATATGTTATAAAATAAAATTAATAAAGCTAATATGGTTCAAATTGGTAAATACAAACGCCCAGGCATCTTTATAGAAGAATTCGATAACTCAGCGATTCAAACACCTACAGTACAAGGCTTGTCGACTATGGTTATTGGATTTTCAAGAAAAGGCCCTGTTAACAATCCAGTATTATTAAACACTACTAGTGATCTAGAAAAAATATTTGGATCAATTGATACAAATATGGAAAAGAAGGGTTCTTATTTTCAAAGAACTATTGCAAAGATGTTGGAGTCTAGTCCAGTTTGGGCTATGAATTTATTAGCAACTGATGATACTTTAGACTTATTAGAATATAAATCTATGTCTACTTCTACACAATACTTAAATGATGTTGTTAGAACTGGTCCATATAGAAGATTTTTTGACACTACTGGTTTCTGGACAAAAGATACAGAAGCATTTTTAAATTTAGTTAAAACTAACCCAGGTGCTAGCACTAGAGTTATACAATTTACTAATATGTCTGATAAAACTATTACCGCATTTGTATTTAAATCTAAAATTACTGGTTATAACCAAACAATGTTGGACTACTATGGTTCAGTTGATAAGGTTCCAACTTATGTATATACTAATGATTACGTATCTGATTATATGATTGATGTTGTGGTAGTATCAGGTGACTGGTCTAACTATCCAGTATTAGCAGTTGATACTAAGTGGGGTAACTACTTCAATACAACTGGTTTAAGAAAAGATCAAGTTGTTAATTTTGTAAATGATAGAAACGTAAATGTTTTAGGTTACTATGAAGGTGTTTCTTTGATTCCATACTTTAGAAATAAAAATGGTTCAAATATCTTCGTTGAAACTATACTTAATAGAGATACTGACAAAACTGGATTATTCTGTGCTTTTAATGCTGAAATGCTAGAGACAGATACACCAAATGGTCTAATTGATATTATCGGTAATAATTTAATTGCTAATGATGACATCACTGATATTGAATTTTTATCTTATAAAGATGCAATTTTAGAATCGATGCCATATAGTAACACATATCTTGATAGAGCTGGTAATGTAACCGCTATAAACGGTACAATGTCAACTTTAAGAAGTGGTACATCTTCAACTATTCGTTCAGCTTATTATGCTGAAGGTTTTGTAAGTGGTGTATCGGCTACTCATTCATCTAGTACAGCATCTGCTACCATAACATATGGTGTAGCATCTGGTGCTTATACTGTAATTGGTGGAGTTAAGCACAATATATCTGCTACTGGTTCATTCACAATTGATCCAAGTACATATATTGGTATAACAGCATCTACATTAACATATTCAACTACATATGCAATTGATACAACAGGAACAATTGTTAAATATGAAAATACTACCAACTCAGCTAATATATCAGTTAATACAACTGACATAGTATTAGGACAAATAGTATTTGGTATTCAAACAATAAGTGGTGTTAATCAGATAACTGGTTCTCCTATATTCAATGATATTACTGTTAATACTACTGGATATGTTGAATTATTAGTTGGTACAGATTATACTGTAACAAACAATGGTTCTGGTTCATTCACAATAGAAATGTTGGGTACGAATGCTACAGCTGTCACATCAAATTACAAACAATATAGAAGAATTAAATTCTTTAACTATTTAACTAACCTATTGTCTTCTCCGAATAAAAACCAGATGACAATGTTAATTGATAATAATGTTAAGGCATCATTAGCTAATATGACTATTACAAATATTGTATCATCAACAACTGCTAATAAGAAATTCACATTAAATACTGGATTAACTTCTGGTACAACTGACTTAGCAAAAGGTGTATTATGTTTCTATACTATCGATGACGAATTTGTTTTAGCATCATATGGTATGATAACTAAAGATACTCCAGCTATTATATCAGGTACTTCAACTGATGATGGTGTTGTTGCTAAATACTCAACATTCTATAAGAACTACAATGATGGTTTAATAGAGTCTGGTGACTATTTCTATGAAAACATTTTAGGTGCTTCATATGATATATCATTTGCTGATTATTCTGGTACAGATTATATTATTTTCTATGATTCAACTGGATTCTTCACTGGATTACCGGTATTTGTTACAAACCAAAAGGTTATTGTACCAGATTCAGTATCTAATGTGGGTACATTCACTATCACAGATCCAAATAATAAAGCTACACTTATTGGTTTAACACCAAGTGGTAATTATAGAGCTTATATTTTAGCTGAGAATACAGTAGCAGAAACAGTAACATCTAGTACCTTATATGATGCTCAAATTAAACATTTCTTAAAAGCATACTTAGATGGTTCTAACAATCTTCATGTAGCATTCACTGATTCATTATTACAATCAGCAGAACCTATTCAAGATTTAGCTAAAAACACAACAATATCTGTAAAGTCACAAAAAACTAATTACAGACAAGGTGTTGAAATTGAAGTTCCAAGTGGTTATGTTCAATCACCGAACAAGATATTAGTTAACGGAACTAGATATACTGAAATTAAAAATGGTGATTATCTTGAAGCATATGTTGCTCCAGAGAATGATCCATTGGATATTGCTTATGTATCAACTAATGGCATACCAAAGAGATTAACTAGAATTATTAGCAAGAAGTTATATGCTGCTGATACAACTCTAATTGAAATTACTTGTGATGCTCGTATTAAAACATATTCATATAATGGTGACTTACAAACTAATCGTATAACATCAGTTGATGATTATGTAAATACATATAAAGCTATTACATTAAAAGGATTTAAGATTCGTCAAGATTCAATGCCTGATGGTACTGAAGAAAGACAGAATAGAATTCTGAATCTTGTAGCAACTGGTACAAACTTATTCAAAGCATTAACTGATAAAGAAGCAATCAGCTTCCGTTATTTAATTGATTCATTTGGACTAGGTTTAACAGAATTGTCTAAACAACAATATGCTGATATATGTGGTGCTAGATTAGATGTATTCGGATTCGTTAATATGCCTTCAATGAGATCGTTTAAAAATTCAACGTCACCAACATTCGTTGATAGTGAAGGTGTTTTACAAACAAGCTTCATTGCTCAAGGTGGTGATCCAGAATCAAATCCGGCATTCTTATACTCTCTAGCTGAGGGTACAGGCGTAAGTACAATTGGATATTTCACACCATATGTTATAGTAAATGATAATGGTAGACCAACAGAGTTTCCACCAGCTTCATTTGTTGCTACAACATATATGAGAAAAATTAATAGTAACCAAACTAATGTAACACCTTGGACTATCGCAGCGGGTGTAACTAACGGTGTTGTTACTGGTATTGCTGGTTTAGAAATGAACTTCAACAATGAAGACATCGAAAACTTCAATGGTATGCACGTTAATCCAATCGTGTCTAAGAAAAATAGAGGTTTCGTAATTGAAACTGAAAATACAGCTCAGACACTAATAAGATCAGCATTATCTTTCATTCACGTTAGAGAAGTACTTATTGAGTTAGAAGGTGAATTAGGCGCTATGCTTTTAAACTATCAGTGGAAATACAACACACCTGATGTTAGAGCAGAGATTAAGTTAAAAGCTGATTCAATCTGTGAGAGATTTGTAAATCGTAATGGTTTATACAACTTCTTTAATAAGATTGATGAAGAAAATAATACATCAGAAATTATCGATAACCAAATGGGTGTCCTAGATACTTATGTTGAACCGATAAAAGGTATGGGTATTATTGTTAACAACATCACAGTTCTAAGAACTGGTGCTATTCAATCAGGAGGTTTCTTAAACCCATAAGTTTAACATTACATAATTAATTAAAACCCAGAAGAAATTCTGGGTTTTTTATTTTAGGCAATTCCGAGGTTGGGATTTAAAACAAACCAATATATAAATCTATAAGGAATAGCTTATTAAAAAATAATTAAAATTATGTCAGAAAACCCAGAAGATAAAAAACCACTTAGTGAAGAAGATTTTCTTAAAAAATATTTAGAGGAAACAGATATGTCTAAATCTAAAGCACCTCAATTCGAAGAAGCTAAAGGATTTAAACAAGAAGATACTGGACGCGTAGCGGATTTACAATATTTCGCATTTGATGCCAAAGATTTACCACTGGGTATATTCTACCCAAATGGAACTAAAATAATGGTTCGTGCGGCACAAGTTAAAGAAATTCAATCTTATTCGATGGTTGATGATAAAAACTTCTATGATATGATTGAAAAAATGAATGATATGTTATCAGCATGTGTTCGTGTTAAATATGTTGATGATAAAGTAGGTTCATATCTAGATGTGAAAGATGGTGATAGAGTTTATTTAATATTTCTAATTAGAGAATTAACTTTCCAGCAAGGAAACGTATTAGCAGCGAATGCTACATGTAAATGTGGTCTTGAAATGCAGGTAGAATTAAAACGTCAACATTTCTGTTATCATGAAATGCCAGAAGCACTTGCTAAATATTTTGAGACTTTTGATAAAGTATTCAAGTTTGAAACAGTTAGTGGTCAAGTATATAATATCGCACCACCAACAATCGGATTACAGAAGTCATTCACAGAATATATCGTAAAAGAATATAATGAAAAAAAGACTCCAAATTTATCTTTCTTAAAAATTATACCATTCACATTGACTAATAGAAATAGTATTACAGTTGATGGTATTAAGGCTAAACTAGTTGAGTTTCAATCATTATCAATACAAGACTTTCAATTCTTAAATGCAGCTGTAAATAAAATGCAGTTTGGTATTAAAGAATTAAAAAAGATTTGCACGCAGTGCGGAGAGGAGGTTCACACCGATATGGTGTTTCCCAACGGACCATCAGCTATTTTCGCTCTTCCAGATGCCTTTGATCAGTTTATTAAAAAATAAATTGCTATTAAGCAAACACTATCACATGTCAGAGCGTGATGCTAATGATTTACCATTTTGGCAATTTGAAGAAGTTGTAAAGATTGTGAATGAGTTAACAGATGAAGAGAACAAAGATAGAGAAAAACAAGAAAAGGGTCAGAACAATATAAATCCAAGCTCATATATGAGGGATTTCAGTTCAATGGCTAATAAATTTAAAAAATAAACATAACATATGAAAGCAAATGTGATTAACAAAGAAAAAATGGCACCGAAAGAAACTTATTATTTATTGATTGTTGATGGTAGTACATCAATGACACACTTAACTAATAGTACAATCAGTGGCGTTAATGAGCAAATTGATGCAATTAAAAACTTAGAGAAAGAATTTCCAGATCAAAAATATAATATGTCATTTATTCACTTTAATAGTGCTGTAACTATTGAATATACAAATAGACCAGCTAAATCATTAGAACATATCAATGAAAGTAATTATAAATGCACTGGTATGACAGCTATGTTGGATGCTATTGGTGTTGGTGTTAGAGATTTAAACGAGAAAATTAAAGACAAAATTGCTTCAGGTGAGGCATCTGCAGTAGTAGTAATCATTACTGATGGTGAAGAAAATGCGTCAAAGGAATTCGATGGTTCTAAAGTTAAATCAATGATTCAAGAACTTCAGAAGACTGAACGTTGGACGTTTACCTTCATCGGTGCTAATATTGATTCAATTTCAACTGCTAGAAACTATGGTATCAACTTAGATAACGTAATGCAATTCAGCTCAGATGTTAATTCTAATTCAAGATTATATACTAGCGTTTCTAAATCAATGAAGATGAGAGCAAGTTCAATCAGCACAAACTCTTATTCCGCAGCAGACTTTGTTAGCGACGAAGATAAAGATATTACATCCAAATAATAATCTAAAACTTAATGAAAAAGCTACTCGCAAGGTGGCTTTTTTTATTTTTTCTAAAATGGAAAAAACTTTATTTTTAATTGTGATATATATGAGTATATTTGTTGTTCAAACACGGGGAAGTTCTGGCTTCGACGGTGATAGGATGAGAGTTATAAGCAAGTGTCGCTTTGTCTAATAAGTAGTGCGACTAATAAATTAGTAGATAACTTGTAAATGGAAACATTACAAACGAAGTTGGCTCTAGAGCTGACGTATTAGCAGTTATTAACGCACAGTCTAAGACTGTTGCGACTCAGGTAGAAGCTGAGTTAGTTGCTTAATATAAGACACTTCTAACAACACGAGTTCCCGATACTAAGTGTAAGTAGAATCGGCGAGTTTTTTGATTAGACCGCAAAATTAAATCAGATATTTTGTTAGCTTAGAAAATCTAACTAAACTTGTAGAAAGTGGTTCACGTATATGATCGGACACGGGTTCAATTCCCGTCTTCTCCACAAAAGAAAAAGAGACCAATTGGTCTCTTTTTTATTTCCTTTCAAAATTCACGTAATAGACAGTTTGTTCTTTCAAATCAAATGGTTTATAATCTGTCTTTTCTATATGGTATTCATAATCATTACCTAGTATATCTTTTAAAAAATTAATATAGATATTCATTCTCTTTTCGCCCGGCACACTAAAATAAAATTTATTAGGGACCTCCTTATTAAATCATTCTAAAAATAACTTTTTAACCTCACCAAAAACCTTAAATTGCTCGTGTAAATCTGTTCTATTAAATTTAGATATATTATCATCAATAACAGACCCAACACCCCACCCTACGCTATACCCTTTACCATCATCTTTTGGATCTCTAACTTCAAACCAATATTTATTATCATTGATATAAAAATCCCTTATGTAATTTTCATATAGTTTGATATACTTCATTATCTTATTAATCTATCATGCTTTGCTGGATCATATGGTTCTGCTGAATAGTCTAACCAACCTTCCCTTTCCTCACTGAATACTTGTTCAGCTTCATCTTCATCTTCAATACCATCTTCTTCCATTATTTCACCTATGTCTCTCAGTCCGTGTGAACCAGCGTAGTTGTCATAATCTTCACATGCCTTTTCCCAAGCATATTTATTAGCTTCATCTTCATTAGATGCATCAATTACTTCATGATTGTTAGCACCACCAAAGCCACCGCCTAATCCGTATGATATGAACCATTTATTATCTCTAAATGATTCGAATGTTTTAATTGTTTTCATTCAGTATATATTAAACTTTCACTATATTATTTTTATAACAAATAACTAAAAATAAACGAAAATTATGGCAGGATTAACTGGTTGGTTTGGTGGAAAAAATCAACATTCACCTTGGATTTACTCTTTCATTCCAAAAGATATTAAAACATATTGTGAACCATTCTCTGGTTCTTTTCCAATATACTTCAATGAAGATTTCTCACATGTAGATAACATTATATACAATGATGCAAATAAGCTACAAGTTAACTTTATGTTGTGTGCTAAACAACATGATAAATTACTCAAAGAGATTAAGGATTCTTTTAATCTTGGTGGTTTTTTATATTGTGATAAAACAGATATAGGTGCTCAGAAACTACATTATAGAAACCTATATACTGATACTAAAGATCCAAAGAAGTGTGATTTCTATGATGATATGAATTGGGATATGCCAAATTTTGAGAAAGCAGTTGTTTATGCCTTTATGATTACATCAGCATTCAATGCTTGTTATGCTAGAGGTGCTGGATTTAGTGGCTTTTCGGCTGGTAAAACACCTAAATTAAAGATTAATACACTTCTAAATAAATTGGGTAATGCTAATTATAAATCAAAGTTAGATGGTTTAACTGATATTGAAAACATCGACTTTGAAGATTTAATGAATAAGTATGATGATGTTGATACATATTTCTATTTAGATCCACCATACAAATATACGGATGGTGTTGGTACACACAATACTGATTATGGCTCACACATGACATTTGGTGAAGCTGGACACGAAAGACTTAAAAACTTTTTACTTAATAGTAAAGGTAGATGGTCATTATCATATTACTGGTTTAAAGAATTAGAAGATTGGTTTCCAAAAGATAAATATTTCTGGGTTGAAAAGGAGTTTCATCGCTCATCAGCGTCATTCTCCGATAATAATGCGAAAGGAACTGAGTTGTTAATTATGAATTATGATCCAAAAACCGGAAAGAAGGTTTAATTATCTAAACATGAATTTGTATTTATCGGGTGCTGATTTTAAATCCAACACCTTGGCTTTGATTGCTTCTTGATTTGTATTAATTGCTTTCTGCAATCTATGATGTCCATCTAGAATCATAGTATATTTACCATCTAAGCCTTTTGTTATTATAATTGGAAAATTCAAATCAGCGGCTGATACTCTTTTTAGAGTAGGCTCATCTGTTTTTGATTTGTGAATAGACATATCTTTTATTTCAGCAACCGGAATCTCAATCACTGGCTCATCTTTTAAATAATCTTCAACATCTTGTATAGTAATAGTGGCTTCTTCACCATTAATTACATCGGCCCAAGATGTTTCTTTATAGTTCTCAGTATATAATTTATAACCTTTTAGATATTTCATATAGTATATATTTAAATAAAAAAGCCCTCAAATGAGGGCTTTTAAGATTATACCTGTAAAGGTGGTAATAATTGCGCGTAGTTCGGATCAATCCATTCATCAGTCCAGTAGTCACAAACAAATGAAGCTTTAGTAGCTTCTACAATATTTGCAGTCTTAGACCAATCTAATTCAGAAATAGCACCATCAATACCTTTAATTTGAGTATTATGAAATGTAAGTCTTCTAATAATAAAACCTTTCTTATCATGTTGATTAACAATAACAGTACCAACCATATCTCTTTTGTAGAAATTTGTACCTACTTGTGAGTTCCATAGTAAATCATACCATGATCTTAAAGTATTCCAAGTATAGATAGAACCACCATGATTCACATTCACGTTGAAATTGATATCAAACGTAGTGTGAGTTTTATCAGGAAGTGGTAAGTAAACTCTTGTAGAATACTTGAATCTCTGTTGCTGTTCAGCAATAGTTGGTGTTAATTCGAATCCAGAAATATTAGTTGCGTTTTCAAGCAACATTAGAGGATCTCTGTTTTGAGCAACTAAGATTGCTGGTAATACAAAAGATATCTCAAACAATCCAGGATATACTGCTTCGAAGGGACCTTGGTTATCACCAAAGTGACTCGTTACGTT
>Ga0315291_10001319_pt1 | contig 33189 bp, 31 predicted proteins | sample YL17G12_20_MG_FD_203070 | JGI IMG/M metagenome (GOLD analysis project Ga0315291, IMG submission 203070) | Sediment microbial communities from Yellowstone Lake, YNP, Wyoming, USA - YL17G12_20 | ecosystem: Environmental > Aquatic > Freshwater > Lake > Sediment | place: USA: Wyoming | collected...
AGCTGTCCGATCTAAAGCTTTTGTTTCCATTTTCCTGGACCATTTACAGAATGGTCATACAGTTAACCCATATCTTGAATAAAGTATCGCATGGAATGAATTTGTTATTTTGATCTCTAGAGTTTTTCAGTCTATATGATTATATAGCATACATCACTAATCATGCATAGTGAATCATTGAACAGATGTAGGAGGTGCCATTGATTACCATCATCAGGGAAATCGTAGAAGAAATGAAAAAGCACGCACTGGAGGAATACCCTCGAGAGTGTTGCGGAATGCTTGCAGGAAAGGGGAATACTATCACAAAGATATTTAAAACGAAAAATATTGCAAAAAGTGACGATGAGTACGAGCTTGATCCTCTCCAGCAGGTAGAGGCGTTTGAAGAGATTGACCGATTATCATTGAAGTTGTTAGGTGTGTACCACTCTCATCCCCATCATCCCTGCTATCCCTCCTCATTAGATATACGACAGGCGTTTTATCCCGACACTGCTTTTTTCATTATTTCTCTTCAGGAGTTTTCTCATCCTCAGGTGAGGGCCTTTAGGATAGCTGAAGGCAGTGTGGTGGAGGAAGAGATTATTATAGGGTAGGTTTCATCATCTCACCATGAACCTCTTTTTGATAAAGTGCGGGAGCAGTGGAACCTGGGGAACATCAGCATTTGAGTTATCTGTCTTGGCTATTACCACCAGTAGTTCGTTACGGTGGAGGTCTAAATGTTTCTGCAAATCTTCCAGGCTTTCCACGGTTTTTACCTGGGTGATGCCCGCGGCACGGGCGATTTTCTCAAGATCGGTTTTTTGCCCAGTAGAGGTGGGCTGGTTGCCTGTGCTTCCATAGCTCTTATTGTCGATAATGATAAGGCAGTAGTTCTGTGGCGCATGGTGGGCGATGGTGGTGAGTGACCCTAAGTTCATGAGTATGGAGCCATCCCCGTCGATAGCGTACACCTTTCTCTTTTGCGCGAGGGCCAGTCCCAGGCCGATGGAGCTTGCCATACCCATGGACCCCAGCATATAAAAATGCGAGGGGCTGTCTTTTATGGAGTAAAGCTCTCTGCTGGGAAATCCCAGGTTACAGATTACTAACCCATCCCTTTCAGAGAGTACCTTGATTACCTCAATGCGTTTCATCCCAGAGTTTCCTTAGAAGCAGGATGGCGGTAACTCTATCGTTAGCGAAAGCTTTATGGATCATTTTTCTCATTTTGAAAAGGTCATCTCTTTCCTTAATTCTCACGTAATCAATTCGGGAGGCTTTGAGAAGGTTTGGCGTTGCTTTCCCCATGGGCATCTGGGCGAGGACCTTTTCTCCCTTTCCCCCACGCTGGCTGATGATGAGGGGAAGAGGGAGCCTATAGAGTTTGGTTAATGATAAGAGGGCATTGAGGGAATTACCCAGCCCTGAGTTTTGCATGAGCAGTGCTGGTCTTTTCCCTCCGAGCGCAGCACCGGCAGCTATCCCTACCCCTTCTTCTTCTCTGGTTACTGGAATATGAATTATGGAGGTAGTTTCCACTTTTTTAAGGACACCAGCAAGCATAATGCAGGGAACGCTACAAAGGAGGTCAATGCCTTCTTCACGCAAAATGTTTACGATTTCATCGTCAATGTGAGGATTCATAACTCCACTACGATAAAGGGTTCAGAGATCAGGTTTAGGGTTCAGGATTTATAGTACTTTTTTCCCCTGTACCCTGCACCCTGTTCCCTCAGCCCTGTTTGTAGAAAACACGTTACCACACCTTTTCTGTATAGAGGAACTACCATATATTTATCAACTTGAGTGATAAACTTCACATCCTCGCGGTACCCGATGGTGATCAAGTGTCTGGCGGCGGGGGAGTGAGCAATCATCTTTTTAATTAATGAATTCGGCAATGTTATTCCTTTTAATTTCATCATGAGTGCTAAAGCTATACCTAAGTCTTCTACTACGCCGTGAGGTCCACCTACGGCCACAATATTAACCTTTTTCTCCTGCAAAAGTGTACTCACCGCGGTGAGGTTAAGGCTGGAACAGATGTAGGCAGACTCGCAATGTGCCAGTACCCGGGTCAGGTTGCTGGTAGTGAGCACCATCTTCTTGATGGGATTATTTTTAATTGCCTTTAGAAGCTCAACGGGGGAATTTCCCAGGTCAAAGCCTGATATCTTTAGCCCTTTACGTTCACCGGCCGTGGTATACTTTTTTTTCTTCAGGTTGAGGGCTTCAGTGATAGTGGTCATGGTGAGGATTTCTTTTACACCATGTGCTAATGCGGTGACAATGGTACTCGATGCCCTCAACACATCAATGAGTGCACAGCACTCATCAGATTTAGTACTTCGTGCACCTCTCGTACCTAAACTGATCCTATAACTTTCCAAGCGTGTCCCCTCTTAACCCTCTCCTCAGCGTTTCAAGAGGGATGACATCCTCGGGTCTGATGTTTCCCAGGTTAACATTGATGCCTAGATTGAGGATGAGGTACACCTGCTGACTTTTTTCCGGTGCCTCTAAGATAATGTTGTCCATACCAATTGCTTTCACCAGCGTGTTGAGCATCTTTTTTTTAATACCACCCCTCTCATCGTAGATACCTAGCCCCTTTCCCCCCTCTCGTGCCTCAATAATAATTTTTGATGCCCCTGCCGCCAAGTCGCTATGTGCTTCCTTTATCCTCTCTTTAAGGGTAAGTTTTGCATCTTCCCGAGGGTCTTTTCTCCCGATTTCAGAAAAGACCTCAAATCCCAACTCTTGCGCCTGGGTGATTAGTTTTTGCTTGTCTTTTTTGGGTATAGTGATAACCCCATTGGATACTTCGATAGAGTTAAATCCCAGCTCTTGTGCTGATTGAAAAAATTCTTTTACTTTACCATGCTGATAGGCAAGTTCAAGGATGGTACCACCGTTGCTCACCATGATCTGATAATCACGGTAGAGTGCTATTTTTTTCTTAAGTGTTTCCTGAGGAATTAATCGGGCTATTCCCCACCCCAGTTTGATGAGGTCAATATAGTCTGCTGCCTGTTCCACCAGGTCAGATGCGGCGTGATACCCCAGTCCGCGGTCAAGGAGAGTGGTGAGTCCTGTTTTCCTGGGTTTTTCTTCTCGCGCGGGTATGGTGATCATTTCAAATGCTTCCATGAGTGTCCTTTCCAAAGAGCGTTATATAAAAAGAGTACTTCGTTTGAAGAACGCTTCGCTCAATGAGCGCTTTGCTTTTAGGACCGCTATACGTACCACATTAAAAGATGTGAGAAAAATTCTTTCTATCGCACTTCACAGATCGCCTATCGCAATCTTCAATTCATATCTTTGTATATGATTTTAAGTTGGTTTTCAACTTAAGAATGTGTATTTTTCTTATTTATCTTTTCTGGCTGTAGATACACCCGCAATAATTCTGCCGGTAGAAACCGTAGTGTGTGCTCAGCTCACAGCTTTTTTTAAATCCATCGTGCTTTTTAAAGTCGGCTTCATAAAAAGCCACGGGGTATTTTTTTTGTAGCTCACGTCCAATAGGATTAATAACGGTGGCCTTTTTGTGGGGGCTCACGGTGAGGGTGGTAGCAAAGTGAGTGAAACCATTGGTGTGTGCACGTTCTGCTGTTGTTGCTAATCTCATCTGGTAGCAGAGCTCACACCGTTTCCCCCCTTCTTTCTCGTTTTCCATTCCTTGGGTGATGCGAAACCACGCGTCTGCCTCATAGTCTCCCGTAATGAGTTTCAGGTCAACCTTCTCAGAGAAGTTTTTTATCTCTTCCAGTCGGTGCTGATACTCTTCGAGGGGGTGAATATTGGGATTATAAAAAAAGGCGGTGACTTCAAATTCCCTTTGCAGCAATTCAATCACGTAGGGAGTGCACGGTGCACAGCAGGCGTGAAGCAGTAGTTTCTTCTGGTTGTTGAGACTCATAAGGTAGAAATAGCGAAAAATTTGAGTAAGGTTAGTACAATTAAAGTTGCGGGTTACGGGTTAAGAGCTGCGCGTTAAAGTCGCAATCAAAAACTTGTAACAGGTAACTCAGCTATTCCCTGCACCCTGGTCCCTGACCCCTGACCTCTGCACTCTCTACTGCTCTTCCATACCGGAATATCTTCTTTCCTACCAGAATCGATTCCAGGTGCAACTGGTAAGCGAGTGAGATTTCGGTGTGTGCGGCGAAACCACACATCTTGCATTGAATGTCTCCTCTTCCCTTTACGTAGCATCCAAGATTGATGGTGCCATCAGGCTCCACGTTAGCTAACATCCAGTCCTGACAGTGCCAGCTGTTATTCTTCAGGGATTCGAGGCAGAGATAGGAATCTGCGAGGGGATAACCTCTTTTTTTAAGGGTGATGAGATTATCAAGCACCTCTCTCCTCTTTTCAAACGGGAGGGTGAGGGTATCGTCAGGTTCATAGGGGTAGTGGAATTGAATGGTGATCCCTTTTATTTTATCAGCAAGGAACTTTACCAGCTCGGGGATTTCCTGGTAGTTGATGAGATTAATGGTGATATTAGCGAAGATGTGAGGGTGGGAGGAGGTTTTAATGTTTTCTAAAGCTCTCTCAAAGCTGGTTCCTCTGATCTGGTTGTGGGTATCTCTCAGTCCGTCAATGCTGACCCAAATGGTGTGGGTTTTGATGGAGAGGGGGAAGGTTCCATTGGTGGTGATACCGATACAGTAAAACAGGGGTTTAGCAAACTCAACCACCTCATGGATAGTATAGGTTCCATCTCTCCAGAGGAATGGTTCCCCCCCTTCCAGGATGAGAATTCTTATCCCCAGCCGGTGAAGGGTTGAGAGGATATTTTTCACCTGAGTGAAGGTGAGCATGTCTGGGGAACTGCGCTTCCAGAAAGGGCAGTGAACACAGCTTAAGTTGCAGCGGTTGGTGATTTTAAAGCCAGCTAAAAGCGGAATCCGCTTTCGCATAAGACGGCATTTCAGGTAGTAGGTAAAGAAGTATACATACCAAGGTACTCTCATCATGCCTTCTTTTATCAGCTTTATTGGAAGTATTCAAGGGGATATGTAGGTGTGCTGGTTACCAATAAGTTCTTGATCATAATGGAAAAAGAGGATAGCTTTGTTATTGACACCCGAAGGACTTTTTCTTATACTTTTTTATGAAACAATGAGAATTTCTTATTGAGGAAGTGCCATGGTGAGAAAGGGAGATTGCTGAAAGTTGATAGCTAGTGGCTGAACGAAAATCTTCTCACACTACATAGGCTGTCATTTCGAAGGAGCGAAACGACTGAGAAATCTCATGCAAGTTTATAGATTTCTCCCGGAGTTTACCCTGAGCAAAACCGAAGGGGTCGAAATGACAATAAAGCCAAAACAGAGGTTTTCGTTCAGCCACTAGCTATAGAGGATGTGAGATGAAGTGGTTTTAGGAAATTTTGTAATTTGTGGAGATGCTTGGAAGGGGTACGCAAGATGAGAGGGAAGGTGCTGGAGATTATGAAGTGGGGGCTGATATTGCTTTTGGCATTTACTGTCTTTTACTGTATCAATACCCGAAGAAAGTATGTCCCCCCCAATAATGGAACTCCGGTGTTAGAAAAGATAGAGGTGCCAAAAGAAAAAAGGTGAAAGATTATTCACCCCCACGTTCTCAGTAAATAATTCTGGACATATCGACATAATTTATGTAGTATAGTATACTAGGGTTAAGCGGGAATAACTCAGCGGTAGAGTGCAACCTTGCCAAGGTTGAAGTCGCGGGTTCAAATCCCGTTTCCCGCTCCACTTAAAGGCGGCATACCCAAGTGGCTAAGGGGGAGGTCTGCAAAACCTTTATTCTCCGGTTCGAATCCGGATGCCGCCTCCAAAGAAAATAAAAAGCCCTATTTTAAAGGGCTTTTTTATTTTATACACAGCGACATTAATTGCGACAAAGGGCGTCATTCCTACGAAAGCTGGAATCAAGGAAAACACTGGATTCCGGGTCAAAGCCCATGTAGAGAAACTACGCTTAAGGCTTTGTGAGCAGCTGCAATGGGGGAGACCCTTTAGATACATATAAATCTGAGAATTTCAGTGACCTGGGGGGATTTTCTGAGCCACAACACAACACTGCTTACGCATCTGTAGAACGGCAGGCGCCTTTCGAATTCTACAGCACCAGACCCCATTGCATTCCCCTTTGTCGAAGGCTCTGGAAGCTGCCTGTCTCTGCACAGTACGTAAGGTACGGGGTCGTAACGTGAGCCAATAGCCGTATTGTTGTGGCTCAGAAAATCCCCCCAGGTCACTAATACAAGACCTGTAAAATTTCAAACATGTTGGCTAGTCTTTAAGAGAGGTGCCTTTCCCAGAGGCGGTCTTATGGATAGCAAGATACTTTGCCTTGGGAAGGTAGATGGGAAATCCTTTTTTAAGCTGGTGGTTTCTGTAAATAGCGGTTGTGGTAATGGCAGGGTTGTGTGTGAGGAACTCGGTAGAGGTCATGTTGTAGTGGTTTAAAATATTCCTTACTCTGGTTGTATCATCAAGGTAGACAATTTTTATTTCAGAATATTCTTTGCCATCATCCATTGAGCTAAAGTAAAGACCCGGATGTGTGGCCACCTCCCTCGCGGCAAGAAACTCAGCATAAAAATTCTTCGTGGCAAAGCTAAAACTTTTCTTTTTATAATTATCAAGGATGTATTCAAAATCGTTAGTATTATGATGTTCGGTAGCCCGCATCAGCCCATTGGTACCATAATTGTAAGCAATCAGTGCCAGTGGCCAGCTATGTAATTTTTGGTAGTTATGCCTTAAAAGCTTTGCTGCCGCTCTGGTTGAGATAAGAGGGTCCTTCCTTTCATCAACAAGCTTGTTGATAGTCATGTAGCGTTTCCCTGTGTCATGGAGAAACTGCCATATCCCCACCGCCCCACGTTTTGATCGAGCCTGGCAGTTAAAGGAGCTTTCTACATGAGGTAAGTAAATGAGGTCTTCAGGAACCCCTTCTTGATGAAGTATTTTTTTCATCTCTGGCAGATACACTTTGGAGTGCTTGATTCCCGCAAGGAACTTATCGCTCTGCCCCCGCTGGAACCTCACGTTTTGGGATGCGTTTTGGTAGGTGTGGGAGTCAGGATTTTTGTTTTCCCAGAGGGAGGCAATTTTTTTAAGTTGAGGATCATTGTTGGTAGGATTTTCTGCCAATTTTTTTAGTTGATTCTCGTAGTAGTTTATCCTGTTTTTAATCTTCTTGTTCTGATAGCTCTTCTCTCCCTTGGGGAGGGTGTAAACTTCATATATGATGTCCAGGTTTTCTCTATCGTGAATGAAACCTTTTTCAGTGTCAATCTCCGTGTAGACCTTTTTCCAGAAGGTGACACTTTTTATCATCTTAGGAGGAGTAGGAAAGCATTCTACTGGTTCTTCTGAATAGCTGGGTATGCTGTGAATAAGCAAAGATGTCAGCAGGCCTAAAATAAGGCAGCTTATTGTTGATGAATAGTTCAATCGCATGCGATATCCCTTCTCTGGTTAGATATACGATATAGTATATATCGTTTGGGTTTAAGATAACTTGAGTGAAAACGGGAGGAAGCCGGTAAAATAACTTCTTCCTCTTTCATTGTCATTCCTTATTACCTTTACTACTTTAAGAAGTGAAAACCTCAAATATTATAAATAACACAAAAATAAATTTTTATTAACCAATTCTTTACTTGTCATTTTTACCATGCTATACCAAGATTAAGGGAAGAGGTAAAAGAGCTGACTGATGGGATTTTAAAACTGATGAGCGCAGAGTAGCGTTTATCTCATGATAAGATTATAGAAACCCCTTTAACATAGCGTGAGGGGTTTCTTTTTAGAACAGCTTTCTAAAAGTTTTTGCTACTTCTTCAGGCAGGGTGTCAACCACCCAGACGTCGTAGAACCGCTCGAAGGGACCAGCATCGTTGGTGTAGATGCCCTGGGGGTAGGGTCTAGAGATGATTTTAAAGTGGAGCGTGAAGTAGGGAAGCTTTTCATCTATACCTGAAGAAAAAGAAACCATATTGAAACTTCCCACTCCCATTGATTTATATCCTTTGAGAATCTTGCTCATGCATTCTGAGAGCGTGTCAAGGTGGTGTTCGTTGAGTTCGCTGAATGAACTTATTCCTTTCACAATAATGGTAACCTCCCTGAACCCCCTGGGTGCGTAGCTTGCGATAAGGTGAATACCGTTAACCTCTCCGATGTATCTTTGATTCAATCTTTTTTCTTCTTCTATCAACTCATTCCAGTAATTTTTGCCTTCTTTTTCATAATGCGCTTTACCCTTCTCTACTATTAACTTTAACTCCGGTATGGGTGTCTGTTCCGCCATGAGTTGCACATGAGGGTGGATGATGCTCCCGGCTGAAGGGGGGAGGTAGTTCCACAGATAGATAGGATAGTGTGCGTTGTGGTCATACTGATACACTTTGAGGAAGTAATTTTTACTTGCCCTAAGATTCCTGGTGAGTAGCGCTTCATCGAACTGGTCTACATCTAGGTAGTGCAGAGGTGAGAGCGTTGCCACCGCGTGGTATTGGGAGAAGGGATTCAGGTTGGGAAAGATGAAGGTGTCTCCCGATTGCATGCGCCCCTCTTTGCAGAAATCTTGTGGAAAACAGGGTGTAGCCTCATGTATTCTCTCAGGGCAGAAGGGGCAATTATCCTTTGTGGAGTTGATCCATTCCTTGACATCACCTATGTCCGATGCCGTGTGCTTTAACCTTTTTGCCCGGGCGGGATTGATTCGGGTTTGGTGATTAGTCAAAAGGTCAAATCGGTACTCTACACCGTTATGAAGTTCCTTCTTAAATTCCATGTTAGAATTAAATGAGGAATCTTGCTTTTGATGCCTCTTTAGTTACAAAATTGAGTTGACTGAATTGAGAAAAAAAATTTCGGTATCGTATCCCAATTCCTTAATTCCTCAATTTCTAGTTCTCTGAATTTATACTCTATCACCAGTGAAAAGGAAAGACAAAAGGCTGGAGATTAAATACTTTTAAAAATTTCTATTTATGCTATTCTTTCACTTTGTTCTAAATAAGTCTATTCAACCTTTTATAGGAAGTGCAGAGTATTTTTCATGTATATCCAACCCAAAACCTATGATGTGCTGGTGGTAGGCGGAGGACATGCGGGGTGTGAGGCGGCGCTTGCTGCAGCTCGCATGGGGTGCTGTACCTTGCTGCTCACTATCAACCTGGATACCATTGCCCTGATGTCCTGTAATCCCGCTATCGGTGGATTAGCCAAGGGACAACTGGTAAGGGAGATCGATGCCCTCGGCGGGGAGATGGCAAAAAATACTGATGCGACCGGTATCCAATTTAGAAGACTCAACACCAAAAAGGGACCTGCAGTTATTTCTTCCCGTGCCCAGGCAGATAGACAAACCTACCGCTTGAGGATGAAGTCTGTTCTGGAAAGACAGGAGAACCTGGAGTTGCGGCAGGGTTCTGTTGAGCGTCTTCTGGTGGAGGGTGATGAGGCGAGAGGTGTTGAGACTGCGTTCGGAGAGTGTTTCCATGCATGCACGGTAATTATTACCACTGGTACCTTTTTAAATGGATTGATCCACATCGGGCTTAACCATTTCCCCGCGGGGAGGATGGGAGACCCACCCTCTATCGGTTTGGCTCACAGTTTACGGGATGTGGGGTTTGAGGTGGGGCGGCTTAAAACAGGTACCACCCCTCGCCTCAACGGGAACACAATAGATTTTTCAAAAACTGAAATCCACAAAGGTGATGACCCACCCCACCCCTTTTCCTTCTCAACTGAGAACATAACACAGAAGCAAGTGGTGTGCTATGTCACCTATACCAATGCGAAGACTCATGAAACCATCAGGAGCGGATTGGACCGTTCTCCCCTCTTTACGGGAGTGATCAAGGGAACAGGGGCGCGTTACTGCCCTTCTATTGAGGATAAGGTGGTGCGCTTTGCTGAAAAGGATCGGCACCAGATTTTCCTAGAGCCAGAAGGATACGATACCGTAGAATATTATCCCAATGGGCTTGCCACCAGTCTTCCCCTGGATATCCAGATAAAGATGCTCAAGACCATACCAGGACTGGAAAAGGTAGAGATCATGAGGCCTGGTTATGCCATTGAGTATGATTACATCAACCCCATTCAGCTAAAACCCACGCTTGAAACGAAAAGGATTAAAAACCTCTTCCACGCAGGTCAAATCAACGGTACCTCAGGGTATGAAGAGGCTGCCGCTCAGGGATTAGTGGCCGGGATCAATGCTGCTCTGAAAGTGAAGGGAAAGGAACCATTGATCCTTGATCGGTCAGAGGCGTACATCGGGGTGCTCATCGATGATCTGGTGACCAAGGGCACGGAAGAGCCTTACCGGATGTTTACCTCGCGGGCTGAGTACCGGCTGCTCTTGAGAGAGGACAATGCTGATTTGAGGTTGATGGAGAAGGGGTATCAGCTTGGCCTGGTGAGTGATGATTCTTTTGAAAAGCTTAAGAGAAAGAAAAGGGCGGTAGAAGATGAGTTAAAGAGATTAAAGGAGACCCTGGTATATCCGCAGAAAGAGGCAAACGAAAAACTGGCGCAGTTGCACAGCGCTCCCCTGCGCAATGTCTCTTCACTTGGTGAATTACTGAGAAGGCCAGAGCTTTCTTACCATGATTTACGACTTTTTGACCCTCTCTCCTTGGAGCTTGATGGTGACGTGGTGAAGCAGGTTGAGGTTCATGTGAAGTATCAGGGCTATATTGACCGGCAATACCAGCAGGTGGAAAGGTTTAAGAAGCTTGAGGGGATAGTGATGCCTCCAGATTTAAACTATGATGAGATGCAGGGACTCTCGCGTGAGGTGAGAGAGAAACTGATCAGGATCAGACCTTACACCCTTGGTCAAACCTCACGGATTTCCGGTGTTACCCCCGCAGCGATATCTATACTGATGATCAACCTTAAAAAAATGGGGTGCCTCTAGTAGTGGAAGAGAAGGAAGTAAACTATCATAAACTTAAGGAGTGGGTACTCGCGCAGGGGATTGCCCTCTTTGGCGTAGCAGAGATAAGACCTTTCAGGAAAGATTTCCTTGAGCTCTCAAAGAAATTAACTGAGGCTTTTGAGTCAGGTGTCTCCATGGCGGTGAGGTTATCGGATGCAGTGTTAGAGGAGATTGAGGATAGGCCAACCCAGCTCTATTTCCACCACTACCGTCAGGCGAATGTTTTTCTTGATAGAGTTGCGTTCGGTTTGGCGCACCTCATCCAGAAGATGGGATACCATGCCCTCCCTATACCTGCATCCCAGATTATAGATTGGGAAAATCAAAAAGGGCACCTCTCCCACAAGAAGGTAGCGCAGGAGGCGGGGCTTGGCTGGATGGGAAGAAATAATTTATTAGTAAACCCCATCCATGGGGCATGTGTCCGTTTGGTAACCGTACTCACCGATCTCTCCCTCTCCCATGATACGCCTCTTGAGGAGGGCTGTGGTGAGTGCAGGAGATGCATAGTAGTGTGTCCTGCCGGAGCAATCAAGGAACGGCAGCAGGACTTTGAGCACCTTAAATGTTTTGAACAACTTTGCCTTTTTAAGAAAAGGGATCACATCGGGCAGTATATCTGCGGCGTGTGTGTGAAGGCGTGTAAGGGAAAGGAAACAGTTAACAGGGGTCAGGGTGGAGGAAAAGTAGTCCACGGTCGATAGTCCATAGATCAAAAAATTCTAAATCCGAAGCACGAAGCAATTTTGATGGGGATGGGAGATAGAAAATTTTGCAGGTTGCGAGCTTCGAGTTAAGGGTTCCATTGGCTTTCAAGCTAGCCAGCTGGCAGGCACGCAGACTTTTCAGTTCGTGAGCTTGATACCCTGCGGGCATGCTCGCCGTTTGAATGGTTGAGATAGGTGATCCGGGTATGAGCAAGAGAGTTTTTTTATCTCATATCGCAAATCTCACATCACCTATCTGTTGCATTGTACAAAAGGTGTGGTTTGAAAATAGGGGAAGTCAGATATTGGTAAAAGACACTCTCTCAATGGAAGCTATTAAAGAAGGATTAAGAACAGTCTGTTTTGGACAGGATATCAGGTATTTCCCATCAACGGAGTCTACCAATCTGATTGCTAAGAAGATTGCCGAGCAGGGGGGCAAGGAAGGGACTTTAGTAATTGCGGATTACCAGACCCGGGGCAAGGGACGATTAGCACGGACCTGGTGGTCTCCTCCGGGAGCAAACCTCCTCTTCTCTCTTATCTTCAGACCTTCTTCTGAGGTAACCCACTCGTTCCGTTTAACGTTGCTTTGTTCCTTAGCGGTTGCGCAGGCTATCCGGCAAGAGACCGGGTTAGAAGCTCTCATCAAGTGGCCCAATGATGTCTACATCAAGGGAAAGAAGGTGTCCGGTATCTTAAGCGAGCTGGGGTTTAAGGATGGTACATTAGAGTATGTGGTTGTAGGAATAGGGATGAATGTCAACTGTGATCCCTCAACACACCCCGAGCTACTAGATATCGCTACTTCTTTGCGTATCGAGCTTAAGAGGAACGTTTCCCGACTCACCTTACTCACCGGTATCCTAAAAATGATTGAAGGTTACTATGAGTTGATGAAGAGAGGTGAGTTTGGTGCTCTGCGGGAGAGCTGGGAATTACTCTCCCTGGTTAAGGGAAAGAGGGTGAGAATAGTTTCCCTGGAGTGCAGCAAGGAGGGAATTGCTGAATCGATTGATGATGAGGGGTTTCTCATTATAAGAAACAGCTCCGGTGAAAGGGAGCGTATTGTCAGCGGAGATGTTTCTCTCACCTTTGTAGAGGAAGTAGTATGACACGATACAAAGCTATTCCCTTAGTGCAGTCAGTGTCTATCTCTCTCTCCCCCCATGAGGTGTGTGAATGTCTTTGTGAAGACCCCTACTGTTTCTTCCTTGATAGTGCATTTCCCTCCACTCGACTGGGACGCTACTCGTTTCTAGGCAGCGACCCCTTTCTCATCTTTAAGAATCAAGGAGAGAGAAATGAGATCAGACGGGGGAATAGTGTAGAGCTATTAAAGGGGAACCCCTTTGATATTTTAAAAACCTTGCTTTCTAAGTATCGATTAATTACCCCTTCCGATGCGCCACCTTTTATGGGGGGAGCGGTGGGGTACTTTGCCTATGACCTCAAACACTTTGTAGAAAAGCTTCCTTCCCGCAGTAAGGATGATATTGATGTCCCCCTCTGTTTTCTTGCATTCTATGATACGGTGATCATCTTTGATCACCTCGAAGGGAAGGTGTGGATTTCTTCGACCGGCCTGCCAGAAGAGAATGAACACTTAAAACGGGTGAGAGCTAAAATGAGGATTGAGGAATTCAACCGCAAACTGAGCACTCCGAGAAGACCTACCAGGGCTCAACGGTACACTTCACCAAAACAACGGGTAGTTGAACTGAGGAGCAACTTTACTCGAGAGAACTATCTCCATGCACTACTAAAGGCGAAGAGCTACATTGCAGCCGGTGATATCTACCAGGTGAATCTCTCTCAGAGATTTTCTGCAAAAGTTTCTATCCCGCCTTTTGAACTCTACAAGACGCTGCGCACCTTAAACCCTGCCCCCTTTGCTGCCTATCTCGATTTTGGTGAGGGGTTCATCCTCAGTTCCTCGCCTGAGAGATTTCTAAGGATAGCGGGGAAGTCAGTAGAAACCAGGCCCATTAAGGGAACCCGTCCGAGGGGTAAGGATAGAAATGAAGATGAGAGGCTTACACATGAACTTCTTGAGAGCGCCAAGGATAGAGCAGAACTGATTATGATTGTGGATTTGGAGAGAAATGATTTGGGAAGGGTGTGCGAGTATGGGACGGTGAAGGTACCTGAAATAGTTACCCTGGAGACTTATGCCACAGTGTTTCATCTTGTTTCAACTATTACCGGGAAGTTGAAGGAGGATAGAGACCACATCGATTGTCTCAGAGCCTGTTTTCCCGGTGGTTCAATCACCGGGGCACCAAAGATTAGATCGATGGAGATAATCGATGAGCTGGAACCAACCCAGAGGAAGGTCTACACCGGTGCCATCGGTTACTTAGGGTTCAACCAGCAGACCGACCTCAATATAGTTATTCGCACCATGCTCTACCTTGATGGTACCGTTCACTTTCAGGTGGGTGGAGGTATCGTAGCCGATTCTGATCCAGCTCTAGAATATGAAGAAACACTCCACAAAGGCAAAGCCCTTTTAGAGGCGCTCCAGCAAGGAAGTCAGATGCTGGTACAACCCTCTCAGGCTATAGTGTGAGCCTTCTGATTCTCCTCCTCTACCACTGCGTGCAGTTGATCCAGAAAATCAGGAATGGCTGAGGTAACCCGGTTCCAGTTAGGGATAAGTGGTGAGTAGAGGGGATCTTCCTGAAATTCCTTTCCCGCGATCTGGATGGCTTTAGTGAATGCCTCAACCGCGAGGGTTTCCTGATGACGGTCAAACGTGAGTCCATTGATGGCGGCATCGTCATTGTAACGCTTTATGGTGTCCTGGGCGGTGCGCAGGTAGGTAATCACCAGGGTGTTCAGCATGCCCTGGCTCATCACCGCACCTTCAATGGCCAGGTTTCTAAAAACAGCTTTTGCAATGTCTATGGACATTTTCATCAGACCGGTTTTGGGATTTTCTGCTGAGAGTGGCTGGTGCTTGTGTTCGTAGGTCTCACAGAGTTCAACCTGACAAATTCTCATGGGGGAACAATTGCGGAGCACCTCAGCTAATGTTTCGACCTCCAACCCCCAGTCGCCAGGTATGCGGTTGATGCGGGCGAGATCAGTGATCATGGAAAATTCCCCTGCCAGGGGGTAACGGAAGCTGTCTAAGTAGACAAGCAGGGGAATGGGACCCAAAAGTTTTGCCAGGCTTCTGATGAGGGGGGTGACGAACAGACGGGTAACCCGACCGTGCATGCGATCGGTGACCCGCGCATAAAAACCCTTGCAGAATTCATAGTCCATATTGGTTGAGGCAGTAGGGTAGCAGAGCCTTCCCAGAAGTTCCCGGGAGTAGTTGACGATATCACAATCATGCAGGGCGATGACTTTACTCTTCTCACGGGAGAGAATGTAACCGTAGGCAGTCCAGGCGGAACGGCCCTTTCCATCGTCACCTATGTAGAGACCATGCTCTTCTAAGAGTTTGTAGAGTTCACCGATCGCAGGGCCTGTGTTCCAGATTACGCGGGTTCGCTGAGGGAAGGTAGAGAAAAACTCTTTTGCCCGCATGAATTGCTCCTGATTGGTTCTCCCCATGGTGACCACGATTTCGTTGAGGTAGGGAATTTTTGCGATTTCTTTTTTAATCTGTTGTATGGCGGGTGCCTCAAGTTCTGCATAGGTTGCAGGAAGCACCAGGGCGATGGGGCGATGGCGATTGAACTCGGTCAGTTTACTTTCCATCCGCTCCAGGTCAACAAGGCCAAGGCGATGAAAGGTTGCTACTACACCGGTTTGATAAAAATCAGCCACAAAAACCTCCTTAATAAAATTTAGAAATTTGGGGATGTAGGAATTTTATTGTTGCGGGTTTCGAGTTCCCTCACGCAGAGCGCTCCTCAAATGAAATGCTCCTTGAACTTAGTGCTCATTGGGTAAAGCTTCAGAGTCTAGAAATGAGCTCTACTATAGCTTTGCACCAGCCCGAGGGACCACTCCCCGGAGCGAGGATCAGATTATCAAGTTTTATTGAAGGATCATAGCTCCCATCAGGTTTTTGAATCAGGATGGGATAATCCACTACTGCTAACAGGGGAAGATCGTTAAGGCTATCTCCTAGCGCAACTGTTTTTAAATGAGCCGATTTCTGTTGGTAAATGTCTCTAAGGTGGAGAACTGCTTTCCCCTTGTCACAGTTGCCAATGAGGTGATAGAAACGACCACCCCGATTAAGGTGAAGGTGTGCACAAGTGGCTATCTCCTTAACTGTCTCCTCGGCGGCCTCATCATCAAGGAGGAAGGGCTCATCGTACTCTCTCTGTTTTGCGAGCGTGGCTTGAGCGAGTGAAAGGCCACAGAGCTCTGCTATCTCTTGGGCTGAAAGATCACCAAATCCTCTCAGTTTTCCAGGCAGGCTGGTGCACATCTGATTGAATACCTCTCTCAATTGCGGGTAAGGGGTTCCAAATTCGATGATACAATAGTGAGAATCTTCCCTGGTAAATTGAAAGCTATGAGAAAAATAGTTTTTGGGGATGAAGAGTGCGCCGCCATTTTCCGAGATGAAAGGGTGGATGTTATTCAGTTCGAGTCTATGCGCTTCGATTTCCGCTCTGGTCTTGCTGGTACAAAAGATGACAGGGATGTTTTTTGCTCCTAGCGCTTTGAGCGCAGGGAGTGCTGGTTTAAAGGAATACGTTGTATGGTCGAGGAGGGTTCCATCCAAATCGGTAAAAACTATAAGATGCCACTTCATCTGAGCACTAGGTGTATCATCATAAAACATTTTTTACAAAAAATAGGTTATCACATTCCCACCGCGGTGGCAACAAGCAAATGTCTAAAGGTGCGCTCTGTTTAAAGGGATGTCATATTTTTGTATTGATTTCTCAATGGTATCTCTATATTATTTTCTTTATTAGTGCATTAGTGAGATGCAGCTAAGTGTTATAAAGAAGGTTACGAGTTTCGAGTTGCGTGTTTTGGCTGGCACGCTGGAAGGCGTGCACGCAGACAAGCCTAATAGCAGAGTTGTAAGGTATGGCTGAACTAGTGTACATTAACGGAGATCTTGTTCCCAAGACTGAGGCCAAGATTTCTGTCTTTGATCACGGGTTTCTCTACGGTAATGGTCTCTTTGAAACCATGCGGGCATACCACAGAAAGGTTTTTAGACTTGAACACCACCTCCAGAGATTGTTTCTCGCGCTCGAGTACTTACGGTTTCCCATCCCCTTTAGCTTTGATTTCTTAAAGGAAGCTGTGTATAACACCCTTGATGCTAACCGTGTGGATGAAGCCTATGTTCGGGTGAGTGTTACCCGGGGGGAGGGCGCAACGGTACCTGATCCCTCAACCTGTGGGGTCCCTAATCTTATTATTATTACCAGGGAATATGTGTCCTACTCACCAGCCCTCTATCAAAAGGGTTACCGAGGCAAAATCGTGAGCGTGAGGCCAAGCCCTCATACTCCCACCCTTACCATGAAGACTTTAAACTACCTCAATAATATCATTGCTAAGAGGGAGGCAAAAGACGCAGGCTTTAATGAGGCACTGATGATTAACACCGAGGGATTTGTCACTGAGGGGGCGGTGAGTTCTCTCTTCATGATTAAGGGTGGTCTTATCTCCACCCCCGCAAAGGAGGTGGGGTTGTTGCCCGGCATCACCCGTCAGGTGATTCTTGAAATAGCTGAGGCGAAATCACTGAAGGCGAGAGAGGCAAAGATTACCCCCAGTGAATTGCTTGCGGCGGATGAAGCCTTTCTCACCAATTCCCTTATAGAGATTATGCCGCTGGTAGAGATAGATGGTTATCCTCTCGGGAGAGGAACTCCTAGTCCACTCACCCAGGAACTAATGGGTGCGTATAGGGAATTGGTCAAGAGAGAGCTTAGGCTTTAACTGGGTGAAGATGTTTCGTGTATGAGAATAAACTCGGTTGAATTTATCACCAGTGCAGTAAAGAGCTTTGAGTATCCCAAGGCTACGCTTCCGGAGATTGCCTTTGCGGGGAGATCCAATGTAGGTAAATCTGCTCTGATCAATACCATGGTGAACCGGAAGAATATTGCCCGTACCAGTGTGACTCCGGGGAGAACCCAGACGATCAATTTTTTTTTGGTAAATGGGCGCATGTACTTTGTTGATCTCCCGGGATATGGTTTTGCCAACGTTCCACGTGAGGTGAGGGCGCAGTGGAAACCTATGGTGGAAGACTACCTCAGGCATCGGTCAACGCTCAAATTGGTGGTGTTGCTCCTCGATATCAGGAGGCAACCGAGTACCGATGATGCCTCTCTCATGAGGTGGTTTGAAACCTTTGATATTCCCTTTCTGGTGATACTGACCAAAGCCGACAAACTTTCCAGAAGTAAGTGCAGTGCCCAGGAGAAACTCATCAAGAATTTTTTTATGTTAGATGAGGGAGAGCTCGTCCGTTTTTCAGCGGTTACCAGAGAGGGAAGAGAGGATATTCTCACCCGCATTATGAAGTGTGTGCAGGAGAGAATTGTCTTGACTAATGAGTAGATTTGTATTTTAAACATAGCAATTTGAGTCGGCAGCGACAAGGCGAAGGTATCTATTTGGGAAGGAGTAAAGGATAATGAAAGGAGTGATTTTAGCCGGGGGACTGGGGATGCGGCTCTTTCCTCTCACCAAGATAACCAACAAGCACCTCCTTCCTGTCTACAATAAACCTATGATTTACTATCCGCTCACCACCCTCATTAATGCGGGCATTGATGATATCTTGATTGTCACTGGTGGAAACAATGCGGGCGATTTCTTGAAGCTTCTGGGGAATGGGAAGGAATTTGGTCTGAAACATATCAACTACACCTATCAGGAGGGCGAAGGAGGCATTGCAGAAGCACTGAAGTTAGCCGAATTCTTTGCCGATGGGGAGAAGATCTGTGTGGTGCTCGGGGATAACCTCATTGAGAAGAATATTACAGGTGCGGTAAAGGCATTCGAGAAGCAGAAGGAGGGGGCTAAAATTCTGTTGAAGGAAGTGTCCGATCCCCAGCGATTTGGTGTTCCAGAAATCGTGGGAGACCGGATTGTCCGCATTCAAGAGAAACCTCAGACGCCCACCTCAAAGTATGCGGTGATAGGAATCTATCTGTATGACTACGCGGTGTTTGATATCGTCAAGACGCTCAAGCCCTCGTCACGGGGCGAGCTTGAGATCACTGATGTCAATAATGAATATATTGCGCGGGGTACCATGACCTATGATATTTTAGATGGGTGGTGGAGTGATGCGGGTACCTTCGATTCGTTGCTTCTTGCCAGCACGCTGGTTGCTGAAAGTGGGGCAAATAAAGTGTAGCATAGTGGTGGAGGGATGGATATGATTGAAGGGGTCAAGATTAAGAAGCTTAAGATTATTCCTGACGAGAGAGGTCGTTTGATGGAGATGCTCAGAGCCGACGATGAGCTTTTCATCAAATTTGGCCAGGTCTATGTAACGAGCGCCTATCCGGGGGTAGTCAAGGGATGGCACTACCATAAGCAACAGACAGATACCATGGTAGTGGTAAAGGGGATGATGAAGATTGTACTCTATGACCATCGAGAGACATCTTCTACCAGAGGTGAGATCAATGAATTCTTTATGGGTGATCATAACCCTCTCCTCCTACAGATTCCTCCTCTCGTCCTCCATGGGTTTAAGTGCATAAGTGACGAGGAGGCAATGGTCGTCAACTGCCCTACTGAAACCTACCACTATCAGGACCCCGATGAGTTCCGAATAGATCCTCACCATAATGACATCCCCTATAGCTGGGATAGGGCAGATGGGTAGAGAGTGATACCATGAAACTACTGGTTACCGGTGGGGCTGGTTTTATCGGCTCTAACTTTATTCGTTACCTCCATAGCAAGTACCCGGCGTACGAGGTGATTAACCTCGATACGCTGACCTACGCAGGAAATCTTGAAAACCTTGCTGATATCTCCGGTGAACGCTTTTACCGGTTTGTTAAAGGCGATATCGCTGATGTATCTTTGGTACGCCAGGTGTTTACAGAAGGCATTGAGGTAGTGGTTAATTTTGCCGCGGAGTCTCACGTTGACCGAAGCATTGAGGATGCCTCCAGTTTTATCACCACCAATATCACAGGTACCCAGATACTGCTGGAGGCAGCAAGGGCACACCAGGTGAAACGGTTTATCCAGATTTCTACCGATGAGGTATATGGCTCTCTGGGGCCTCAAGGGCTTTTTACCGAACACTCCCCTCTCTCTCCTAACAGTCCCTACTCAGCCAGCAAAGCGGGAGCAGATCATCTGGTGAGGGCTTACTATGAAACCTTCAGGCTGCCGGTGATGATCACCCGCTCATCGAATAACTACGGTCCCTACCAATTTCCCGAGAAGTTTATTCCTCTTTTCATTACCAACGCTTTGGTTGATGAACCACTTCCCCTCTATGGTGATGGGCTTAATGTCCGAGACTGGCTGCAGGTAGAGGACAATTGTGCTGCGATTGATCTGGTGCTCCACCGGGGTAAAGAGGGTGAGATTTATAATGTAGGAGGTAATTGCGAAAAAACCAATTTAGAAGTTGTAAAGATTATTCTTAAAGAGCTCAACAAGCCTGAGTCACTGCTACGATTTGTGAAAGACAGACCCGGGCATGACCGGCGCTATGCCCTTGATACCGCTAAGATTGCACGGGAATTGGGATGGTATCCTCAACGCTCCTTTGAAGAAGGGATACGACACACCGTTGCCTGGTATCGTCACCATGCGGGGTGGTGGGAAAAAATAAAAAGTGGTGAGTATCGTTCCTACTATCAGAAAATGTACGGGAGCAGATGAATTATTCTAGAGATGTGTGTACACCTTACCAGTTGCTTATCTGGAATTGTGGGCAATGTAAAAGAAAATCCGAAACTTAAAAATCCGGAATTCAAAACAAACTCAAATGACCAAAATCAAAAATTCAAAACGGTGTAGATTAATAGAGTATGTTTTGAATATTTGACATTTGGGTTTATTTCGGATTTCGTGCTTCGGATTTTGGATTTAAGAGGATATGCACACCCTCTACTAACCTTCGAATCAAGAAACTAAAAGTGTACACATCATTTTGAAGAGTATAGATAGAGCCTGAACGAAAACCCTCTCACACTACATCGGCTGTCATTTCGAAGGAGCGAAGCAACTGAGAAATCTCATGCAAATTCAGGGATTTCTCCCGGAGTTTACCCTGAGCAAAACCGAGGGGGTCGAAATGACAATAGAGCCAAAACAGGGGTTTTCGTTCGGACACTAGCTAGAGGAGGACTGCATGAGGGTGCTTATTGTTGGTGCACGTGGGATGTTGGGTTCTGACCTCATGCGAAGTCTCGGCACTGCTCACCAGGTAGTGGGGGCTGATATAGAGGATTTTGATATTACGGAACAGGAAGCAACGGTGAGTGCACTCAGAGCAATAAGACCTCAGTGGGTGGTTAATGTGGCTGCCTACACCCAGGTTGATCGGTGTGAGGAGGAGGTAGGGCGTGCATTCCAGGTTAATGCGGAGGGAGTGAAGCATCTCGCGATGGCGTCGAGGCAGATTGGTGCCACACTGCTCCAGATGAGTACCGATTATGTATTTGATGGGAAAACGCAGCAGCCCTATGGGGAGGAAGACCCTCCTTCCCCTCTCTCTGTCTATGGTCGATCCAAACTCAAGGGGGAATCATATGTCCAAGACCTCTTAGAAGACTACGTTATTGTGCGCAGCGGAGGGCTCTATGGGAGGGGAGGAGTTAACTTTGTCAATACTATTATAAAAACCGCACGAGAGAAGAGTGAACTGGGCGTGGTGAATGACCAGTGGGTGGCACCTACCTATACGGTTGATCTTAGCGGGGCGATAGGAGCGCTCCTCACTCTGTCCCCCAAGGGAATCTTTCACGTGGTAAATGGTGGTCGTTGTACCTGGTATCAGTGTGCCTGTAAGATTTTAGAACTGGTGGAAAGTAAGAGTAGAGTGGTTCCTATTTCTACTCAGGAGTTGAATCGCCCTGCACCGAGGCCTGCCTTTTCTGTGCTCAATGGTGAGAGGTTTACCACACTTACGGGAGTGCAGTTGAGGTCGTGGGAAGAGGCGTTAACCGAGTATCTATCTTTACCTAAGGGGGTGTAAGGTGAATATTTGCGTAATCGGTACTGGCTATGTGGGATTGGTTACAGGTACCTGCTTAGCGGAGAGTGGCAATGATGTGGTGTGTGTTGATATTGACGAAAAAAAGGTTTCATTGCTGAACCGGGGAAAGGTCCCTATTTATGAACCGGGGATTGAAACCCTCATAGAAAGAAATATAAAAGAGAAGCGTCTTGCCTTTACCACCGATCTGGAGAAAGGGGTGAGGGATTCCTTGATCATTTTTGTTGCTGTAGGTACTCCTCCCCACCGTGATGGTTCGCCCAATCTCACCTCTGTCTTTAAGGTTGCGGAGGGGATAGCCAAGGTGATGAACGGGTACAAGATTGTGGTAACCAAGAGTACCGTTCCCGTGGGAACCACCGAGAAGGTGAAGACGATAATTGAAAAACACACTCACCACCCCTTCGGGGTTGCTTCTAACCCTGAATTCCTTAAAGAAGGTACGGCTATTGATGACTTTATGAAACCAGAAAGAATTATTCTGGGGGTAGCAGATGAAGAGGTCGAGAGGGTGATGAAAGAACTCTATGCCCCTTTTGTGAGGACTGGGAAACCCATTCTCAGCATGGGTATTCGTAGCGCGGAAATGGCTAAGTACGCTGCTAATGCCATGCTTGCAACACGTATTTCCTTTATGAATGAACTTGCCAATCTATGCGAAGCGGTGGGAGCGGATGTGAATGCAGTGAGGTCCGGTATGGGGAGTGACCCCAGGATCGGTTCCTCCTTTCTCTTTCCCGGGGTAGGCTATGGAGGATCCTGCTTTCCCAAGGATGTGCGGGCATTGATTAAAACCGCGGAAGAACACAATCGCACCTTGAGGATTCTGCCCGCGGTTGATGAGGTCAACCGGGCCCAGAGGGAGCTTCTTGCTGAAAAGGTGATCGCGCGCTTCAAAAATAATCTCAAGAACAAAACCATTGCGGTGTGGGGACTTTCCTTTAAGCCAAACACCGATGATATGCGGGAAGCACCTTCGACCGTGATTGTCAGTAAGCTTCGTGCACGGGGGGCTCAGATAAAAGCCTATGATCCGGTAGCTATGCCCAATGCGAGAAAGGAATTGGGCAGGGGGATATACTATGGAAAGGATAACTATGATGTGCTTAAGGGTGCCGATGCACTAGTGGTGGTTACCGAATGGAATGAATTCCGCAGACCCAACTTTGAAAAGATGCGTACCCTGATGAAGTCTCCCATTGTCTTTGATGGAAGGAATATTTATTCGTCCCGCACCTTACGAGAGGCGGGATTTGAGTACTATGGCATTGGGTGTTCAATAGGGGAAAGGGGGGAAGGCCTTTGAGAACATTAGTTACCGGAGGAGCAGGTTTTTTAGGGAGCCATCTCTGCGATAGGCTGATTAAAGAAGGGCATGAGGTGATTTGTATGGATAACCTCTCAACGGGGAGCATGGATAATATCAGTCACCTCCTGGGTAATAATCTCTTCCGCTTCATCCACTATAATGTTACTGAGTATATCTATGTGGAAGGTCCGCTCGATAATGTTGTTCACTTGGCCTCACCTGCCAGCCCTATTGACTATCTAGAGATGCCCATTCAAACACTCAAGGTGGGTTCCCTTGGTACCCATAAGGCGTTAGGACTTGCCAAGGAAAAGAAAGCCCGCTTCCTTATAGCCTCGACTTCTGAGGTGTACGGTGACCCCCTCGTTCACCCGCAACCTGAGAGCTACTATGGTAATGTAAATCCCATCGGACCGCGTGGTGTGTATGATGAGGCAAAAAGGTTTGCGGAGGCGCTCACCATGGCCTACCATCGCTACCATGGTGTCGCTACCAGAATCGCTCGTATTTTCAACACCTATGGTCCCCGGATGAGACTCAATGATGGGAGGGTTGTTCCCACCATGCTCGGTCAGGCGCTCAAGGGGGAGGATTTAACCGTGTTTGGTGATGGTACTCAAACGCGCAGCTTCTGTTATGTCTCGGACCTGATGGAGGGTATCTATCGACTGCTCTTATCTGATGAGTTCAACCCCATCAATATTGGGAATCCTAAGGAGATGTGTGTGTTGGAATTTGCTCATCTGGTACTGAGCATAACCGGGAGCAACAGCAAAATCGTTTTTAAGCCCCTCCCTCAAGATGATCCTCGGGTGAGACAGCCGGATATCAGTAAAAGTAAAGAAGTATTGCAGTGGGAGCCTCGTGTCTCCCTGGAAGAGGGATTAAGGGAAACAATTGGATATTTTAAGAAAAAATTAGATTTGTAACACTCCATAGTTTTTTTTCACTTCTGTTTTCTTCAAGATGTTCCTGCTGATGGGGTGCGCTACCAGTTGCCCCAGAACACACTCTGTGCTGCTTCCTTAAGCCGTTCTCCCAGGGTCTTTTTAATTGACAGATAACTACAATTTCACTATTATTTTTTATAGAGATATACATTTGGGGTAGAGGAGAGTCACCACCCTTAGGTAGGGTGTAGGACAGTTAAAATCCCTCAAGAAAGCCTTAGAATATGTTGATGGAGTGAGACGAAAAGTAAGTTGGTTAAATCATTGAGGATGAGATTTCAATGGCTTTTGATTTAAGGCAAGAGTTGAGGCTCAGTCAGCAATTGGTAATGACCCCGCAGTTGCAGTTGGCAATAAAGCTTCTGCAAATGTGTAAACTGGAACTCGCGGACAAGATTCAACAGGAAATGACGGAGAACCCGTTTTTAGAAGAGGCGCAGGAAGCAGAAAAGGAGACTTCAGAGGAGGGGGAAGGAAGTACCATAGAGCGTGTTGATTCCGAGTTGGAGATGTTCACCAATGTCAAGGAGGGAACAAGGTTAGAGTGGAAGGATTATATTGCCCAGTCCAGCAACGAGAGTTACATTCCGTTTGATGAGAGCGAGGAGAGAGGATCTTTTGAGGCAGTGGTAACCAAAAGTACCTCGCTGGCTGATCACCTGATGTGGCAGCTCCACATGAGTGGCTTTACCGGTGAAGAACAGGAGATAGGGGAGCTTATTATTGGTAACCTTAATCAGGATGGATATCTCCAGCCCTCGTTAGCAGAAATTGCAAAAGTCTATCTCTTTGGCGAGGGAAGGGAAGAGGGGGGAGGCAACGGTACCCACCTTACCCATTTGAACTGGATTAAGTTACTCTCTGTGCTTCAAAGGGCGGAAAAGGTTTTACAGAGGATACAGGAGTTTGATCCTTTAGGGGTAGCTTCACGAAGCCTTGAGGAATGTTTGCTGGTACAGATAAGGTTCCTTTATGATGAGAGGGACCTTCTCGAGAAGATGGTGCGGTTTCATTTATCGGATCTCGAAAGAAAAAAGTATCAGGCAATTGCGAGTGCGCTCAATGCCCGCATGGAGGAGGTGGTTGAAACTGCAAAGGTGATTGCTCATTTGGAGCCTAAGCCAGGCAGACCCTTCAGTGACCAGGAGATTGTAGAGATTCTCAAGAAGCAGGGTCTTACCATTGCGCGAAGGACGATAGCTAAGTATCGTGAGATGCTTGGTATCTTACCTTCTTCAAGGAGAAAAAAGTTCTACTAAAGGTATTGTTCACCACCCTGGTGAGTTACTTGGTGGAGGTTCTCAGTAGGTAACTATTTCATAGGTTTTTAATCGTGAGTCGCTACCTTCCCGGTTACGGTAAAGGGGTGGGGAAAGGATAAAGGGGGAAACAATGAAAGAGGCATTGATTGACCGAGGTCCCAGCAAGATGAAACGGAAAGAAGACTGCCCTGCTATAGAGGTATGTGGTAAGATAAAAAATGTGAGGAGGTTGTGCGAGAAAGGGGGAACCTATAGTTCGAGAGACATTGATGTCTGCGTGGTGAGCATGGTGCTCCTTTTAGATAGGCTTATTGAGAAGCTGGGGAAATGATAGGTAGCTGGCGCCTACCTGTCTACCCTTATTCACCTCCTGAATGGGGTACCTCACGTTACCTTTCTTTGAAGACTGCGCCAGTGCTGGCAGAAGAGATCATGCGGGAATAGCGGTAGAGATATCCTTCTTTAATCTTGAGTGGGGGAGGGCGCCACTTCTTTTTCCTCTCCTCCAGCTCATCTTCAGTTACTTTTAAGGTAAGTGTTTTTCCGGGGATATCAATCTCGATGATGTCCCCCTCCTCTACTAAGGCAATAGGTCCACCTTCCATTGCCTCTGGTGAAACGTGGCCTATGGCGGCACCTCGCGTCCCTCCGCTGAATCTTCCGTCAGTAATCAGGGCAACATCCTTATCCAATCCCATGCCTGCGATGATGGCAGTTGCGGTGAGCATTTCTCTCATTCCTGGTCCCCCTTTGGGTCCCTCATATCTGATGACTACGATGTCCCCCGGTTTAATTTTATTGCCCATGATTGCAGTGACTGCCTCTTCTTCTGAGTCAAAGACACGAGCGACTCCTCTATTAGTGAGCATACTCTTATCAACGGCTGCCTGCTTGACCACCGCTCCCTCGGGCGCCAAGTTTCCCCTCACAATGGCAATGCCTCCCTGGTGGTGATAGGGGTTTTCAAACGGCCTGATTACCTCTCGATCGGTGACACTCATCCCCTTGAGGTTTTCACCTACGGTAGTACCGGTCACCGTCAACACCTCTAGGTGAATAAGCGTTCGCTGGGCAAGTTCTGACATCACCGCAGGGACGCCACCTGCGGCGTCAAGATCTTCCAAATGGTGGATGCCGGCGGGGCTTATTTTACAGAGGTTAGGTGTTTTTGTACTCAATTCGTTAAAAAGATCGAGGCTCAAGTCTAAGGCTGCTTCTCTGGCAATCGCGGGAAGGTGCAATACCGTGTTGGTTGAACCACCGAGGGCCATATCTACCATAATTGCATTGCGGAAGGCATTGAGGCAGGCAATATCCCTCGGTCTTATATTTTTCTTCACTAAGTTCATAATCGCTGCACCCGCCCTTTTGGCCAGTCGTATCCTTCTCGCATCAACCGCGGGGATTGTGCCGTTGCCTGGCAATCCCATTCCCAGGGCTTCCGTGAGGCAGTTCATAGTGTTGGCGGTAAACATACCCGCGCAGCTTCCACATCCCGGGCAGGCAACGTCCTCCAGTTCTTTAAGTGCGTTCTCTCCCATGGTACCAGCCTTCACTTTACCCACCGCCTCGAAGACAGTAATCACATCGGTTGCCTTTCCATCTTTGTGTCCGCTGAGCATGGGTCCGCCGCTTATGAGGATGGCAGGAATATTGAGACGCAGCGCCGCCATCAGCATGCCGGGAGTGATCTTGTCACAATTTGTTACCAGTACCAGTCCATCAAAGGGATGCGCCATTGCCATTACCTCAATAGAGTCGGCAATAAGCTCTCTGCTGGGAAGAGAGTACTTCATGCCGGCATGGTGCATGGCGATACCATCACACACCCCGATGGTGCCGAACTCAACAGGGGTTCCTCCCGCGTGGCGGACTCCCGCCTTTACCGCTTTGACAATGGTGTGTAGGTGAATATGCCCTGGTATGATCTCATTGGCAGAATTGGCTACTCCAATGATGGGTTGTGCGATTTCTTCATCAGTATACCCCATGGCCTTAAAGAGTGATCGATGGGGCGCTTTCTCTAACCCTTTTTTCATTAAATCACTTCGCATATAAAACTCCTCGCCAGGTAAAACGTTAGTGTGAGCATATAAAAAGCTTTCTTTGAAACTAGCAAAAATCAAAGTGAGCTGTCAAGTAGAGAGTTAGAGGGTTGTTACTTTTGATTTCAACTGAATCATTGCGGTAGGGTTTCTAAGGGTGCATCGGGGTTAAAGGGTTTGACAGAAGCATTTATTTAACATATAAGTAGTTGGTAAACTAGCCGTAGGATGGAGATTGCAATTCTACTTTTATGCTAAAGGTGGCCATGGTACAGGTAAGGAACGGTAGTATCCTAATGATGTTTTTGCTCTGCGTACTTCAAGGTGTGACAAGTGGATCAGACAGTGAACGAAGGGCAGGTGAGCAAGGAATGCGTGAGGTGGAAACGTTTACCTCTGCGGGAGTATCTGGTCGGTTAGATGGTTGGACGTCCATGGAGGATAAGTTTGATGATGTGTACGGGATAGGGATGGAGGGGAATAACTATTTTCTCAAAGCGAGGGCTAAGGACAAGAGTGCGATAATCGCTAAGGAGTGTAACTATAGTTTGAAAGAATTTCCCATCCTTACCTGGAAGTGGAGAGCGTACCAGCTTCCCCAGGGTGGTGATGAGAGGTATAAAAATTCAGGAGACAGCGTGGCGGGCATCTACATCATTTTCCCCAGTCCCATAGCACCGGGGAAGCTGAAGAATGGTTTCGGGATTAAAATTCCCATCCCGGATAGTTTGAAACCAGAGTGCCTTAAGTATGTATGGAGTTCTTCACTGCCTAAGGGGACGGTGATTGAGAGCCCTTTTTCAAGCAAAACCAGGGTCATTGTGGTAGAGAGTGGGGCTGCCTCCTTGAAGCAGTGGATACCTGAGGAGGTAAATGTTTTTCAAGATTACCTTAAAGCATTTGGTAAGGAACCGGATGCGGTGCATGCGATAGGTATTTTAACCGATGCTGATAATACTGCCTCTGAAGCAATAGCGGATTACGATGATATTTTTATAAAGCAGGACACTACCCACTCACGCTCTGTCTCTGAAGATAAGCGAGCGCAGTAATTAAAAGGAAAGAGCCAGGGCAGAGGATACTATTTTTAGAAAAAAGGGCAGTGGCGACTGGAGAGTAACACTACTGCCCTTTTTTAATGTATGAAACGGGATGGTTCAGCTATTTCTTGGTTCTGAGAGGTTCAACGCTCTTTAAGGCCATCGCTACGAAAGGTTTGGGAGTAATCTCCTGGACAACTTCGACGAGCATGTCCTCAGTGACTGCTCCGCCGTCACCAGCTTTCTTGGTAAGGCCTTCCAGCATCTTTTTCTCGGTCATTGCCCTGAAGGGTTTCGGTGAACCCTCGATTAACTTGTCAAACATTGCCTTACTGTTATCCTGCCAATTGAATTCCGCCATGCTTTTCCTCCTTTCCCTCGATTCCTTTAACTAAAGACAGTTAAAGATTAAAAGGTTAATAGTAACTTAAAAATACCTTACTATATTTGCCGGGACGCACCAAGAAAGTAATTGTGCAAACGTTTCTATAATTAAATTATCTCTTAGGCAATGTCAAGGATATTTTTAATTAAATCACCTGGAAAAAGATCTGAAGAAGAGCATGGTGCATTAGGTGAGGATGGTTTTTTCTTGACAATACCATGCGCTATTACTACTATTCATCTCCGATATTCAAGCATGGAATGCCAAAGTTCAACTATCAAATTCAAAAAAATTCCATTTACCTAGATTCAAATAACAAAAATGTTTATCTGTTTTTAAAATTGAGAGTTTGAGTTTTTTTTAGGATTTGGTGCGTGGAACGTGGGATTTGAAAAAACTTGAGCAGTTCAGCATCCGTGTGAGCAACGTAAGAGTGAACCTATGATTGAAGTTGAACATCTCACTAAGTACTATGGAGAGATCCGGGGAATAGAGGATGTCTCCTTTTCGGTGGGCAAAGGAGAGATTATAGGTTTTTTAGGTCCCAATGGGTCGGGTAAAACGACGACTATGCGCATCCTTACCTGTTTCTTCCCCCCCACCAGGGGTAAGGCGAGGGTTGCAGGGTATGAGGTTACTCAAAACCCGGTAGAGGTCCGTAAGAGGATAGGGTATATGCCGGAAACGGTTCCTCTCTATCCTGATATGAAGGTGGCGACCTACCTCGGTTTTGTAGCCGAGTCGAAGAGGGTGGAAAAGAGTAAGCGTAAGAGCGCTATAGGTGAAGCCATGGAGCAGTGTGGAATCGTGGACGTGGCTCATCGTCTGGTGGGAAATCTTTCTAAAGGATACCGGCAGCGGGTAGGGGTGGCTCAGGCGCTGATAGGAAACCCGGAGGTACTGATCCTTGATGAACCAACCATCGGACTTGATCCACAACAGGTGGTGGAGATAAGAAATTTGATAAAGAGCCTTGCGGGTAAGCGCACCATTATCCTGAGCACCCATATACTCCCTGAGGCAAGCGTAACCTGCGAGAAGGTGATCATCATTCATCAGGGGAGGATTGTGGCGGTGGATACACCCCAGCGGTTGATGGAAAGGCTGGAAAAATCCTCTAGGACAGTGCTTCAGATTGAAGGTGCGCCACAGGAGATTGCAGAGAGGTTAAGGATGATTCCCGGTGTTATCAAGGTGGTGGAGCAGGGAGGAGTTTCCCCTGGTGTATGCTCTTTTGAGGTGGAGTATGAGAAGGAAAGGGAGATAAGCAGTGAGCTCTTGAGCGTGGTGTCCCGCAGTAAGTGGAAGCTGATAGAGATGAGGGCAGAAAAGATGAGTTTAGAGGATATATTTATCAAAGTGGTGACTGAAGAAAAGGAGACGTAAAAGGTGAATTTCTATCCTATCCTAAAAAAGGAGATTAGGTCTTACTTTACCTCTCTTATTGCCTATATCATTTTGACGGTATTTCTAATCTTGTCAGGGCATTTCTTTTATACTGGCCTGGTTCAGTTTGTGACCTGGGGGGGCGCGAGTATGCAGGAGGGGTTATGGCAGTATCTGTTTCATGATATACGGCAGGTGTTGCTTTTTACCATTCCCCTGCTCACCATGAGACTTTTTGCGGAGGAAAAGAAACTGGGAACCATTGAGCTTTTGTTCACCTATCCTTACCGGGACATAGAAATATTGATGGGAAAATTTTTGGCGTGCGTGGTAATGCTCCTGGTCATGCTGGTGCTCACCCTGCTCTATCCCGTCCTCATGGCCATTGTCTACCAGGTAGAGGTAGGTCCACTTGCCGCCAGTTACCTGGGTATGTTCCTTATTGGCTCTGCCTTTATTTCCTGCGGCATTATGGTAAGCTCCCTTACCGAAAATCAGATTGTAGCTGCCTTGGTTACCTATGGGTTTATCCTGATCTTTTGGTTTGTTGACTGGAATGAAGCAGCGGCGAGCCCGGTGCTGGCGGAGGTACTCCACCACTTCTCCTTCTTTGAGCATTTCTATAATTTTGCCAGGGGGATTCTTGATACCAAAGATGTAGTGTACTTTGTGCTTTTTATTTTCTTCTTTCTGTTTTTAACGCTTAAGTCTTTAGAATCGAGACAGTGGAGAGGGATACGGTGAGAGCGATTGATATTTTTGGAATACTCTCAGTGGTAGTGGTAGTGGCGAGCGCGGTCATTTATTTTACGCTGAAGAGCCTCCTCAGCTATGCAGCCATCGGTGGTCTTTTAGGAATGGTGTGCCTGCTCATTTATGTCGCGGTGAGCTTTGAGCGACTGAGCGGCTTCTTCACCCGATCATCCACCAAGTATGGGTTAAATCTCCTGATAACGGTAGTGGTAGTGTTCGCCATTATCGGTTTGGTTGAGGTAATCGCATCACGACACAACAAGCGGTTTGATCTTACTTCGGAAAAGATACACTCACTTTCACCTTTGACCAAGAAGGTAGTGCAAGCCCTGGAGAGGGAAGTAAAGGTCATGGTGTTTTATAAAAGAGACCAGGTTTTTGAGTTCAGGGATCTTCTTAAAAAGTTTAAGGATGAGACAGATAAAATCAGCTGCCAGTTTTACGATTTAGAACAGAATCCCGGGAGGGCCAAGGAATATGGAGTCAGTAGCTACGGCGCCACGGTAGTGGAATTCCAAGGGAAAAGGAGAAGCTTCAGCTACTGTACCGAAGAGAATATTACCAACGGCATCATCACCGTCACGAGGAAAGAAGATAAGATAGTCTACTTCCTTAAAGGACATGGAGAGCGTGATCCTGCCAGTCTCGATCAAAGGGAAGGGTATGGCGATGCGAGTTATGCCTTAGAGACAGAAAGCTACAAGGTAAAAAGTCTCTTGCTCTTGAGGGAAAAGGATATGCCTGAGGATGCCTCGGTGCTCATCGTGAGCGGCCCAAAGGAGGAATTGCTTCCGAATGAACGTGACGCTCTCTCCCGCTACCTCATGAGCGGGGGAAGAGCTTTTTTCATGATAGATCCTTTTACGGTTCCCACACTGGTGGAGTATTTAAAACGCTACCATATTCTGGTAGGTGAGAATATGGTGGTAGATAAGGAGAGTAAGCTGGTTGCAGTAGATATCTTTTCACCCGTGGTACCCTTTTATAGAAAAGATCACCCTATCACCCAGGATTTTGAGGTGGCAACAGTATTCCCTCTGGTCTGTTCTGTAGAGCCATTAGAACCGCCCAATGATGAGAAGGTGGTCGCCACTTCACTCGCGCAAACGAGTCCTGAGAGCTGGGCGGAAAGTAATAGAGAGAGTATCAGGAGCGGAAAGGTCTTTTTCCAGGAGTGGGAAGATAAAAATGGACCCATCTCGGTGGTCACCGTTGCTGAAGTGTACGGTGCGTCAAAAACCCCTGAGGAGAAAGAGACCAAAAGGGAGGGCGGGGAAAATGGGCTGGTAGGACGTGTTGCAGTCTGCGGGGATTCTGATTTTGCCAGTAACCTCTACATTAACCTCTTGGGTAACAAAGATTTTTTTCTCAACATTGTTAACTGGCTGGCTGAGGAAAAAGAACTCATCTCGATGCGACATCGCAAAGAAGAAACCTACCCCTTTTCTCCATTGTTTTTAACTAAAAACCAGGAGAAAATGATACTCTGGTTCTCCTATGGTATTCATCCGCTCATCGTATTAAGCATCGGGATATTCATCTATGTCCGCAGGAAAAGGAGAGGGTGAATTCGTGAATCGTGAATAGTAATCCGTGAATGGTAAATGGGAAGTAGGATTGTGGAACACACAACCCGAAACTCGTAACCCGAAACTCGAAACGTAAATTTTTTATGGTTTAAGGGAGAACGTCGCAATGATCATTGATATCCACAACCATATTACGGTGAAAAGCAGTCCCTACCATCTTCCGGCAGAAGAATATCTTAAGGTAATGGATGAGTTAGAGGTTGAAAAGATGGTGATCCTGGGAAAAGATTACGGGAAGCTGGGTGACCAGCAGCAGTCCAATCTTCCCGATGAAGAGGTTTCTGAGTTTGTAAAAGCGCACCCTGACCGTTTCATTGGCTTTACTGCTGTTCATCCTGAGAGAGAGGTGAGGAAAAATATAGAGAGAGTGGAGCGGGCAGTAAATGATCTGGGCTTAAGAGGGATCAAGCTCAATCCTCATGCCGGGTTCTATCCCAATGATCAGAGGCTCTACCCGGTGTATGAAAAGGCAACAAAGCTGGGTGTGCCTGTGATGGTGCATATGGGTGTGAAGGCGCCCGTTGAGGGGACGAGGGTAAAATATTGCCGGCCTGTGTACCTTGATGATGTCGCCGTTGATTTTCCTGAGTTGAATCTTATCATTGCTCATGCAGGATACCCCTGGGTAGAGGAAACGATACTGGTGGGACTCTATGCGGGAAA
>Ga0315291_10001322_pt1 | contig 33172 bp, 22 predicted proteins | sample YL17G12_20_MG_FD_203070 | JGI IMG/M metagenome (GOLD analysis project Ga0315291, IMG submission 203070) | Sediment microbial communities from Yellowstone Lake, YNP, Wyoming, USA - YL17G12_20 | ecosystem: Environmental > Aquatic > Freshwater > Lake > Sediment | place: USA: Wyoming | collected...
TAACAATGAAGAACCGAAATAAGTTGGCAGGGTGGATACGAGGAATTATTCCGCTGTTTATTTTGTTCGGAGCCCTTGTCATCTTGCCTGAAACGGCCTTTGGTCAGACAGTTCCTCCGCCGAGTTTATGTTTAGGTCCCGATACGGACTCGGATTGTGTTGCGGATGCCGTCGACAATTGCGTCTACAATTTTAACCCGAATCAGGTAGACACCAATGGTGACGGTTTTGGCGATAAGTGCGATACAGACACCATGAACCCCGCAATTGAAAGACCAATAGCATCAGGTCCTATAATTATTGGAAGTACTGGATCTGCAACAATGGGATCTGGAACAACAGGATCTGGATCAACAGGATCAGGAACTCTCTATTCTGGCGGAACATATGTCGCAGACACACCGCAATATCGGGCGGCATTCACGATCAGGGACAATAAGCCCTGCTTTGTTTTTGCCTTGGGTGCCGAGCTTGATACTCAATCAGGCCTGCCACAAAATGCCGACCTCCTGCTGATCGATCCGATCACCAATACTTATATTGGCGACCATAGCAATGCGGTTGCGTATTGTCTCGCATCTCTTAATATCGGCGGCTTCGACTACAGTTGCTCTCAGATGGACGTGCCCCCTACACAGAGTACGTGGCAATCTTTGATGATGGGGCAGTTCATGTGCACTTCTCTGGAAAATCCAGCCCTTCCGATCGATATTCGAGTGCACGCCGCCTCCGCGGCAAATTCGATAGGCATCGGAGTCGAGATCTTTAATCTCGATGCTATCACTGGTCCAATTCGTGTCGCGTGGGAATATGCAGGAGCATTATTTGGCATACCGTCCAATACGTCATTCGACATGAATAGGTTAGATCCTTACGGTAAAGGAAAGATCACGCTCTGGTCTCTCGAATACAGCAAGGAGTTATATAGGATAAGTTCGGTCGGTTGCAGCGCGTTCGGCAAGTGGACGGCTATAGAAGACGATTGCCCAATAGCTTCTATACTAGATGCGAATTCCGCTGAATGCGACTTCATTGGTTTGGAGCGACTGGCGGCGGAATCTGGTGAGCCGGGCCCCGCGCCTGTTGGTCCGCAAGGCCTAGTCGGCGTCAATGAGCACAACGGCACAACGAGGGCCAATATAAGGTATTACCAGGAAACTCATGGAAATCAGTCCGATAGCACTGTTGGAATATGGGTTCCCGATTCCAATGTGACTGCCGAATGTCCCGCAGATTTTATCGAAAGAAACAAGCCGACTTCCGACAGGATGATGGTGGGGATGAGGATCTCGAAAATCTCCAGTCCTCCGTTGGTGCCGAATCCTGAGCCAATGCACATCTATGGAAGGCATGCACTTGTGTTTGATGAAGAATTGGCGACAAACCAGAGTAGTGTCACGATGACAATTGTAAATGATGTTGACACCGGATTGCGGGAAAACAGATTTGATGGCCTCCCAACCAATTATTCCCTGCTCCCCAACGGCGGAGGAAGCTGCAGATTCATGGACTGCGCGTCGGTCCACACAGGGTTGGGATTTTCGGGATCAAAGGTGCAGGCAGGCACTTGGGTGATAGAAGGCGTCGGTGTTGCGGTGGGTCCGGGTGATCGCGTATTCGGAAACGATCCGTGTCTGACATCGGATCCCGCACACTGCATCGCGGGTCTTGCGAGACGAGGCTCTTTCACATTCGATAATCTGACGATCACAGGCGGTATGTCAGGCCTTGTCTGTGCAGAGAGCGATTGCTTTGGAGCCAGACTGACGGCCAATTTGGGTAATGATCTCAATGCCGCAGATCAGAATTTGAAACTTGCAAGGGTAGCACTCGGAGTTTCAGCCGGAAAGGGCGTCGGTATCGGCCGAAATGTGGTTACTAATGAGTGGCTCGCGAACGTCCCGCTTGATAATACGTCATGCACGGTAGGTGACGGTTCCTGTGTGCCGGCGGTTGTGCCGGGGGTCGACGTGATAACAACGTCGGGCGTAGGCAATTTGGACATAAAGTATGTAAATTTGCATGCGCAACCAGAGCCGTTTTTACCTGCAGGCGTCGGCATCTTGTGCGCTCAGCGTGAGGGAGTGTGCAACGTTGGCTCACTGGATCCCGCATATCCTCGAGGTCTGATAAGCGGCTTTGAATTAGCATATGTGACTTCAGGGCCGGGGAATGTGGATCCCGGAACGGGTGTACCGCTGAGGCATGATGCGGAGGGGGCGATTGCACCCTCGACAGCAAATCTCCTGAAGACGGACATTAGAGACGTGGAAGTCGGGGCTACGATCGGAACCAATATCATCTCTACAATGAATAATGTCACGATAAGTAACACGCAGTATAATGCCATGGTGGTCGGTCAGGACACGGCCAATATTGCGACTGTTCTGAATAGCGGCTGCGATTCGGATGACGGTGTACATTGCCTAAACACCGCGCGCGAATATTCCTCACCTAACATCGGTGTCGGGGACGAAGATTATTTCGCTGCCATAGCCGGTGGAATATCGGCGCCCACTTATGTGTCACTTATTAATAGTGCTATTGGATGCACTTCGTGCGCAGTCGCTGACAATCTTCTCGTTATTGACGATTACGGTTTGCCGAGTTGCACTGGGCCCATAACTTATGGATTGGAGCCGGTGCTTCCCGACGCGCTTGTGGACTATGAAGCCCTTACAGTCACCTGCGTGGGAACAAATTCTAACCTTAAAGTAGTTGGTGGGCCTGCATGCTTTATGAAGGTGGCGGGCCTCGTTATTGTAACGGGTGCGGATATGATGCTGTATCCTAATCTGGTACATGGTTCTTTCGGTTATACAGAGTGCGTTGCAAGTCCCGGCGTGATTTTATACAATCGCACCAGCAAAAACGTTGTTCCAGATGTCTCATTTGCAGGCAGCGGGTTCAAGAAAGCGGACGGCACTTTTCAGACGACCGGCCTTATAGCAGGTCTTAAACTCGATCCGGCCTTGCAGGTGTTGGAAGCAAGAATGGAGTCACAGATAGCGACTAAGGCCGCAAAACCGGAGGATTGCCAGGTATGTGTCAACAAGATAAACTGGGCGAAAAAGGGTGCAATGAATGCCGCATCCAATCAGTGCGAGCAGTTCGTGAAATTCGATAACGAAGCGAAGGATAAGCGCAGCGCATGCAAGGCAAAGTGCAATGCGCTCTATTCCATCGCGGGCTATCTTGCCGATGGCCAGAAGCAATGTCTGATCGACTTCTGTACTGGGATGAACAAACAAATGGCTGCAGGTACGCGTTGCGTGCCGTAAGAAAGGGGGAAACTTATGAGTAAGAAACTTGTTTTTATAATGGCACTCTTGATCACCTGCTGGTTCGGCGCGCCGCGCGCAGTTTTTGCCGGATCCCTGGACGAGATGCAAACTGCCGTGAATAACTACTATAGCTCTGGCGCGATCTCCGACCCGGATATCAAGGGGACGCTGTTGAGTATTGTCAACAAGGCGAAGTTGACCACAGACGCGCAGGCGGTGGCTGCTTACCGGGCATCGTTCATCGATGTCGTCAATGCGTTCGAGGGCGCCGGCATAACGACCGAGGCAGCGGCGGCGCTGCTCCAGGTGGCACAGCCGTAAAGGTTAGATAGAAGGGGGGTGTTTTCTCCGTTTTGAAAGAGAAACGCCCCCTTTTTCTATGCCTGGCCTCTGTTTGCCGAATATCGTCTCGCCAAAAAAATCGGAAGCATGAGGATTGATGCCGCGTAGACAAAAAACATTGCAAGTGCTGAAAATATTCCAAATGATTCCGCAACCGGCATTGCAAGCACGCAAAATGAAATAAAGCCCGCAATTGTCGTCACGGCTCCGCCGAAGATACCGGGGCCGACAGATGTCAAAACGTTGCTCATGGCCTTGAGTCTGTTGGCGACACCACCCTGTCTTTCATTTCTGTATCTTTCAACAATATAAATAGGATAATCGATACCGAGGCCCACTATAACGTCGCCGATTGTCAGGTTCAATATGTTGAGCCTCACGCCGAATAATGCCATCATCCCCAACGTCATGACTGCCGAGAAAAGAAGAGGCACGGTGGCCAGCGCGGCGTACCTCATTTTTTTCCACACGAATAAAAGCAATAAAAAATTCGGCAAAAGACTTACAAAAAATGACTGTACTGAATTATTGAAATAATACTTCTCTTCAACAAAATTAACAAAATGCCCCCCCCCGACACGCACCCGGACACCCGGGATTTCATCAAATCCGATCTCCCCGATTTCCTTTTTTAAGGCGCGATCGAATGATAGAACTTCTTTCGGATTCTCTCCGTTGAAGTAAAACCTCATTGAAAGGGCGTCGTAATGATCATCACTTCTGTGTGCAAAATGTTTACTCGCCTCTTCAAAGGATTCGTCGATGACGTAATTAAACGTTGCGGGATCATGGCTCAGTCGTCCAAAAAGAGAGCGGACGTCCGTCTCGTTCGTAACCTTTTCACCCTTTTTATCAATAAGGTCATTGATCGATTCAACATACGGCTGGCCCAGTATTTTTTCAACAATTCCGTAATTCTTCAGCCTATCTTTCAGTGCCCTCATTTTTTCAAGCAATGCCGCGCTTTCGACATTTCCGTCAAAGATCACGTATCCAAGGTTTTCGCTCCTTCCAAAATATTTATTGCTGATGTGATAGGCGTGGTAAGAGGGCATTGTCCGCCTTAGAAAGATGCTTATATCGGCGATTGTACCGATTTTGAACGCAAGCCCCGTTCCTATACAAAGCAAGAGGGCTCCGCACAAAACGACAGCGCGCGGGTTGCCCGTCAAGGCGCGAAGACCAAGCGGCGCCAGCCCCGACATTGTTCCGGACGGTTTTATTCTTTGTTTGAGCCGGTTGTCCATGCGGTCGAGAAAAGCGGACTTCGCGAGCCTCAAACGAAGCGGTCCTTCGAGACCGACATCGGTAAAAAAGGTAACCGCCATGGACAAGGCAACAAGCAGGTTGAAGCTCCTGATAGCGGGAGATGAGTTTATAAGTCCGCCCGCCAAAAAAGCGGTCAGCGTAGTGAAAGTGGCGAGAAAAATTCCTGTTCCGGTGCTTTCATATGACATTCCGACTGCACGGCTCAAATCGGTTCCCTTGGCGATCTCCTCCTTTGCCCGCATGCCGAATACAAAACTGTTGTCGTCACTCGTTCCTATAAGGAGAGGCAAAACAAGCAGATGGAGGAAGGAAAATTTAATTCCAAGTAATTGCCCCATTCCCAGCGTGCAGACAGACGCCACTGAAAGAATTGTAAAAACAACGATCACATCTTTGACGCTACGGAAAAATTTTAAAAATATGAGACTTTCAACAACGAATAATATCAAGATCATGATAATGACATTTCCCCTGGTGTGGGAATCGATGTCATCGCTGAAAATATGCTCACCATATATATAAACGGCCAGATCCTTTGAGGTATAGGTATTCGCAAGATCGCGGATGGCGATGCTGACCTCCCTCATTTCTTTTTCGCTGTAAGACGGATCCAGCTCGACATATGCCTTCACGGCCTTCACAAAGGGGGTTGAAAATTCCATCTTCCCGCCGCCTAGAAACGGGACAAACGCAGAAAGAGCCACTCTTAATTTTTGGTAGAAATGAATTACCTCCGGGTCCGACAGGAGATTGCGGCTGACTTTTTCCAGATCCGTTACGGTCCTTCCGCCGGACAGCGCTATTATTCCCTGCGCAATCGTAGAATAATCATTTTCATCGAGCAGAGTTTTTCCTTTCGCGCTTTTCAATGCTTCGTTGATACCGTCCGCCAGGCCGTAGGTTTTCACCTTGAACCGTTTTTTTATCTCTTCAAGAAGCAGAAACTGCCTTTGAAGCATTTGTGGAGAGAATGCACTCTCTCCGGTTTGCGTTTCGAAAGTGACATTCAAATAATTCCCTTCGTGGAATTTATCCTCAATTTCGCTGGATAGCGCCGATGATTCTTTGCGATGATAGTCTTTAAGATCGGTATTAATTTCGATTCGATAAACGAAAACGGCAAAAAAACAGGTGGTCAAAATGAAAAAAAGAAGAATTGCGCCGGATTTTTTTTCGACAAAATCGGCCCAAAGTTTCCAAAAATTTGTTTTGAGCATCACCGTAAAAATATACGATACCGTCTTTCATAATGCAACATGCCGCATTTACAGGGTCTTGTGTGCGAATTTGATTATCCTTCCCGCCCTCCTGGCATCGATAAAAATAAAGAAAAAAACAGCTTAACTATTTGAACTTTTTATAATAAGAAGGAAGTTCTATGGAGCTCTCCAGACACCCCCTTGGAACAAGGGCGCGCATCCTGCTTTCCGGCGTATTCGGCCCTTACGCGCAAGATGACGAGTATGGCAGCCGTCTCGTCAATCCCATGGAACTCTTTCACAATCAGGTTACACGCGCCGACGGCCCTTTTTCCTTAAGGGTTTTTCACCGTTCGGGGAGCCTCAACATCATACAGGCGAATATAGATGCGCCGTGCACAGTGCTGGAATTTCCCAGCCTGGATCAATTTATTGAGGAAATCACGACCCACGACTATGACATCGTGGGCATCGGCGGCATCGCGATGAACATTCTCAAAGTCAAAAAGATGTGCGAGCTGGTTCGCAAACATCAGCCCCGCGCGAAGATCGTTATAGGTGGACATGTCGTGAACGTTCCCGATATCGAAAAGAGGATCGATGCGGATCACATTGTAAAGGGAGACGGCATTCTCTGGTTTCGCAGTTATCTGGGGCAGGATACCAAAGAACCTATACGTCATCCGCTCGTGCCTTCCTCTATCAATGCAAGGGCGTTCGGTCTGCCGATACCGGATTTTACGACCGGGATATCCTCCGCGGTCATCTATCCTTCGGTCGGCTGCCCCCTCGGATGCGACTTTTGCTGCACATCGGCCCTCTTCGGAGGCAAGGGGAAACACATTGATTTTTACAAGACGGGCGACGAACTGTTTTCGGTGATGTGCAAGATCGAAAAAAGAATGAAGAAAAAGGATTTCTTCATACAGGATGAAAACTTTCTTTTGAACAGGAAGAGGGCCTTAAGGTTGCTTGAACTCATTGAGAGGCATAACAAGAGCTGGATAATATATGTGTTCACCTCTGCAAATGTCCTCAAAGCATACTCAATAGATGAGCTGCTGCGGCTGGGCATCTCGTGGGTATGGCTGGGGCTGGAGGGAAAAGAAAGCTGCTACGACAAGCTTAAGGGCGTGGACACGATGGATCTTGTTCCCGAATTGCAATCCCATGGAATTCGGGTGCTGGGATCCACCATAATAGGTCTTAAAAATCACACCCCCGAAAACATCGATGATGTCATAGACTGGGCTGTCGGCCACGACACCGATTTCCATCAATTCATGTTATTCATGCCTCTGCCTGGAACGCCGCTTTACGAGGAATGCGGGACCGGAAACATGCTTTTCACCGAGGATGAGTTTCCCATTGCGGATTATCACGGGCAGTACCGGTTCAACTACCGCCATCCTCATATCCCATGCGGCATGGAAGAACAGTATCTCGTTAAAGCCTTCGAAAAAGACAGGGATGTCAACGGCCCTGCGATTGTGCGCATGGTAAAGACGATGCTGCAAGGTTACCACAGATATAAAAATCATCCGGACAGGCGAATCCGCAAACGTATCTTGCGTGAGAGCAGGCATCTCAAAGATATGTATGCCGCAATGCTCTGGGCAGCTGTCAAGTACTTTGGAGCCGCGGGCAATAAGCAGCTGGCGGACAAGCTTAACGCAACCCTTCGTGATATCTGCACAGAATTCGGGTGGAAGGTGAGGGTCGCGGCCCCGCTTCTGGGAAGAATTTTGTATGCAGGTTTGATACGCGAGGAAAAACGTCTGTCCAAGGGGATGACGTATGAGCCGCCTTTAATACGGGAAAACAACGAAGCGGCGGAGATTCTGGAAAGAAAAAGCGGCACACAAAGATTCAAGACGCAAAGATGCAGATTTGTCACGGCCCTATGAATCCTTCAAAAAAGATACAAAAAATCACGCTGATCCAGCCGAAAGGCAACTTTTTCAATCTTTTAAGCAAAGTTGTAATGCCCCGCTATGGAATAACCATTCTTGGCACAATTTTGAAGGACCTGGGATACGACGTTCAGATATTCGTGGAAGACATAAGTCCCATCAACTGGGAAAGGATCCTTGATTCGGATTTCATCGGTTTTAAGACCATGAGTTGCACACATAACAGGACCAGAGAGCTGATTCAAAAGATAAAAAGCGTCAAAGAAATCCCGGTTGTTATGGGTGGAACCCACGCAACCTTCATGAAAGATGAATGTCTGGAGTTTTCCGATTTTGTGATCAGGCAGGAGGGAGATGAATCCCTTCCGGACCTGATAAGGACTCTGAATGAGAACGGGGACCTGAGCGCGGTTGCGGGATTGTCGTACAAAAGCGGCGGGAGAATAATTCACAACCCCGATCGCCCGCCCGTAAAGGACTTTGAAAGAAGCCCGGACATCTCATTGATACAGGGCTACCCCAGAAAGCGGGACATAAGCTTTTTGCGCGAAAAAAGGTTCCGCCTTCTGTGTCTTCAGACGTCGCGGGGATGCACCTACAACTGCAGTTTTTGTCCTGCATCCGCGATGTTCGGCCCGGGGTATAGAACGAGGTCCATCGACAGCATAATCGGGGACATAAGAAATCAGATGAAATTCTCGTCCGGCCGCACGTTCATAATAGTCGACAACAACTTTGCCGCGGACAAAGAGAGAACAAAACAACTGTTGAGAAGGATATTAAAGGAACGCATAAATGCAAATTTCCTTGTTTTCGTGAGACTTGATATCGCCGAAGATGAAGAATTATTGGAGCTTTTCAGAAGGGCCGGCGTCGGGTATCTCTATCTTGGCATGGAATCCCTCAATGACAGTACCTTGAAAAAATATAAAAAGGGGCAGATGAGGACGGACATTGAAAAATCGATTAGGACCATCAAAAAACATGAACTGAATCTTCTGGGTTCATTCGTCATGGGCGCGGATGATGACACAAAGGAGACGATCAGAGACACGGTCGATTTCGCCATCAACTCCGATTTTACGGGCCTTTACATGTTTTGTCTGACGGAATTTCCGGTCGAAACAAACAAGCGACTGCTTCCCCTTTACAGGACCTTCCAGTATAACCTGGATTATGTGAACGGCAATTTTGTGATTCACTTCCCCAAAGGAATGAAACCCAGCACATTGCAAAGAGAGGTTACGGAGGGACAGCTAAAATTTTATTCGAATTGGAGAATCGCTAAATCTTTAATTGCCGAGGATTTTTGGGTTGCGATGAACAAGCTTTTCTACGGGTACATGTGGAATAAGGTAGGTAAGGAAGTTGAGAATTACATGGAATACTTGCGCGGGATAGAAAAGGATTATTACGACAAAAATGAGGAGCTCCTGGAAGATAAACTGATAAGCGACTACCGGGATGGCAGGGGCGTTTTCGCGAGTTTGAAATCCGGGGCAAAATGAAACCATGAAAATATTGCTGATAAATCCAAGCCGGCGTCACTGGGGTGAAAGGGATTTCTGGGATGGCGACTATACGATGAGGGTCTTTGGCGTAACGTGCGCCATGCCGCTCTGGGCCCCGACGCTTGCAGCCCTGACACCCGAAGATGTCGAAGTAAAAATTGTGGACGAAAACATCGAAGACATCGATTTTGATGAGGAAGCCGATCTGGTCGGAATCGGAGCGTTTTCAATCACGATACAAAGGGGATATGAAATAGCAAACGAGTTCAAAAAAAGAAAAATCAAAGTGGTCATGGGCGGCATTCATGTTTCGACACTTCCTGACGAGGCTATGCGGCACGCGGACAGCATCGTCATCGGCGAAGCCGAAAAGGTGTGGGCCAAACTGATCGAAGACTTCAAAAACAATAATTTAAAGCAGGTGTATAAAGGGGATGGATACCCCTGCCTTGATGACACTCCTGTTCCCAGATATGATCTTCTTAAAAACGACAGGTACTCCGCCAACCTTATTCAAACGACCCGCGGCTGTCCGTTCGACTGCGAGTTCTGCTCCGTAAAGGCGTTTCAAGGGCCTGAATTCCGCCTTAAGAGAGTGGAACAGGTCATAAAAGAAATAGAAGCGTGTCCAAGATCATTTCAAATCAAAATTATGGGGCGGAAGATCGAGATGGAAAAAGGTTTTTTCTTCGTGGACGATAACATAATCGGTAACAAGGTTTATGCCGGAAAGCTTTTCGAAGCCATAAAACCTTTGAAGCTGCCCGGATGGTGGTGCCAATGTTCGATCAATGTCGGTAAAGACCCGGAACTTCTCCGAATGATGAAGGATGCGGGATGTGCCAGGATGTTTGTCGGCATAGAAAGCGTGGAAAGAAAAAGTTTGGAAGAGATGGGCAAGAAAATAAACAAAATCGATGAGTATGAAAGGTGCATCGAAAATATACACTCCGCCGGAATAGCCATCATGGCCAGTATTATTGTGGGTTCTGACAACGACGATGAAACGGTATTCGAAAAAGTGGTAAATTTCATAAGAAGAAACAATATCGCCCTCAGCATGATCAACATACTGGTTCCGATTCCGGGCACAAGGCTCTTCGAAAGACTTAACAGAGAAGGCCGGATACTGCACAACGACTGGAAAAAATTCGACTCGGCCAATGTCTGTTTCAGGCCGAAAAAGATGTCGCCCGAAACGCTGGCCGAGGGCTTCCGCTGGATTTACCGGGAGCTTTATTCAATCGACAGATTATCCGAAAGAATAAAGGGGTTCTGGAAAAAAGGAAACGTGCAGTCGGGAGATTACGAAAGGGAATTGAAGGGAATGTCGCAGCTCGACAAGCTGTTTTTCGCCTTTCTTCTCATGAAGTATTTCATCTGGCACGGAAAGTGGAGCGGAATTAAGCTGAATTTAAATCTTTTACCGGACATTTTGAGGGGCAGGGGAGAATTCGGCATATTGCTCCATGCGATGTTTTTCAGGGATTTCGCCTTAAGCCTGACACCTTAACATGAAGAAAAATATCCTCGTCACGGGCAGGCCGCGGGTAGGAAAGACGACGCTGATCAAATACGCGGCCGAGATTTTGGGGGAGCGTGCGGGCGGATTCTATACGGAGGAGATAAAAGGGGAGGGCGTGCGCGGGCGTGAGGGTTTTCAAATCATCACGCTCGACGGGAGGGAGGGAATCCTGGCAAGGGTTGGATACAGGAGCCGGTTTAACGTCGGCCTTTACGGCGTAAATCTCAAGGATCTGGAAGAGATTGGAGTCAGATCAATTATTGATGCAATACAGAACAGGGATTGGATTCTCGTCGATGAGATCGGAAAGATGGAAGAGTATTCACAAAAATTCAAAAAAGCGGTTTTGACAGCACTCGACAGTCCAAAAAATCTCCTCGCTACCATCAGAGAACACGACAGCGTCTACACCGCCGCAATCAAATCAAGACGGGATGTTACCATCCTGCGCCTCACCGTGCCGGAGCGGGATCGGATATACAAGAACATTGGAGAAGCGATCGGTTGACATTTTTGTCTGGAATTCGGATATTGGAATTCGCTTTGACTGGCGGGGTAGCTCAGATGGCTAGAGCGAGGGATTCATAACCCCTAGGTCGGCGGTTCGATCCCGCCCTCCGCCACAGAATGGCCTCGCGGAAAAGCGAGGCCTTTTTTCCAACATTTGAAAAAGGGGCGGTCATGAAAACGGCGGCAAGCAAAGAGATAAGAACGATAATCGCCAGATGCGAGCGGGGCGATGATCTATATGCCTGTCTGACGAAGTTGGTTCAGGATAATAATGTAGCTTCCGGCTGCTTTCAGGTTATCGGCGCGGTGAGGAGGGCAAAAGTCGGCATCTTCGAGCATGGTAAATATGAATGGGTGGAGCACGACGGCGCGCTTGAGATTTCATCTTGCACCGGAAACGTTGCAATAAAGGAAGGCAAGCCGTTCATCCACTGCCACGCGGTTTTCGGCGATCACAAGGGAACCATAATTTCGGGCCATGTTGGAGAAGGGTGCATCGTGGATCCTACTGCAGAAATACATATGCAGATCTACGAAGGAGAGATAAACCGGTGTTTTGATCCCGACACAGGATTGTGGATATTGGATATATAGATAGGATTTTTTGAAAAAGTGGCGCTTGGGGGATGTTCCCCGAGCGGCGTGTGAATTGCGCCGCATACAGTAGCCATATAATACGCGGCGCAAGAGGCGCAGGCGACGAGACGGCGTTTGAGGCGAGGAGCCGTAGCGAGGGGAATATTCCCCAAGCGCCACTTTTTCGAAGTATTAAATTTATGAAACCAATTGTTGCCATAGTGGGGCGGGCAAACGTCGGCAAGTCGCGGCTCTTCAACCGCCTCATCGGATACGGTAAGGCCCTCGTGGACGATTCCTCCGGCGTCACGCGCGACCGCCACTACGCGCCGGCGGACTGGTGCGGCAAAGATTTCATCGCCGTCGACACGGGCGGGATCGACCTTGATCCTGCAGCGGACATCGAAAAGAAAATTTCGGAGCAGAGCATGCATGCGGTAGGCGAGGCGGATGTGGTCGTATGCGTCTTCGACGGCCAGGTCGACCCCATGCCGCATGACCGGGAGATCGCAAGAAAACTCAAAAAAATCGGAAAGCCCGTGATCTTCGCGCTCAATAAAATCGACAAGGCCCAGCACGAAGCCCGCGCCTATGATTACCAGAGGATGGGCGTCGATCCTTTGATCATGGTCTCCGCGGAGCACGGCAGGGGAGTCGACGATCTGCTGGAGCAGGTCGTCAGCCATTTTCCTGCGCAGGTTAAGGAGGAAGCTAAGATTGCGGGGCCGCGCATCACCGTCGTCGGCCGCCCGAACGTCGGCAAATCCACTCTCATCAACCGCCTTGCCGGCGGAGAGCGCGTCATCGTTCACGAGAAGCCCGGGACAACGCGAGACGCGATCGATGTCGAGATCGAGTTTGACGGCAAACATTACGTCTTTATAGATACGGCCGGCGTGAGAAAACACTTTAGCGTGGGCGAACAAATCGAAAGGTTTTCCGCGATGAGGTCGCTCCGCACAATTGACAGGAGCGATATAGTCATCCAGCTCATCGATGCCAGGGACGGCTTGACGCATCAGGACCTGAACCTCGCGGGCTTCGTCTACGAGCAGGGCAAGGGGACGATTATGCTCGTAAATAAGTGGGATCAGATGAAGGTGGAGTGGCAGGATTACGTCAAAGAACTCCGCGATTGTCTCAAAGAGTTGCACGCTATCATGATTTTCGCTATATCGGCAAAGACGGGCTATCATTGTCTTAAGATTTTTAGCGGGATAGACGAGCTGAACAGGGCGCTCGAGAAAAAGATTGCGACCTCAAAGCTCAATAAAATTCTGGAAGATGCGCTTGCCTCGCACAATATGCCGGCATATAAAGGTAAGGCGGTGCGCGTCTATTATGCAACGCAAACGGGAACGAGGCCGCCCACATTCACGCTCTTTGCAAATTTTCCGGCCGCGGTCCCTTATGCATACAGGCAATATTTGATACATAAATTTCAGGAAGCGCTGGGAGTAGAGGGAGTGCCGGTTAAATTAATTTTTAGAAAGAAAACGTAATGCGTATAATCGGCAGAATTCTGAAATCCTTTTTCGACGACGACTGTTTTTCCATGTCGGCGAACATCGCGTTTTGCGCGCTTCTTGCAATTGTCCCGCTCACGATGATCATGGTCTCGATCGCCGGATATTTTTTGGGCAGTTCCGGCGACGTCTTTCAGCAGATAGTCAACGGCATCATGGGTGTATTGCCCGTCGGGCGCGAGGAATTCATCGCCAATATGAGATCCCTCATGGAGCAGCGATCTTCTCTCGGGATCATCGGCGTCGTCTTTTTGGTCTTCATCGCGACCATCCTCGTCGGAAGCATCGAGCGCGCGTTTGACACCGTGTTCCGGAGCGTAAAGAGGCGTAATTTTTTCCATTCGCGCCTCATCGGCATCGCGCTCATATTCTGGATCACGCTTTTGTTTTTTATCCCGACAATGATCCGTGTCCTCGAGGGGCTCCTTTTCCGCTACGGTTTTGATTTTCCCTTGAGCGAATTTTTGACGACCGACGTCTTCTCGTTTTTTGTGGCGTTCCTCGCGTTTTTGATAGGGACGGTGGTCATCCCGAATCAGAAGGTGTATGCGAGGTACGCGGCGATCGGCGGGATCGTTTTCGCGGCCGGAATCGGAATAGCGAAATTCATCTTCCGCTGGTACATGGGGATAGCTATCACCCGCTACAATCTCATCTACGGATCCTTCACCGCGGTCGTGCTTTTCGTCGTCTGGACCTACTACCTTGCAAATGTCCTGCTTTTGTCGGCCGAGGTCGTGGCGCAGGTGCAGGCGTGGCGACGCGGCCAAGTCAACGGCCAGCCGTCCATATCCAACCCCGACGTATAGCCTTGAAATTGCAAGCAAAGTCAATGAGTTGCGGTTGACAAGGGGCAGCTTATGGCATATCGTTTTGTCTCAAATTAAAAAGGAGGTGTGTTATCAGCACCTATAAACGTCTGCCCCGGGGCAAACAAAAATCCAAAGACGAATTCATCGACTGGTCGGTTCATGTGATACATTTCATCCGCGATAATTTGAAGGTTGTTTCATGGGTCTTAACCGTAGCGATTGTCCTGTTCATAATAGTTATCGGAGTGAGCCGCGTGCACGCATATCGTGCGGGCAAGGCAACCGGCGCGCTCTATGCCGCGCAAAGGCTGCAGGCAGGTTCTGCGGATCAGCAAAAGGCCCTTGAAGAGGTGGCGGATGATTACAGCTCCACTCCCGCAGGCCGCCAGGCCATGCTGCTTTCAGGCGACATACTCATGGCCCGCGGAGATTTTACGGCGGCACAGGCCCAATTTGAAAATCTTGCAAAAAACAGCAAGGGCAACAATCTTTTAAAGATTGCAGCCATGCACAAAGAAGCGGCAGCCGAACGCGCGATGGGTAAGCTGGAGGACGCGGCCAAGACCTATCTTGCCGCCGCGGAGGATCCCAGAAATTTGAATAAGGAAGACAGCTTTTATCAGGCCGCGCGCTGTTACGAAGAGCTCAAGCAGTATGCTGAGGCCGCAAAGTTTTATAAAAAAGTGATCGAGTCGGCTCAAGAAAGCGGGACCAAATTGAAAAGTGAGGAGCGCCTCCTATGGCTGATCGCCAACGGATCAATATCAGGCTAGTTGCATTTTTCATCGCAGCGATTTTTGTTTTTCCCGTCTTCTTTTTCAAGACGGGGGCTGTCAGTCTTTGGGCAAGTGAGAAACCGAAGACACATCTTTCGAGCAACGAATCGCTTCGAAGCAGGGAGAAATACAGGGATTGGCGCGAGCAAAGAAAGGGGAGCCGCCGCGCCAACGTCAAGAAGATCGGTTCGGTCAAGCTCAAGAAGTCGACCTTCTGGAACAAAAAGCCGTTCCAGTTTTCCACGCCGCTCGTCACGGATTCAATGCTTTTCATAGGTGTCGATGCCGGTTTCTTCTACGGGGTAGATGCGAACAAAGTAAAAAAGAGGTGGCAATATAAGACCGAAGGGGCCGTGCACTCGCAGGCGGGCATAGAAGGGGACGTCGTCTACTTCGGTGACGAGAAGGGATATGCCTACGCCCTGTCCTCCGCCGACGGACATGAAATCTGGAAGACCTTCGTCGATTATCCGATACTCACAACGCCGCTTCTTATCTCCGACCGCATATATTATGTGACGGATACGGGGCGCCTCATCGCCTTGAGAAAAGACACGGGTACGGAGGTCATGCGGTCCGAAACGATAGACAAGAACATCGGTTTTTCGGTGAAAAGGGCATCGAGTCCGGTCTGGACGAACGGCATTATACTTTTCGGAACATCAACCGGCACTCTCATGGCGATGCGCGAAAATGGAAACGTCGCATGGGTCAAGCAGCTTGGCGACAGGCAGCAGATGGTTTATGATCTGGACAACCGGCCGCTTGTGGACGGCGGCCGCATCTATGTCGCGACGGCCGACCGGAATGTGTTCTGTGTCGATCAGAGCGGCGGCAATATCATATGGTCCACGCCCGAAACGGGCGGCGTGAACGACCTCATCATCGGTGACGGGAAACTCTATGCGACCGGCAGCGGGATCCTTTCAGCGATCAACCCTTCCGACGGATCCGTCATCTGGGAGCAGGATTTTGAAATACCGGAGATCTCTTCGCCCGCTTCCTCGAACAGGATAATTGCAGTCGCCACAGCTTCGGGAGGCAAGCTCTATCTTGTCGACGACGAGAAGGGCGATATCATGTATGAGCGCGCAATAAAAGGCGGGAGCTTCGGCGATCCAACCTTTGTCGGCGATCGTTTGTATATCATAACCAACACAGGCAAGCTTTACGGCTTCCTCGTGAAGGAAAGACCGGCAAAAACGCCGAAAAAAGGCTAAGGGGGAATTTTCGTTTGCTCAAACAGGGCTCTTTTGTTAGATTTTAGCGTACCCGGGGGACATCAAAAAATGCAAAAGCTGCGCAAGGTGATGTTTGCGTTTATCGCGTCTTGTGTGATGACGCTTATGCCGCCTGCGCTCTTTGCCGACTCGCAAACCTTCAACACGCTCTTTTTCAGGCCGGCGACCGGTAACAATCCGTACTTCATGCTTCACGCGACCGATACACTTCATCAGTTCCAGTTTCAGGTCGACGAATACATCTCCTTCGGCTACAGGCCGCTTGAAATCCGCGACGCCGTCGACCACACGAGGATTCAGGGCGTGACCGATTATACGCTTGTCTCGGATTTCGTCGGCGCAATCGGCTTTCTCGAATGGTTGCAGCTGGGTTTTGATTTCCCTGTTGCGCTTCTGAATAATTTTCGCGATCCCGACTTGCCGTCGACCGTTCCCATGCAAAACAAAATGGGGATCTCCGATTTGCGTTTCGAGCTCAAGGCCCGCGTGCTGGATTGCTGCAAGTATCCCGTGGGGCTCGCATTTGTCCCGTTTATAAGCGTCCCCACCGGAAAGGACAGCGTTTATCTGGGCGATCCGGGCATAAGCGGCGGCCTTAAGGTAGCGGTTGACGGCCGAGTTGCCCGCCGCGTGGCCCTCACTTTCAATGCCGGCTATCAGACAGGGAAAAAAATCAATATAAGAAACGTCGTCTACCAGCACCGCCTCCTTCTGGGCCTCGGCGCGAACGCGAAGTTCGGAAAAGGCTTTACGGTCTTCGGCGAGGTCAACGGCGACTTTGCCTTTAACAAATTTTTCAGCGCTCGTGACGTGAACCCCGCGGAGGCGATGGTCGGGGTGAGATACGACATCAAGGACACCGGCGTTACCATCGGCGCGGCGGCCGGCAATTGCCTTGTGTGCGGCGTGAAGGGCGCGCGCGCGAGGGCGATACTGAATGTCGGCTACCGCTTCAATCCCAAAAAGTATGCTGCGAAGGACATCGCGTTTGAAAAAGTCTGCGCAAGGCGTTTTGCAAAGGGCCTGACGGCGGAGGAGATATACGATTTGAAGATGAAGTGCCCGCCGAATCCGAAAGATTTCGTCCCGGGTGTGCACGACGACGCCTGTCCCAAATTTTACGAGTTGAGCGAGATCGCCGATCTGATGATGCGCTGCCCGTCGCGGCCCGAGGACTTCATCGCCGGCGTGCATGACGACGCGTGCCAGAAAGTTTTCACGTTAAGCGAAAAATACACCTCCGACGAGATTCAAAGCATCTACACTTTGATGGCTTCAGAGCTGGGGCTGCGCTGTCCCACCAATGCGGCGGAATTCAACCCGATGCTGCACGATCAGGCATGCCCCAAATATTATGATCTGAAAGAGCTCTCTCAATACGCGTCGATCTGTCCGCCGGAGCCGCAGGAATATCGGCCGGGCGTGGATGACGCGGGATGTCCCACATACTATACGCTGCGCGAGAAATATTCCGAGGATCAGTGGGAGATCATAGCGAAGCTCTCGAAACAGGATACGGACAAAGACCGCATAAACGATTATCTCGATCTGTGTCCCACAGAGCCTGAAGACTATGAAGGGTTTGCCGATGAGGACGGCTGCCCGGATCGCGGAATAGCCGCCATTTCAAACGGCGAGATCCAGACCTTCATGCCCGTCTACTTCGATTTCGCCAGCGCGGAGTTGAAATACGACGCGAAGCAGGCGCTCGATCAGGTGATTTCCATCATCAACCAGACTCCATGGATCAGAAAGGTGCTGGTCGGTGGCCATGCCGACGAGCGCGGCACGGAAACGGCCAATGAAAAGATTGCGAAAAAGCGCGCGGACACTACGATCCAATACATGTTAAGTCACGGCGTGAGATCGAGCGCATTGTTAGAGCCCGTCGGCTATGGCGCAAGAAAACCGATTGCCACGGGCAGGACCGAAGAGGATTACGCAAGGAACAGGCGGGTAGTCTTCACGATCGCAACGGAGGGATTTGTCCCGAGACCCGCCCCGAGGCCTAAGGCTGAAAAGGCGGCCGCTCCGGTTGAGGAGGCACCGGCGGCAGCGCCGGCGCAAGTCCAGCCGACGCCAAAACGCTGGCAATAGAGGGAGGTATTTATGATGGCTATAATTATGACGATTGTCCTCGCGGCGATGTCGGCCCAGTCTTCGGGCGGATCGCCGTCGCGCTGGAGCACAGATTCTTCCGTGCCTGCGGCGGCGCCCAAGGCTTCCGAACCTGCGGCGGCGCCGGCGCCCGCACCGGCAGCGCCTGCCCATGCGGCGCCTGCTTATCCTCCTCCGCCTCAACGGGTTGTGCCGGCCAAATCGGATTTGCCGGGCGCTCCGGAGGCGATTGATGTTCCGCCCGGTGCAGTGCGACTTGAGGATGTGAAGCCCGGAACGAAACCGAAACCGCAGCCGCTGGGAGTTCATACAACTCAACCGGCATCTGCACCCGTAACTAAGGCCGCGCCGGTCGCACCTACTGCGCCTGCGCCTCAACCTGTAACGAAGGCGGCCCCCCCGGCAGCGACTGAAACGATTGTGCCGGGTGAGCCGCAGCTTTACGATACGAGAATGCAACCGGCCGCACCGCCGCCGGGATACAGCGAGCCGACCACATGGTACGGTACAAAAAAGACCGCGCCGGCCGCAGCGCCTTCGCGTCCTGCGCCGGCATATTCGCAAACCGCACCGCAGGCCGCGCCTTCCGGCGGATGCAAGTCTGATCTCGCCGGCGCGCCATGCGAAGAGACCGCAGTTCCTGCAGGCGCAAAACGGCTTGAGGATATAAAACCTGGAACTAAACCGGCTCCGGCCGCGCCGTCACCGGCCCCTGTATATACTCCTCCTCCGGTAGCTCAACCTGCGGCACCGGCTCCGACATACGGCGGCCATAAATCGGATCTGCCCGGCGGATGGGACGATCAGACGCAAGTTCCGCCCGGTGCGGTGAAGCTTGAGGACGTAAAACCGGGAACCCGTCCGGCACAGGCCGGCGCGGCAGCACCGGCGGCACCGGCTGCAGAACCGGCACCTTCAAGCACAAGCAAGATAAAGGAAAAGGATATCAGTGGCGAAGGGCAGCCGCAGGTCCAGCAGCAGCAGCCCAAAAGATGGCAATAAAATGAGGGGACACTTCTCTTTTTGAAAGGAGAAGTGTCCCCTTACCTATTGACATCTTTGACGTATTTCTTATAGGGTCCGTCCATGTTGGGCGACCGCATAAGAGACGGACTCACTTTTGACGATATTTTGATCGTTCCTGCCGCGTCCGAATGCCTTCCAAAAGATGTTGATATCGCTACGACCCTCGTTCCCGGCATCAGTCTATCCATTCCCTTGCTCTCCGCTGCAATGGATACCGTCACCGAGGCGTCGGCGGCCATAGTCATGGCCCAGGACGGCGGCATCGGGATTATCCACAAGAACTGGTCGATTGACGAGCAGTCGCTCGAAGTCGGCAAGGTAAAAAAATTCGAGAGCGGCATCGTGCGCGATCCGATCAACGTCAGGCCCGACGACACGCTTGGAAAAATAAAAGCGCTTGCCGAGAAACATCAGATATCCGGCTTTCCCGTCACGCGCGACGGAAAGCTCGTCGGCATAATCACAAATCGCGACCGCCTTTTTGAAAACGATCTTGAGCGCAAAGTTGAAGACGTGATGACGCCCGCGGAAAGGCTCGTGACGGCGAAGGTGGGCATCTCCCATGACGAGGCGCGCGCACTCCTTCATCGCCACCGCGTCGAGAAGCTCCCGCTGGTTGATGAAGTGGGCTATCTCAAGGGGCTCATCACCGTAAAAGATCTCTCGAAGGTTCAAAAATATCCCAACGCGACGAAGGATCAGCAGGAGAGGCTGCGTGTCGGGGCGGCAATCGGCGTCCAGCCTCTGGATATCGAAAGGGCCCAGGCCCTTCATAATGCTGGCGTCGATGTTCTGGTCGTGGACACCGCGCACGGGCATTCCCGCGGCGTGATAGAGATGGTGAAAAACCTTAGGCGCATGTTTCCCGACATGCCGATCATCGCGGGCAACATTGCGACGGCAGACGCGGCAAAGGACCTCATCGCCGCCGGTGCCTCCGCGATCAAGGTCGGTGTGGGGCCCGGCTCTATCTGCACGACGCGCATCGTGGCAGGCTGCGGCGTTCCGCAGATCACCGCGATTACAGATTGCGCATCAGTCGCGAGGAAAAAAGGCGTGCCGCTCATCGCGGACGGAGGCATCAGATATTCGGGCGACATTGTGAAGGCGCTGGCCGCCGGCGCTGACACCATAATGATAGGATCTTTGTTCGGCGGCACGGACGAGTCGCCGGGCGAGGTCATCATCTATCAGGGAAGAAGCTACAAGGTTTATCGCGGCATGGGCTCTCTTCTTTCGATGCAAATGGGAAGCCGCGACCGCTATTTCCAGTCGGATGTGAAGCAGGCTTCAAAGCTCGTTCCCGAGGGGATCGAGGGCAGGGTGCCGTATCGCGGGAAGCTTCGCGATTCCATTTATCAGTTGCTGGGCGGGCTTCGCTCCGGGATGGGATACGCCGGCTGCAAGAATCTGGAGGAGTTGAGGACGAAGACCAATTTTATCCGCATCACGCCCGCCGGTCTTAGAGAATCGCATGTCCACGGAGTGATCATTACTAAAGAGGCACCGAATTACTGGGTAGAATAAATCATCCCCCTCCTTTGTAAGGAGGGGTTAGGGGAGGTAGATCTACCCCACCTGACCTCCCCTTACAAAGGGGAGGGATATTTTTTTATGGATCCCAACCGCATATTAATCTTGGACTTTGGTTCACAGTACACCCAACTAATTGCAAGAAGGGTGCGCGAGGCGAAGGTTTATTGCGAGATCGCGCCGTGCACCTGGACCATCGAGCGGATAAAATCGTTCAAGCCGAAGGGAATCATACTTTCCGGCGGCCCCGCAAGCGTCACGGAAAAGGGATCCCCTTCGATCGATCCGAAACTTTTAAAACTGGGCGTTCCGATTTTGGGCATCTGCTACGGGATGCAGACGATTGCAAAGGTTGCGGGCGGCAGGGTCGAAAAGGCGTCGCGCCGCGAATACGGCCGCGCGACAATACAGGTTGAAGAGTCGCATCCTTTATTCACGCATGTCCTCCAATGGCCTATGCCGGTCTGGATGAGCCACGGGGACCACGTCACCATCCTTCCATCCGGTTACCGCGTGATCGCAAAGAGCGCCAATGCGCCGATTGCGGCGATGGCTAACGAATCGGGGACGGTGATCGGCCTGCAATTCCATCCCGAGGTGACGCACACGCTCGAGGGGATGAAGCTCATCGAAAATTTCCTCTTTTCGATTTGTAAATGCGAACCAACGTGGACGATGGCCTCGTTCATAGAGTACTCGATCCAAAAGACAAGGCAGGAGGTGGGTGCCGCGCACGTGATACTTGGCCTGTCGGGCGGAGTCGATTCCTCTGTGGCCGCAGTCTTGCTCCACAAAGCGCTCGGCAAAAAGCTCACCTGCATCTTTGTCGATAACGGGCTTTTGAGAAAGAACGAACCCGAAAAGGTCGCGCGTGTTTTCCGCGATTCCTTCCACATCGATCTTCACGTTGTCGATGCGGCCGAGAGATTTTTGAAAAAGTTGAAAGGCGTTGACGATCCTGAAAAGAAGAGAAAGATCATCGGCGGCGAATTCATAGTGGTCTTTGAAGAAGAGGCGCGCAAAATTAAAGGAGTAAAATTCCTGGCGCAGGGAACGCTCTATCCCGACGTGATCGAATCGGTCTCATTCAAGGGGCCGTCTGCAGTCATCAAGAGCCATCACAATGTCGGCGGGCTTCCGGAGAAAATGGGCTTGAAACTTCTGGAGCCGTTCAGGGAACTATTCAAAGACGAGGTGAGGGAAGTGGGGCGCGAGATGAAACTTCCCGATGAAATTGTGCAGCGCCAGCCGTTTCCCGGCCCTGGCCTTGCCGTCCGCATTCTGGGCGGGGTAACGAAAGAGCGACTGGAAATCCTGCGCAATGCGGACGATATAATGATGCAGGAGATAAAGAAGGCCGGATGGTACACAAGGGTCTGGCAGAGCTTCTGCGTCCTGCTTCCCGTAAAAACTGTGGGCGTCATGGGAGACGAAAGAACCTACGAAAACGTCATCGCCTTCCGCGCCGTGACATCAACCGACGGCATGACCGCCGACTGGGTTCCGCTTCCATATGATCTCCTCGCAATCATTTCAAACCGCATCATCAATGAAGTCAAAGGCGTGAACCGCGTAGTATACGATATCTCCTCAAAACCCCCGGCGACGATAGAGTGGGAGTGAGCTTCTTTCCTCCCCTTTGTAAGGGGAGGTTAGGTGGGGTAGATCGAGTTTGTCATTGCGAGCGCAGCGAAGCAATCCCAAATATCCACAGTTGTCATTGCGAGGAGCGTAAGCGACGAAGCAATCCCTATGGGTCAGGGCTGTGGTATCGCTTGCGGCTTCGTCTCCGGCTGCACGATTTTGTATCTGTCTCGGTTTGGCTCGCCTCGTGAACTCGCCCGCCTCCGCTTTAAATAATTACAGCATTGTCTAGCTCCGGCGTGCTCAAACAGCACGAGTCGTTGTGCAAGACATAGTTCTCTCAAGGCACAACCGCCAAATCTCGCAGACAAAATCGGCATCCTCCGACATGCCGCAATCGACACCACATCCCCGCCCCATAGGGCCCCACGTCGCTTCCCCTCAACCTCAACCTTGGCTTGTTTTTCCCGCCGCTTGCAATGCCGTGGGGAGGGGAGTAAATAGGGCGCAATTAATATATTCTTGCCATTTGCGCCGTTATCGGTAGTTCAAAAATTTCCCCTTTTCCTTTAATGCAACATGTGCATAGAATACTTCAAAATGAAAGGAGGGAGCATGACAAACACAAAGCTTGGGAAAGAGCTGTGTGTCACGGCACCGAATGAAGTTGGTGTCATGGCAAAAATCTGCGCGCCGATTTCAGAGGCGAAGGTCAATATCTGGGCGCTGAGTGCGGGGAGCGAAGGAAACAAGGCGTATTTCAGGCTTATCACAGACAATAACAAGAAGGCCTACGATGCCCTTAGGACCACCGGTTTCCCAGTGGAAGAAAAGGAAATCGTAGTGACTGAGCTTGAAGACAAGCCGGGTACGTGCTTTACCGCTTCAAAAAAGCTGGCACAGGCAGGGGTGAACATCAACTACTGGTACTACACGACCTGCGGCGGTTGCCCAACGTCAAGGATTGTATTCAGCACAAACAACAACAAAAAGGCAGTCGAGTTGCTGGGTTAATACCTGAACATCACCGCAGATGCTTAAATGACGCAGAGAAAAAGCCGGCCAATTGGCCGGCTTTTTTATTGAATGGTACGAAATGTATGCAAACCCCGACGGCTCTCGGTATGTCCGACATGCTGCGAAGAGGCGCGGCGCGTGGGCGCTTTCTCGCTACGGCGGCCTCGCCTCAGACGCCGCCTCGCCGCCCGCGACTGCGGAGCGACCTTTTTGCCTACACGCCATAGGCAGAATAGTAGGTTGAAACTTAACGAATTGAAGTGTATCCGCCTTTTACGCCTTTTTTTGAAAAAACAATTTGCCATAATTGCATATCGCGCGCCCTAAACCCCCCGGCACATGAGAGTAAATAATAGTTCCACATACGATAAAAGCGTTCATCAAATCTTAACTTTATCGTATCCCAATTTTTATTAAAGCGATCATGCCAAGCCATTAATGTTTTATCATAATCAGCACCAAAATTATGCCAATCTTCCATAACAAATAATCCTTCGATTGATTGACCAAGTTGTTTTATTGAAGGATTATATCCATTAGGAAATATATATTTATTCGTCCAAGAATCGCAGGATACTTGAGACTTATTACTGCTAACCGTTTGTAATAAGAATAGGCCTCCATCTTTTAAACATGAATAAACCACCTCCATAAATATGCTGCAATTTTTGTAGCCAACGTGGTTAATCATACAAATAGATGCAATTCTATCAAAAGTTCCTTGGATATCCCTATAATCTTGTTCAATTATTGTAATGGGAAGATTGCCACAAAATTGTTTTGCATAAGCAACCTGCTCCTTTGATATATTAACTTCTACAACTTCAACTTTATATTTTTCCGCTGCATATCGAGCAAGTCCACCCCATCCGCAACCAATATCAAGAACCTTCATGCCTGGTTTCAATTGTAATTTTTTGCATATCAAGTCCATTTTATGCTCTTGGGCCTCATCTAGATTACTAGCATGCTGCCAATAAGCAGATGTATATTGTAAATTAGAATCAAGCATATTTTGATATAAGTTAAGATCTAAATCATAGTGACGTTCTGCAACTTCAAGAGCACGCTTGTTCGATTGAAGATTAATAAGCTTTGCCTTAAGAATATTAATAATCGTTGACCAATTCAGGCCAACTTTTTTCTCTAAACCCGCATCCAACACTTTAAAAAAGAACTGATCAAGAGCTTGACAATCCCACCAACCATCCATATATGATTTTCCAAGTCCAAGAGAACCCTGACTCATAACACGTGAATACAAATTTTCATTATGAACTTGAATATCCCAAGGCCTATCTCCATTAATTTTTATATCCGCCCGCTCCAATAAATTATTTACAAATAACTTGGAACTATCTTTTTTCAATGAAAAGAAATTTTTTAAAGATGCTGCCTTCATACTCTTATCTCCTTATCAATTCGCGCTAAATTTTTATTTGAAATTACAATCTGTTTTCCAATTTGTAAAAGAAAAAACACGGGGTCAGGTCTTAAGAATTAACAATTTAAGCCATTCAGGGACAGGGGGCGCGCGGGCGGCGGGTACCAATCACCAAAAGAAACATACCACTATACTCGCAACAGCAAGAAGACTGTAAAAAAAACTAACCCCAATTTTCTCCGCTAATCTTTCGTCTGAACAGTCGCTTGGTTCCCGGCTGTATTCTAGGATAGATGAAATTAATGGGTCAAATTCATTGCCGTCCAAAATTATCGGTGAAGTGTCGCCGGTGTTGAATTCGTTGACACTAAAATGATCCAGCAAGCCATCGTTATCCTTGTCCGCCACAATGACCTGATTGTCTCCAACCATGATTTGGAAGCGCTTATAAGGTTGAGATGAAAAACTGTTTTGACGGGCGACAACTTCTTCAAATACTTCATAAGCATTCGGGTCACAATGAAGCGAAAGGCACCCATCCCCTGATATGGCATATAGGAACTCATCCGAATGAACTTCATAGAACTGTATTGCCCTTGCTTGTTCGTTTAAATCTGCGGGGCAATACGCGCCGCCGCGGATTGAAAATTCTGTAACTGCTTGCAATTCGCTGGTTCCCATTGCTTTGCAACCTCCCGATTATAGTGAACTCGATATTTGTTATATATATCGGCAAGGAAACAAAAAAAGTTGCTAACATTTTGTCACAGCACTTGTCAAATGATTACAATTAGTTAGACCTGCTAGTATCGGAGCAACGGCAAAACAACTCTTTAATTTTAGTTATTCAGGGGGCAGAGGACGCGCGGGCGGCGGGTGTTTGGGGCCCGCCAAGCGCCTCTTAAAAAACTAGCAACAAATATCGCTGCCTGACGATAAGAGCGGTGAGGTGAAGTATGTCAGGAGAAATAGATAAAACATGGCGATTTGATATGACCGTGGCGGTTGACGTTGGATCCTACAGCGCAGCCGTTCCCGACGAGCCGCTGGGTGGTGTAACCTCGTATATTACACTGCTGTGGCCGCAGGATAACTATGATGATTCCATGAGTACAAGATGGGGTGCGCGCCTTGGCATATCGGGCTATTTTAGCGGCGAAAATGATTTTGTTGACCTCACCCCCGACGGTGAAAATTTGGGGAGTGAGCGTCCGGCCCGCGAGGGGATCAGCGGCGTGCGCGCTTTCCTGGGCCTGGACTTGAACGTTCCCGTGAGCGACATCGTTTCCCTTCGTTTCTCGCCCGGCGCCGTCGTAAAATACGACGATTTCAACTTATGGGATTATGGTGTGGGCGTCGTGTCGGCATTGATGGTCGATCTGGCTGCATCGGCCGTCTTCATTCTGCACTTTACAAGCGACATATATACCCGCGACCGGACCGAGCAGTTCATTGCAGGCCTGGGACTGGGTTTTACGATTTAGCGTAAAAGGGCGTTATAAAATACCGCGCAACCTTTTGCGTGAACGGCCGATAAGAAGATAGTAGTGCTTGCTATTGGGCGATCTATCGGTTAGAAGGGCCCGAGAAGCACGGTGGTTTCGAACGGACTCTCTCCCTGTTTTAAATCACGAAAAAACCAGCCTGTTTTAGCCGGCATCATGTTGATGCCTCACACAGGTCAATTTTAAGGATGTGAAATGAAGAACCAATCGTTTAGCGAGCTGAACCTAGCCCCGCCCATCTTCCGCGCCGTGATGGCCGAGGGATATGAACGCCCGACACCGATCCAGACTGCGGCGATTCCGCACCTGCTTCTGGGGCGCGATCTCATCGGCTGCGCGCAGACCGGAACGGGCAAGACCGCCGCGTTCGCGCTGCCGATTTTGCAAAGGCTTTTGACCTTGCGAAAAAAAGCGCTGCCGCGCGGCGCACGTGTACTGGTGCTGACACCCACACGCGAACTGGCCGCGCAGGTGAGCGAAAGTTTCAAAACTTACGGCCGCCATCTCGATCTTACCCATGCGCTTGTCTTCGGAGGCGTGGGCTACGCTCCGCAGGTGAAGTCCATCTCCCGCGGCGCCGACGTTCTCGTGGCCACGCCGGGCAGGCTCTTAGATCTCATGAACAAGAGGCACGTCGTCCTTTCGGGCGTCGAGGTCTTCGTGTTGGATGAGGCGGACCGCATGCTGGACATGGGCTTTCTGCCCGACATCAAGAGGGTGATAGCGGCGCTGCCCAAAACCCGCCAGACGCTTCTATTCTCGGCAACCATGGCGCCGGATATTTTGAGACTCGCCGAAGGAATTTTAACGAATCCCGTGAATGTGGCCGTGACACCGTCCGCATCAACGGTGGAAACTGTTGAGGAACACATACTCTTTGTGGATGAAACCAACAAACGCGCGCTTCTCACGGAACTTTTAAAGTCGCCGGAGATCGATCGCGCCCTCGTCTTCACGCGCACCAAGCACGGCGCTGATCGCCTTGTGAGACAACTTGAGCACGCCTCCGTGGATGCAAAAGCGATTCACGGCAACAAGTCGCAGAGCGTGCGCACCGCGGCGCTGGAGAGTTTCCGAAAGGGACGTTGCCGCGTGCTCGTGGCAACCGACATAGCGGCGCGCGGAATAGACGTTGATGATATTTCCCACGTGATCAACTACGACCTGCCCAACGAAGCGCAGAGTTACGTCCACCGCATCGGCCGCACGGCGCGGGCCGGGGCGAGCGGAATAGCAATTTCATTTTGCGGCATAACGGAGCGTTCTTATCTCAACGATATCGAGCGGCTGCTCAAGCGCCGGATCCCCGTGCGCCATGATCATCCCTACCACTCGGAGAGTGCGGCCAACGCCACAGGCGGAAAGGGCGCCAGGAATGCGCATAACCCCAACAAGGGAAAAGGGGTCATGTCCCGCGGAAAGCGCGCGCGGCTTCCACGGAAATGGTAGGAAACCACTACGAACCAGCTTCCTAGTGGTCAAAAGTGACCATATGGAACCAGGTTCCTGGTGGTCTGCAATCAGTGAATCGCGTCGTAGAAGATATTCCCCCACGCAAAATAAAATGGCGCGACAATTACAGTGTCATCGTAAATTCCGTTCCAGTCGCCAGGCGCAGGTGTCGTTGCGCCGAGATCGGCGTTGGTATCGCCCTTCAGCGTGTCATCTTTATATGAAGTGAACGCAACTCCGGCGCCATCGTAATTCACCAATGCGGACACCCCGTCCGCGAGAACGATCGTGCTGTCCGGCCTGAATTTTAATACGACGTCATTTCCAAACGTCAGCGTCGATCCGGAATTGATCCAGAAATCATTGTCGTCGATCACGAAGGCCACCTCCGTCTCTTCCCAGATGATCTGGCTCGTAATATGATTGAGTGATTCCACAAATATGCCGTTATATGTGTTGGTCTGCGCGGCGTTGTTTGGGTTGTGGAAAGTATTGCTGTCGTCGATATTGTATTCAACGCTTACGGAAAGGGGTCTCACATTTCCGTAAAACACATTGTCCGTGATCACAGTCTGGGCGGAAGCGCCGGATGCGTCCAGCACGCCGTATCCGCCCGATGCGTCGCTGCCGTCGTTGAATGCAAACGTGCTGTTCGTGATCGTTGCCCATGAGCCCGTCGATATCCTAAGTGTCGTCGTGTAGGCATCGTTTCCCCCGTAATAGAACGCTGTGTAATTGAATGTCGAGCCGTTCAGACCGTTGGTGTCGACGCCGCCCCAGTCGCGCGCCGCGGGCGCCGTGGCTATGCCGTCCCCGTTGTTGTCGCAGCCTGAAGCGTCATCCCTGAACGAAGTGAATATGATGGGGCTCGCGGCCGTGCCCTGCGCCACAATTGTGCCGGCCCCTCCAAGTGTTATGCCGGGGCCCTCTGTGGGATGGAACTTGATGATCACGCCCGGCTCGATGACGAGCGTCGCATTTACATAGAAATCCCACGCGCGGATCACATAGACCGTATTCGTGCGCCACGTCGTGTTTGTATCGATGTCGCTCAAAATTTCCACGAGATTCATACCGGGGCAGGCGACACTGATTGCTGCCGTGCCGGTCCCGCTGCCGCCGCATCCGGCCAAGGCCGACAAAATGACGACGCTCACCAACACCATCTGTCTTAGAGATTTCATAATGGCTCCTTTGTCTGGTTGCCCTTAGTTTAATTCACGTATCAAGTCAACAAGGCAAGGAGTTGTTCTTTGCGCGCTCCCTGGATGAAAACGAGTTTCTTCCGGCTTGTTTCGCCTCGTATGATTGATACGCGCGATTTCGGGATGGAGAGCGATTCCGCTATAAACTCGATGAGCGCCTCGTTTGCGCGGCCTTCGACGGGCGGGGCGTTCAATGCAACAGCCAGCGCGCCGTTTCGTTCGCCCTTGATCCTGCTTTTTGCGGCCCGCGGCGTGACGTAACATTCAACCGTCACTCCGTCGGCCCGCTCCTGAATGTTGATCATAAACCGAACCCCAATATCAATGCTTCCAAACATCAGCGCGCCATGTTTGGCTTGGAAACCACTACGAACCAGGTTCCTAGTGGTCAAAAGTGACCATATGGAACCTGGTTCGTAGTGGTCATAAATCACTCGTCACGCGGCAATTTTGCTCCGTGACCGATGGTTTTCAAATTACGATAATTTATGTATAGAAACGTATGTTTGAGCTGTACCCGTTACAATAGCCCTGTTGGCGCCCGTATTTTGATACGCCCGTATATCCAGAGTTTGTCCGGCAGTCAAATAAACCACATCGCTGACATTAGGGGCATTATTTGTGACTATGTCTCTCTCAGTTGCTCCTGCCGTTGTTGTAACAGCCAACTGAGTGCCATATGAATAAACAGCACCATTAACATAAATCGCTATACTGACATACCAACCAAGAGTCCCTAGTGCAGGAAGAGTAAATTGCGTCCTGGCATTTACCTGATAATAACCGGTAGTTTTCGCAGTAAAAACACCTGTGGCCGTATTTAATTCAGTCTTTGAATTGTAGGAAGCCGTATCAAACGGAATTAAAGTCCAAGCACCAGTGCCAATGTTTTGCGCAGCATTCCTGTATGCCCTGGCCCTGCTCTGATTATTGAAATCGATGATTCCTGTGTTACCCGCTTCTGTATGAATTCTCATCATGGTATTTGCATCGGCATATGTCGTTCCCGTAAGAGTTGATGTATTGCCAATCTTGTAATTATCATTGTCATTTTGGTCTATGCCCACTGCAATATTACTTGCACCTCGCAGAAACCTCTGGGCTGCGTCACCTGTGCTAGCTTGTTCAATTCGAAGCGCCGGTTCGGTGTCCGTATTACTCTCATAAATATGAACATTCGTGCCCGGAGTGGGTGTTCCTATTCCAACATTGCCCGCATCATCAATGATGAAAGGTGTAGTATCTGCTGCTACATCGTTTACTCTCAAGGAAGTTCCAGTGCCTGAATTTTCTACAAATATTCCTGCTGCAGTGCCGGAATCATAGACTTCCAATGCATTTGTGCTCAAACCCGATCCATTTAATCGCACTGCACCGGAATCCACTGTGATCGTTCTGCCTGCGCCGGCTCCGCCCTGGTCATATGCCCCGTCCAATGTGTTGCCGCTTGCAGCCGAGGTCCAGCTCAACGCTCCGCTTCCATCGGTAGTCAGTAATTGACTTGCCGCTCCGTCATCGACCGGCCATGTGTAGGTCGTATTCTGTGTCATTGATCCACTTGGCTGGAAGACCACTTCGTAATCCGTTGCACCTTGCTCTGAATAGATCCTCAACGCACCGCTCGTACCGGGTGTGCCGGTGCGTATTGTACCGTTAACATCAAGCAGATAACTAGGCGTCGCCGTTCCTATGCCCATCAACGCAGCCATGATATTCACCTCATCTGTTGCCTGATCATCGAACTCGATTCTGCCTGCGGCCGCACCTAACCCCATCCATGTATTATCGGGAACTGTAAGCGATGTGTTTACTGTTGGTGTAGCAATAGTGGGGGATGTACCAAAAACCATCGCACCGGAACCTGTCTCATCACCTATTAATGTCGCAACCCCTGCAGATGTCGTAACGCTAGATACAACTCCGGTCCCGGTCGTTACCTGCATGATACCGGTTGCCAACCCCGACAAAGCCTGCTCGTTTGTAAGCGTCGCATTTGCGGTCTGCGTTATATATGTCGCATCTGTAGGTGCTCCACCAGCACTTGCCCAACTAAGTGTGCCACCACCGCTTGTGCTAAGGAAAGTTCCTGCACCACCGTCCGCCGCAGGCAGCGTCCACGTCACATCAGCTACAACAACTCCAGGAGACTGGAACGCAACAAAATTCGACGAATCGGCATCCGCAAATCGAACGTCGCCCTGAGCGCGCGCCCTGACATCTCCGCTCACATCAAGAGCGACCGCCGGCGCACTGTTGCCGATAGCGACGCGGTTGTTAAGCTGATCCACAACGAACGTGTTCGAATCGACGTTCAAATCTGAAGCCAACGTCCAGGCACCGCCGGTGGGCATACGCGCAATATTGAGATTTCCGCTCGACAAATCACCGGCCGATCTCGTCGTGATATCCGCAATGCTAGATGTAGTCTTGTCTATCTGCGCCCATGTGTAATCGTTGGCCTGTGCCGTCACCGCAGCGGTACGGCCAAAGACCGATGAAACTGCTCCCGGTGTTACCCATCCCAAATTACCGGCTCCGTCGGTCTTTAACGCCTGACCGTTAGCTCCGTCGGCAGTCGGTAGAACAAGAGTGTAACTTCCACCCAGAGGCGTCGGTGCCTGCAGGGTTATTCCTGCGATTCCGACACCGGGATCTTGTAATAAAAGGTCAGTAGTAGCCGTAACTGTAGTGAATGTTCCGGCTGCAGCCGTCGAACCTCCGATCGTTGTCCCGTCTATTGTACCGGCATTTATGTCAGCTGTTGCAATTGTAGCCGTGCCTCCGATATTTGCATTCGTCGTCAGATAGAGATTGGCGAATTTGCTGGCACCGCTTCCAAGGTCTATGCCAGCGCCGCTGGGGAGGAGGGATGTGTTGATCGCCACCGCCGCCAGATTCGCGAGCGCGGTATTCGCCCCTGTCCCCGCGGGCGTCGTCCAACTAAGCCCTGCCGAGGCATCGGTTGTGAGGCACTGACCAGCGGTTCCGTCGACCGAGGGCAAAACCCATATCACATCAGACCCGATAGCGTCGGGTGCTTTGAAGCCGACATAGTTGCTGCCGCCGGCTGCAAGTTCCAAAAATCTCTCCTCGCCGGTCTGGCCGGCGCCTGCACCGTATGGTTCGAGCGTTAAGGCCGCCTGACCTGTGGTCGTGAGCGTTTGAGCATCCAAGGTTGTGAACTCACCGGTATTTGCAGTCGTGTCGCCGATTTTTGAATTGTCCACGGTTCCACCGACTATCGTCAAATTTTGCGGCACCTGCGCAACAGTGATTGCCGGATTGATCTTCGACCATGAGATTGCCGCGGCCGCGTTGATGTCGCCGTCCATTATGGCGCCCCCCGCAATCGAAGGATTGGGATAGTTTCCGCTAAGATCGCCGCCTGCAGGCCCTCCGGGTGGCGGGGAAAGGAGATTGGTCGTCGTGCCGCTTCCTTCAGCCCGGTAGTAAAGTGTGTTGTCGCTGCCCACGAAGAGCGCACCCTGATTAGCCGCCGTTGCGGGCCCTGTGGTATTTGTGAATTCGCCCATGAGCAGCGGCGCCGCAATCGTAAAGGTGTCGGTCGTGGCGTCGGTGAGTGCCACAGTTCCCGTTGCCGTAAGATCCGTGAAGATGCCGGTAGATGCGGTGCCGGAGCCGATCGGTGAATTGTCGACCGTCCCCCCGTTGATCGTAAGGTTGTCGGCAACATGAGCATTGTCGACTGCCGTTCCGTTCCAGACGCCTGTGGTCACCGTGCCGAGTTTCGTTATGTTTTGCTGAACGGGATCGGGTAGAAGCTGTGAAATCGAGGGAACATTGGCCGGGCTCGTAACGAGCACGCTGCCAGGTCCTGTTCCAAGGCCTTTCACGGTCGTTCCC
>Ga0315291_10001324_pt1 | contig 33150 bp, 35 predicted proteins | sample YL17G12_20_MG_FD_203070 | JGI IMG/M metagenome (GOLD analysis project Ga0315291, IMG submission 203070) | Sediment microbial communities from Yellowstone Lake, YNP, Wyoming, USA - YL17G12_20 | ecosystem: Environmental > Aquatic > Freshwater > Lake > Sediment | place: USA: Wyoming | collected...
GGTTCCGCCACCGTTTAAGTCCACCAAGGATATCTTCTGCCTGCTCGCGGAGAGAGTCGTTAACCCCTATCGGAAAATCTCATTTAACAACCTGGAGTTTAAGCTCTCCGGAGTCTCCGTGCGAGATGCCGTCCAACTGCGTATCGTACCGAACCGGGATGCCGGCATCGCGGAGATCCGTTTCTGGCGCGATAATGACTTCTTAGGGGCTCAGAAAATACGCCTCGAAGACGTCGATTTAGTCCACTTTTAAATTTTACGACAGTCCACTTTTAAAATTTAACTAACAGTCCGTGTCAAGTCTTTTCTTTCCCCGCTCCGGCAGGGATTCGATTATCTCTCGCTTCTGATAAGCCATGTCCCCTCGAACCTTGCCGTGATGTTCCTTACCCAAGCGTTCCACCGATGAGTTCCACGAATAAAAAGCAATCTCCTAATGGTCCCGATGAAAAACATTTCATTTCTCCTTATCGATTAATTTTTTGGATTCCGGCAGGGATTCGAGGAGGGCACGCCATACTCGTTGTTTTCACCGACTCGGAAATAGCTCATCGCCGACGCGAGGCAACGTGGGCAGAGTCGGGTGCGGGGTCGGGGGTTAGTCATCCATCTCCTGCCAGTTGGGGATATAGTTGATACGCCCCTGCAATTTCTCCCATTCCTTTGGTTCTATATCCCCTATAGGTTTGCCAGTGTGATCAAAACATCCAAGCTGTCGTCCGGCGTCAGCCTTCCACCAAGCTTCGGAGATACAAAAGCTCACCTCGTTGATCTTATCGGAGTTCTCTATCACGTACTTTGGTGCCCCCACATACTCCAGGAACCGCTTCATGCCCCTGGGTGTAAAGTCCTTATTGATGAAGAACCACGGCATCTCCTTACAAGAGCGTTTCGCATCTTCAATCCCGTCACGATAGCTCCCGTTCCGGATTCGTTTCTTTGAGGGGTGACGAGGATCATGTGGCTTGCTGGGCTTTGGTTCTGGTTCAGGCACTTTAGGTTCGGGTTTGGCCTTAGTACCAGTTTTGTACCGAAGGTCAGGCACCATAGGTTTCTCTGGTTCTTTAGGTATAGGTTCTATAGGTGGTAGTTCAATTTCTGGGGCCTCGTAGGACTGTGTCTCTTCGTTCCACTTGAGCTGACTAGTATTAGGATTAATAATACCAGCCTCTACCTGGCTCACGCGGCCCTGGGTGACGCCGACCATCTCGGCCACTTCTTCCTGGGTGAACTTCGCCTGCCGGAGTAATCGGATGAGCTCTCGCTTCTGGTCGGGAGTGAGATGGCGACGTGCCAGATTCAAGGTTACCGCTTGACGGGCGGCCTCGCATTCATCAACGTCTAGTTCAATTGTTGGATAGTCATCGGTCAGTTCCGCACGATGCTTGCCATCGATAATCTCTCCCGTAGCCTTTCGGATGATAACCGGGACGATTACACCATCACGGGTAACACTCTGTCGTAACCTCTCGGCGTCCTCCTCGGCAAGAGGGCCTATGATTTTATGGACCTCATCAAGTAAATTAACTTTAATCATCTCCCCCTCCTCACTTTCAACGCCTTTCTGCGCGCCATGGCGTTCATTTCGTCCTCCCCTTTTCCTGCCCGCTCCGGGCGCGTTCCATGATCTCGCTTTCGATGCGGCGCTGGAGTTCGAGCCAGTCCAGCCGCCAGCCGATGCCCTTTATTCTTGCTCCGGGAAGATCGCCGCGAAGCAAGCTGGAATAGATTGTCTGAATGTGGCAGTCGAGCCTTTCTGCTGCCTCTTTCGGACGGAGCCAGCGACGCTCTCGCCGTGTATTTTGGGGTCCTTCCTTGTTTTTCACGCTATATGTATTGTCACATCGCCTTAAAAATTCACATCATTAGAATCAATAACTTACAAGAGATTTTAGGATTGCTGGATTATTAAGGCTTTAGAATCAACAAGATAAGACTTTCTAAAAAAGCCGGATTTTTCAAAGATTTTTTAAAATATATTTGAGTCTCCAGCTCTGAGGAAAAGAAACATCATTAGAATCAATAACTTAAGATTTTCCTGGAAAAACAAGATTTTTCAAAGATTTTGATTCTCCTGGTCTTTGGGCCGTTCTTCTTTGATTTCGCGGAGATTGTCCCGTCGAGGAAAAGAAACGTCATCAGGTCAACAAGTCTTCAGGTCAAAGTCTTCAGGTCAACAAGTCATCGGACCGACAGGTTGAGACTTTCTAAGAAAAGCCGGATTTTCAAAATTTGTATGTGAGTTTATATACCTTACGGTATATAAACCTGGTTGCTTTTTGGAATTTCCTTTGGTCTTTGGTTTCAGGAAATGCTTTGGGGGATGTTCCAGAATGTTCTTTTTTGTTACCGAGACGTCCCCGAATGTTCCCGGTATCCGTTTTTGCACTCTTTTTTCGGATTTTCGGACTTTTCCAGGCAGATGGTGCAGTTTTCTTCACATTCGATGGTGCAGTTTTCTTCACATCTATTAAGAATATAATAATAAATAATATAAGAATAATCTTTAGTGGTTTTAGTGAGGAATAATCTTCTTTAGTTTTTTGTGGTAAAGGTTATATCACTCTTTACAATCAAAAATCTCAAGAGAGATTTTTGACGGCTTTCGCAAGGCTCAGCCGTCTTCAAAGTCTTTTAAAGTCGTCTTCAAAGGTTTTCCGTTGAATTCTTTTGATTGAGGGATCGAAGGCATACCGGAAAGCAACCGGTTCAACCTCTCTTCACGAGTGTTTTGAAAATTCTTTTTCTTTTCGAAGTTCAGACTTCTGAGTTTTCGGTGCATGTCGAGAAGCCAAGACTTCGGGGGATCACGCAAAACGTAGATGCTTGTCAGTCCCAATCTTTTTTTAGTCAAGAGCAGGTTTTTTCTCCTCAAGCCTTCCAGAAGCGTTGAGGTTTGGCGAGGCGTTATTCCGAGTAAGAGGCTGAGTTTGGCTCGGCCCGGAAAACACACCCGGAAATCAGGGTCCGTTTTTCTGATGAAAGAGAAAATACACGTCCATAAACGCGCTTCCCCGTGACTAAGATGCCGTCCTGCAAATACGACTTCATCGGGGACAATCAAAAAATCTTTCGACCTGCCTGCATATTCCAACGAAGAGGGCTCGATCCCGTTCTCGTCATAGACGGGCTTTGCCAGTTCTCGTTTATAGATTTCTTGCTTTCTTCTCCGCGTCTCCGATTGCTCCAAAGCAAAATTTTCTTCATTCATCCGAGCCTCCTTCGATTTCAGTTTATCATATGCGTAAAACACAGCAACCCCATTTAATTTTTTTCAGGCGTGCGGAATGTCCTGAAAGAACTCGCGGAACCCGGTTGGAACGCCATTTTTTCCAGCCCCAGACCCTATATGCAGTCTGAAAAGAGAAAAGTCGAGAAGACGGGTCCCCAAACCACGCGTCTTAAAAATTAATCGATCCTGGGGCGTCCCAGGGCGTTCCACGAGCTGCGAGGATGAACTCCCTTCTTTTCGTAAAACTCCCTTCTTTTTTCTGGGTGTAGCCGGAACGCTCATGGACGGGTGTGACTGGCACCTGGAGACACGTTCCGGCCGCCCAAGGGCGCTGAGTTCGGACGCCCCATATAGCAAATACTGAGCCGGAAGAAGGACGGAACCGGCTCTCAAGGAGAAAAAAGAATGACAGATCATTTTTTGTCCTCAATGTTCGCCGCAATTTTGTCTATCGCTTTTTTTAGCCTCACCTCGTCCATGTTGTCCTCGTGGTGCAACCGGGACTCAATCGCAAGATCGACTTTTCCGAATCGCTTTGAAAGCGCCGCTTCTTTGGCGGCGAGAAGTTCGGTAAAAACTTTAAACGGCTGAGGAATGACTGAACCCGGGAAAAGATCGGCGTCTTTCTCAAACCACCGGGGCGGCCCGAGCATAGGGCTGCCGTTTGGAAAAAAGCCTTCACGTATGGCCGCTCCGAGAATGACCTGAAAAAAGCAATCGCCCGTTTTGTCCTCGCGCCGAATTTTCATGGCCGTGACCCGCACCTGCCCGGCTCGCACGAGAGCGCCCAGCGCCTGTAGCAGCAAGGCGTCGTCGCGCTCATAGTTTTCCCGGCCCGTGAAGCGTCTCAAGTCCGACAACGGGAAGGTCCGCTGCATCCAGCCGACGTCGTCGGTTGGCTTGATCGGATGGCCGCAAAGCTCGGACGCTCCTTCGTCGGGAATGAATTCCGGTTCAGCAGCGCGCAAGTAGCCCAGGATGCAGACCGCGATGGCTTTAACGCCCTCGACTCGCGCGATTTTAGAGGGCGTCGGATTCACCATTGTCACTCCCCGAAAACCCGTTTTTATCATTTTCCTTTCTCCTCTTTTTTTCGTAACAACCCCGTGATCAATTTAAGGCGCCGCGCGATGTGCACGTGGGGTTTCGTTAAATTATTCTCGAATCTAACGACAGATTGCTCGGATATCTGGGCCAGCTCAGCAACGGTTCGCCGTGGAATCCCGAATTTCTTTCGTAGCCTCGCAAGCTCTCTTCGATCTTCCAATTTAGCCTCCATCCAGATGTATAAACTTAAATTCTAACTTTACAAGCTTTTTTTGAAGTCCTCGTTACCGGCCATGCTTGATGATTCCTTCGGACTTCTGTGCGCCCGCTTCTTCGGCATCGAGCTCCTCCCGGGGGGCTTTTTCTTCGGCCTCAATCTCGGCGATCAAGTCAAGCTTTTTTTTAAAATATTCGTCCTCATTTTTTCCAGCCATGCTTAATATGCCCCACGGATTCACCTCTTTCCTCGCGCTCTTCATCCTCTATTTCCTTCAGTAGCTCTTCCTCAGTCCAATCGTCGTCGTTCTCCCTGGGTTTCTTCGGTCTGTCAAGCAACCAATTTACGGATTCTTCTCTCAACACTTCCTCTTGTGTTCTTATAGTTTCAGGACGCGAAATTTGAATGTCGTCGTGAAAAACTTTTTTCGCGGCTAAAAGATCCACGATACCGGCTATGACGTTCGCCTCGTCCTCTGGCTGCCCGCTGTCCATGTCCACGCTGTCCCGGCCGCCGCTCCGCGTTTTTCGCACCAGGCCCTTGAGCTGCATGATCGCCGTCTCGCGGTTCGGAAGCGAGACCCGGCCCGTGTTGAACGCACCCTCCACTTCCAGGTAGAGCTCGGATTTCGGCTTCTCCGCCCGCTCATACTGGACCCCATATTTAGCGAACGTGTTTGAAGCGAAGTCCCCAGAAAATTTGTCCCCGAAGACCCTCCCGATCGAGTAGGACTTCAAGACCTCACAATATCCGCGAGTCACTTCGAGCGGATCGAACCTCGGCGCTCGGCTGCGAATTACGTCCACGACGACCCGCTCCCCTTCGAGGTGCCCAATTGCCAAAGCGAAACTGTCCCTTCCCCCACCGCCCGCGCTGTCGACGAAAGCCGCATATCGCTGGTCGTGCCGGAAAGGGAGCTCCATCGGCCGGTCGTAATTCACCGCTTTATCAATCACTCCCGGATCGTACATCGCGGACAGATCACTCCGGAACCGCGCCAGAAATTCAGCCTCAAAAGCGATTGGGTCCTTTCTCCTCGCGGCTTCGAGTTTCTTCTGTGAGAATGAAGGATAAAAAAGTTCCGTCGCCCCCTGGACCGCCAGGATTTCGGAATTCGGCTTGCCCCAGTACCGGGAAAAATCGTTCCAGATTTCCCCGCGCATCATGTAGGGAGAGCTAATTTTTATCATCTTCGAGAACGGGAAACTGAGACCCGGGCGGGCGGCGTCCAGGACTTCCTTGTCGATATTCCGGCCTTCATTTTTCCACCATGCGCACTCGTCGCCGACAAAACAGACGAGCGACGCGCCCCGGATTCTGGCGATATTGCAGGGATAGCACTGAATTGAAATGCCGGTGGTCAACTCGATTTCGTCCGAGGTCGTCCGCTTGATAAGCTTCCTCAGGACCTTCGAGCGCTCGAGCTTGCCCAGGCAGTAATCGAAGACGATCCGACTCTGACGTTTCAATTCTGAGCTTACGATCATCACGACACCGGTCTCTCCAACGCTCAACTTGTGCTTCCTGGCGCAAGCCTCATAGAGCGCGATATTTGACGCGAGCTTGTCCGATTTCCCAGACCTGCGACCCAAAATAAATGTCGCTTCCGTCCATTCGCGCGGGATGTACTCCGTGAGGCCCGTTGTCTTTTTGAAGATATCGAGCTCCTCGGCCGTCAAGGACAGCCCATAAACCGTCTTCAGACTCATGCGCTGCGCCGGACTCAAGCTCAGGTCATGCAAGAACGCCGGATGTTCAACAAACTCAATGATGTTCAAGATAGGCTCCTATCGTCTTCGCCGCCTGGAACGTCATCCGAGGTGCCCGCACTTTCTATCAAATCCTCAGAAGATACTCGATCCTGGGGCATCTCGGCGCGTTTCTCGGCTTCCTGGGCCTCTTTCTCGGCCCCAGCCTTCGCCTCATCGAATTCTTTGATCACCTCAGCGATTGTCAGCTCGGGTCCGGTTGAGCGCATATCCATCCCCAAAGCCAGGACAGCCGATCGTTGTGAGTTGAGAAAACTTATTACCGAGGAAGCCAGGGCGGGCTGGAGCTCGGCGATCCCACGCCTCCACTTGTCCGCCCGAAACACCCCTACCCTCCGGATATAAGATTCGATTAAAAGCAAAAATCCCTCCGCTCGCACGACCTGGCTAATCAGAATCGCCTTCCGAGGATCGTCAGCGCCCGGTACGACTTCGACAAGTGCCTTTCGAAGCTCCCTTAAGTGGTTTTCGATTTGTCTTTTCCCTCGGATACTGGGGACCCTATTGGTCCGCAGATAACTGTGCGCACCGGACTTCATGGACAGCCGGTTTCCCGGCAGCACCCTCCCCTTTTCATCCCTAGTTTTGCCCCTGTTTTCATTCATTAAATCTCCTCCACCAAGTGGCCGTTTTTCGCTCTACGAAGCCCTAAGAGCAATGAACTCTTTCAAAGCCATAGCAGAGCCTACCAGCCAACTTTTGGGATATTCCTGACCGTCACCGAAGGACGCAAAGATCAAGCAAAGAATAACATAAAAGTTCAATAATTTACAAAGGATAACGGGATTTTAACCTAAGAAATTGGTCGTTTCAGGCCTAGCGCAGGTCATTTTTGGTCATTTTATAGGGCAAAACGGGATGATATTCATCTTTTTGCCGGATAATTATCCCGTTTTCGGATGAAATTTTTAAGTGATTGATTTTGAATATAGTTAGCGAATTTCGAAGTTGACAATATCGTTTTTATGCGACGCAAAATTCAGCCAAAATTCCAGCCGTTTTTTGGAAGTTTCAACCTAAAACTGAGAGCTGCCTGGTGGTGGGTACTTTAGACGACGTTTTCCTACTTTATCTAAAGCCACCCCCAAACTTCCTACCCCTCGGTTGGGGCATCTACCTATGAGGATTTCCCCTTAGTGTCTTTGAAGTAAGCTTCACCCTCAACATCAATAAACATTTGTTTAACCCAGCTTAGGGCATCTTCACATTCCCCCTCAGATAGATTTGTGACTAAGTTCCCTCTTCCACGTCTCCAAGGATGCATGAACTTTTTCCATAATTGATAGACAACCGAATCTTTTCTTGGCGGAGGATAACTCCCGAGGGCATACGCGAGCTTCCTGCCCTTGAGATTATCTAAGCTGTCCTTGAAATCTGCGATGCGTCTAAGGTCAGCCTTCAGTTCAATGCCCGGAACGTAGCTCTGATTTTCCCGAATGAGCAGCGGAGCAAGGTTGTGATGAAGACGATCATTGGAGGCAAAAACCATACAGAACGGAAGATAGTAAAGGTATTGAACATCGATCAGATTTGTAGGTTGCCATCTTATGAGTCTGTGTCTTGTGCCAACAAGAAGCATGAGGAGCGCTCTAAGGCAATGAAATGAGAATGGAGAGAAATGTTTCATCAGCATAATGCGGCTTGCTCTCCACCGCGCAAGTATAAGCGCTTCGATGTCCGGCGGGGGGGACAACTGACCTAGTAGCCAGGAAAGCCAAATTTCTTGGTGAGCCACATCTGCTAATAACGTGTCAACGGTCTCTCGGAGTTCTCGGAAATTGTCTACTCTGGGCAAGATAACATGATAGGCGTTTAGTTGGTCCCCAAAGGAGTCCAAATCAAGGTTTAAGGTAACCTGTCGCCAATATGTAGAGAATTCTCGTTCAAATTCTTCAAACTTTCCGTCCTGCCAACGAAGAATTGCACGATTAAGTGGGGATAAATCTATTATCATTCCCCGTCCCATTTTAGGGTCATGGACAGCACGAGAACTTTCTGGGATGATTCGTCCATCGAGAGGAAAATGATTGCCTAATAGGGACTCAAAGCATAAAGAGCGATAATCGACGTTTGTTGCGGGTCCACTCCCACCAAATTTATCTGCCAGTTCTGATAGTTTTTGTTCAGCAGATTTTGTTCCGGGGGCTTCTTTCCTAAGATCTCCCAAAATTTCCATTCCGAGGATAGGAGTAAGATTCTCCATGAAGTGCATGTGCAGGAACAAATGCTCATCCTTTGAAAGAGACTGGAAAGTTGACTTATCCAGTATGATGATTGGTCCCATCTTTGTTTAGTGCAGAGGTTATAGAGAAATCCTTTGTTCTCTCCTTTGTGAGAATTTCCCCTCCTTCCCGGCGTCTATCCTATTGAGGCGATCATCTGGCTCTGCCGTCCTTATCACTTTCGGGAGGCCAGGGCTATGGCTCCGCCCCTATTCGCCTCATTCCTTTGCTCCGTGCTTCTTGAGAAGCTCGACCACATCCTTCTGTCCGTAAGAGGCGGCCATGCGCAGTGGTGTCTTGCCATCTTTGGTCTTGGCATTCACATCCGCGCCCTTGGCAATCAGCAACTCGGCCACATCCTTGCTGCCATCGAAAGCGGCATAGTGTAGCGACGTCCAATCATGTTTGTCCTTGGCGTCCACATCCGCACCCTTGGCAATCAGCAAATCAGCCACATCCTTCTGGTCCTGCTGAATAGCAATGAGCAAAGGTGTCCTGCCATCTTCGTCCTTGGCGCTCACATCCGCACCCTTGGCGATCAGCAAATCAGCCATGTGCTTTTGGTCCCCCTGAGTGGCAATAAATAGAGGTGTCCTGCCATCTTCGTCCTTGGCGTTCACATCTACACCCTTTGCGATTAGCATTTCAGCCACGTCCTTATGGCCCTCCTGAGCGGCCAAATGTAGCGGCGTCCAATCATCTTTGTCCTTAGCGTTCACATCCGCACCCTTGGCAATCAGTAAATCAGCCACGTCCTTATGGCCTTTAGTTGCGGCCCAGTGCAGCGGCGTCCAATCTTCTTTTCCCTTGGCGTTCACATCCGCGCCATTGGCGATTAGCATTTCAGCCACGTCCTTATGGCCCTCCTGAGCGGCCACGTACAGCGGCGTGGCATCATTTTCGTTTCTGGTGTTCACGTCCGCGCCATTGGCAATCAGCAGCTCGGCCACGTCCTTATTGCCATTGAAGGTGGCAATGAGCAACGACGTCCAGCCATCGTTCATCTTGGCGTCCACGTCCGCGCCCTTGGCAATCAGCAGTTCGGCCATGTCCTTATTGCCATTGAAGGTGGCAATGAGCAACGACGTCCAGCCATCCTTGACCTTAGCGTCGAGGGCCGCACCTTTGGCGACTAACAGCTTGGCCACGTCCGTATGGTCATAGAACGTGGCAAGGTACAGTGCTGTCCAACTTTCCTTCGTCCTGGCGTTTACGTCCGCGCCCTTAGCGATTAGAAACTCGGCCATTTGTTCATTCCCAGAAAAAGCGGCTCGATGCAGTGGCGTCCAGCCCATCGTGTCATCTTGATCAATCGTTAGCCGCTCGATATCCTGAATCGCTCTTCGGACCAAACTATCAGACCTTTTTTGTAGCGCGACTGTACGAGCTTTTTCTATCGCACTAAGGGGACCGGTTTTGTTGTCACTAGACATTGCTAAGCACTGCCAGTTCGTTTAGGGCATCTTGAATCTCGAAGCCAATGCCGACTGATATTTCTCCAAGGATATCTCTTCTAGCTAGATCTGCGTTATGTACTTTAACCATTAACTCATGGATATCAGAACTCATTATTGCAGAGATTTCTCTCTCGATTTCCGATATCCGGCTTTTAATTTGTGCTATCGCCCGGATAGTTCTTATTAATTCTGCACCTGTGCCTTCTCCTGAAATTGCCTCAGGGCTTTCTTGCCATTTATCAAGGATGCTCTGCATTTTGGCAATGTTTTTTTGTTTGTAAGCTTCATTCAATTCGGCCATAAGCCTTGTACGGAGATGACGAGAATTATCATCTGTGGCCTTATCGGGATGAATGATTGAAGCAATTTTGCGATAAAGCTTCTTTGCTTCCGCCGATTCCTCATCCGTCTTTGAATCTATTTGGGATTCGATGTCGCTGTCTGCGTATTCCTCAGCGGCCTTTCTCGCCTGTGTTCGAGCCTTTATGGCTTCTCGACTCATTTTATGGTCTTGAGGTCTCTGCCTGGACTTAAGTTCGGCGATCTGTGCTCGAAGTTCGTCAAGTTCAACATACTTTTTGCCGACCTCGGAATAATAACGGTGCTGAAACTTCATAATAGTAAGTTTAAGGTCTTCAAGATCGAGCTCTTTATCGGCGAGGATATCAGACAATCCTTTTAACTCAGCCTTCTTCCCTAAGAGTTCGGTTTCTTCTGGAGAACTCATTCTGGTTTTACCTCTCTTGATATCTGACCTTGTGAGAAAAATATATTTTCTCCATCGGCTATCCTATCGAGACCAATCTATGTTACGACGAATTAAACGAACGATGGCCCTTAGCTCTCAAAAACTGAAACACCGTGTCGCGATCCGGGATACCGGCGCGTCCCCCCAGTTTGGTCGCCTTGAGTGCGGCGACCGCTGAAGCAAAACAAATGCACTTAGAAACGCTCCAGCCCCATGCGATGCCTGCTGCATAGGCCCCATGAAACACATCTCCGCACCCGGTGGTATCTACCACCTCTACCTTAAAGGCAGGCTGATGCTGGACACGGCCGGGTTGCTCATCGCTTATGTACCAGCACCCCTCCTTACCGGCTGTGATGGCTGTACATGCCCTGTAGCCAGGAAGGCTTTCAATCGCCTGAACGGGGTCCCTTTTACCGGTGAGCTGATATGCAAAGTCCCCGGACAGGATCAGGTGTTCGATGCGCTCTATCAGTTCATCTGTCTGTGGATGCTCATCGCTTTCAATGTCAGCCACGGTGGGAATACCGAGTTCCTTAGCGATGCAGGCTGCGCGCAACATACCCCCTACTCCCTGGTGGTCCATAAAAAACACCCGAGCCCGGGATATCAGCGATGCTTTGATCTCCTCTACTGGACGGACCGCAACCCCAGCTCCGGAGTAAAATATAGTACGGGTATGGTTCGTTCGGTCCACCACGATGATCGAATGGTACGGACGGGCATCAGCCTGTCGGATTACAGGAGAGCAGTCCACCCCTTCGCGCTCCAGCTCCTTTTCCGTCCAGTTGGAGAGATCATCCTCCCCAAGCACTCCTCCATATCCGCACCGTGCTCCTACCCTCGAAGCGGCGACCAGAGCCGTGCCCGTCAAGCCTTCTCCCTGGCGGCTTTTCTCCAGTACGGGTGTTTTGGTGTTAGAAGGTGGGTAGCTTTCCACCGTCAGCAGATCATCTACGGCCACAATGCCGATACCAAGCACATCCCAACACGGTGTGATCATAATTGGCTTCTTTCCAGCCTCCTACCATTAATTTATAGGAATTTACTTTTGCCTGGCCAACGATTCATCCTCTCATTAAGCTTAGAACCGATCCCCCCTCATCATAAATTGATAATATTGCCGGCTGCGGTTGATGTCAAGAACGAGAAGCCGATCCGTGGCGTATGTCATCCAGCCGAATGATCGTTTCGGATGACCTCTCCCTAAGACCAAATGTCAACGTGTTTCGTGTTCTTTTCCCTTGGAAGATTGAGAATTTCCCCTTCTTCATAACGTCTATCTCTAAGAGGCGAATGATGCTTCTGGTCCTTCCTTCGGAAACCCGGAAAGCAGAAGGTAAAGGCTTCGTTAGAGTTTTTTCGCTAGCATGTTAAATAACATCAGAAACCTCAGTAAGGTCAGAAATCCATCGCTTGGACTCCGAAAATTCTGGTATTTCTGATGTTTCTGACCTAGTTTCACCCCTTTGGCACTTTTGGTTGCCGCAGTCGAGGTAACGCTCGACGACCTCTTTGACTATCGGCCTGAAATACCCGCCCTCATTCGCTGCGCGCCCGAGGACTGCAAAGCCTGTACTCTTTCTCGAAGCGGCCCTCATATTCGGCCAGGAAGCGCTCGAAATGATGGAAGAGCACCCGGTAGAGGACCGTGCGTTCCGGATGGCGAGGACGATAGATTCCCGGCACATCGGAAACGCCGATTCAAAAAGCGTGCCGGGAGCCGCCGAGGGGAGATCAGGAGGCCGGGCGCAGGCCCCGTCAACGAACGGCAACGTCCCACGCCGGCCAGCGTTGAAAGCCTGAAAAGAGGGAAAATCCCCCCAAAAATAAAAAAGGGTGGAGTGATTCTCTGTTTTTGAACCGAGTTTGCCTTAAGGTATTGATTCATAATATTTGTAATGATAAAGTACCCTTGGACACGAAATTGCTCAGCCAAAGCTCAGTTGCGAATCGAACAGTCCGCAAGCGGGAGCGGCGCAAGGAAATAAATATGAAGAGAATTCCCATTTTGTTTTTTCTTATTCCCCTCTTCTTCCTTGGAGCGGCAACGGATGCGGCCACTCAAAAGGACAGTGCCTTTGTTTTTGGCTTCGCAGATTGCGAGCCTGCCGTCTTCATCAAGCTATTGGCCCCCCTGAACGTGAAGATAACAAACATCACGTACGCGCAGACTGGACGTATGATCGGTTTCAGAGAAGAAGTTGTCAAAACCACAGGTGAACGCTTCGCGATGATAGTCAAGATTGACGAAGAAAAATGGAACGGCATGTGCGATAGTCTGGTTTACACAGCGGAAATTGCCGACAAACGTCAAACCAGCCCACCGTACGGTTCATTCAATGCCAGCAAGACTCTTGGAATGATCGCTTTCAGTCCAGTTGAACCGGGTGGCGTTGTGCTTGGAGGTGGCGATCTTCTCGAAGCGGATACGACAACTCAGCTCAAATACGATAACTCCGGTCGCCGCTTGCTGGACACCCAAGTCTTCCAACTCCAAGGGACCTCATACGTCATCACTTACACGGAATACAACTACGGCCCCGTGCAACTCGGACAACACAAAGTCAATAAGCTTCTTGGCTACACGGCATCGGTAGCCGTCCAGAAATGATAACTCTAGCTGACCTCCCCCCGCTCAGACACACTCATTTGAAGAATATATCTAAGGGTTTATTCCAATAGACTTAGAAAAAGCAATTTCCTATAAAACGTTTCGAGGAGGTCAGCCGTCATGAAACGATTCAGCCGCAAGGTCCACTATTTTCTTTTAGCGATGATCGCGCTTGGCGCTCTCGCGCTCGCGGTATAGGAAACGGATTCTCCCGACAGGATGCTCCCCGGAGAGGCGAACAAAATCGCCTTTTCACGCGACGGAAAGTTTCTCGCCGCGGGCAGTGTATTTGGGAAGGTGACGATCCGCGATGTTGTCACCGGTGCAGAAGTACTCAGCGTCACGGCCAAAGAAAGGGTTAGTAGCATCTCTTTCTCGCCTGATGGGAAGCAGCTAGCTTTCGTCGCCGGAGACCGGGTAACCGTGCTCGACCTCGACACCGGCCAGGAGTTGCGCAAGCTGCGCGGGGCTATGGCCTGCGCCTTCTCGCCAGATGGATCGATCCTCGCCTATGGCGACACTGGAGCGAGCGGGACGATCATGCTCTCGGAACAGGGAAAGCGAGGCGAACGAAAGATGCGAGGGCACTTCAATCCGATCACTTCGCTCTCGTTTTCTCCTGACGGCCAGCTCCTCGCATCCGGAGGTAACGACAATGCCGCGCGGATCTGGAACGTCGCGGAGGGGAAGGAACTCCAGAAGTTCTCCGGCGGTTCCGATCGCTTACCTCTGTGGGTTTCTGACGTCACCTTCTCGCCGGACGGGGCCACGCTCGCCTATGCAGTGGTTGATTTCGGGCCGATCCAGCGAGATGGCCATTTCGACTTCAAGGGAGGGCGGATCGCGATGCGCAATTCGCGCACAGGAGAAGAGATTCACTCTCTTGCAGGTCATACGCAGCCGATCAGTGCCCTCGCGTTCTCCCCCGACGGAAAGACGCTCGCTTCGGCGGCCAATAAAGACAAGGTCAAGCTGTGGGACATCTCGACGGGATCCGTTCTGCGGGAGCTGGTCATGGAGGCGAGTGATCTTGCGTTCTCCCCCGACGGCACTCTGCTCGCGTGCGCGATGAAAGATGGCGTCCGGCTCCTCCGTATGGCGCCCTCGCAATAAGTTCGGCGCGCGCTGCCCGTAAAGCCGAGCATTTACGGTCACGTGAACAACGTCTCTTCTGCACCGGCCGCTAACGATATTGTAACACGAGTTGTGAGCCAATCTTGACATTACCATTGCTGACCCAGCTGTAGCCGTAATACGTATCGCCGTCGGGATATTCCTTCACGTGGGGAGCGAAATATTTCTTCTTCGCTTCCACGCTCAGGACTTTATCTCCGCGCAAGGCCAGGAACCAGCGATGCATGTCCCCCACCGTGGAGAGGATCCCGCCCTTGGCGTTGAATTTACCCCCCTACCCATGCCGGAATTATATCTCCGGCCTGTTGGCCCTGTCAATGACCGTGGAAAGCAGCCTGATGTATGCCCTTCAGGCGTTCAGTCTTGGCGGAGGCCGGCTCCGGAATGCACCTAGAATGCCCCAGGACGGCTGATCTCCGGAAGATTTCATATTGAGTTATACCCATCCCAGGCGCTAACCCTTCTTTCTCCTTACCCCAATCGTCTTGCTTGTCACCGCTCCTCATCATTTACTGGAGAAGAGCTGAGACGGGGGCTGCCTCCTATCTTCTTTCCGCTTCCATACCGTATCCGATCACGGCGTCCACGAAAAGGGATTTAGTGCCGGGATTGGTGATCCTGACAGTGTTCACGGCCATGCCCCAGAGTATCCTCCTATTTGTGCCTGGCGAACATTACACCTATGTTTTTTTTGCCCCCCTATTCATTTATTACAGTAGAATGGAATCGTAGTCCGCAAAGGTGAACGGATCGGCATTTCTTGACATCAACTAAGGGCCGAGAATATAGTCATTTCGTGATGGGGATCGTCGATCTTGACCTTGATGGCAGGTCATCCTTTTTGATCCCATTATTGATCTTCCTTTTCTTAGGGAATTCCTGCGCCAAGGTCGAAGACGCGGCCATATCCTATGCTCCAAAGGAACCCCGGCCGGGCGATAACCTTATGATCCGGTATGATCCTGAGGGAACGGATCTTAGCAAGGCTCCAGAGTTGGAACTGATTGCCTATCTTTTTTCGAATGAACTGCCGGAGGCCAAGAGCTTCCTACTAGAAAAATCTGGTCGTGAATGGATAACGACCATTCCGACGGAAAAAAGCACCCTGCTCGTAGCCATCAAAGTGATCGCTGGGCAGGCGATCGATAGCAACAAAGGGAAAGGTTACTTTATCAGGCTTTATGATCAAGAAGGAAATGTCCTTCCCGGAAGCAGGGCCAGCTTGGCCGACGCCATCTCTTATTGGAATGGCATATTGGGAATAGACGCGGATTTTGAACGGGCGTTGGCGCTCTTTGAGGCGGATTTTAAAAGCCATCCGGAGATCAAAAAAGACTATTTAGTATCATATTTCAATCTTATCTACACACGAACGGAAGATTCAAAGAAGCTGCGCCTGTACAAGGAACTTGAAGAGTTGGAGGCTAAACCGGACCTAACCCTTAAAGAACTCGATGCTCTTCATTTTTGGTACACGTTTTTCCACAAAACCGATGCCGCCGAGAGGATCGGCCGAATCCTGAAAAAGCGAGACCCAAAAGGTCGTGCTGTCCAATATGAACGATTTCTCCAACTGGATTCCATCAAGGACCTCGATGGAAAGTTCAGGTTCATGGCCGAATTCAAGAAGGAGTTCCCGAATACTGTGTGGATGGGCGGCCTTCACGGACACATTCTTGATCTCTGCCTGGAACACAAAGAATATGCCAAGGCCAAAGAATATCTGGATGATAACGCCGACACGGTGAACGGCCGCGATTATGTCAATCTGGCCTCCAACATGCTCAAGATGAACGCCGATCTTGCGTTGGCGGAAGAGATCATTGCGAAAGGCGTCGATCTGGCCCGACATGAAAGCTCGGATCGTCGGACCTCGAAACCATCTTACCTGACCGAGAAGGAATGGAGAGGACGGCAGGAAGAGGACCTTGGCGGGTCGTTGAAAACCTATGGGGGAATCCTCCTGAAAAGAGGTCAAGAAGAAAGAGCTCTCCGTGTGCTTGAGGAGGCTTCCCTCTTCATTGGCGATGGAGACCCCGAATTCAACGAGTTTTATGCGGAAGCCATGCTCGGAAGCGGGGACATGAAGGAAGCGCTGCCCAAGATTGGGTCTTTGATTGCATCGGGAAACAGCACGCCGCGGATGAAGGACCTTTTCAAAGCTGCTTACATCAAGAGCACAGGAAGCGAGATCGGCCTGGCGGATCATCTCAAGAAGCTGGAGGACGCCTCTACGGATCGGATTTTGGCGGAGATCAAGGGAAAATTGAGGGATATGGCTGCCCCCGAATTCTCGCTCGAAGATCTGGAAGGTCAAAAGGTCTCGCTCTCGCGCCTCAGAGGCAAGATCGTCATCCTTGATTTCTGGGCGACTTGGTGCGGACCGTGTCAGGAATCCTTCCCGGGCATGAGGCTCCTGGTCGAGAGATATGGGGATGATCCCGATGTTCGGTTCCTTTTCATCGATTCATGGGAAAGGGCTCAGGACAAGAAAAAGAACGCGTCGGATTTTATAGCAAAAAATGAATATCCTTTTCATGTGCTCCTGGATGCGGAAAACAAGGTCATCAGCGCCTATAAGGTCAGCGGTGTCCCCACAAAATTCGTCATAGATAAGAACGGAAGGATTCGATATATCAGCGAAGGTTACGAAGGAAATATGTATAAAATGTTCGATGAGCTGCGATCGGTGATCGAATCGATCCGATGATCGCAGCTGGGGTGATGAACTAAGCGGGCCACACGGCCCCTGGCCTCACTCACTTAAGGCTCTTTACATAGTGTTCATAGATATGGAAAACGTGCCCGCACTCGCATTTGTACCCGATGTTCTTATCCATTCCCATAACCTGATGAGAGCCGCCCGTCCTTTCTACCTTAAAACTGCCACATTTTGGGCATCGTTCCTCTTTGGCCTGTGTGAAATCCACCTTTTCTTCCTTCTTCATATACCCTCTTATGAAAAAAAGATTCTCCCCTATCTATTCTATGGCGCTCCAGATAACCTTGCCGTCCGGTCCACATAGAACCAGAGAAGATTCAGGGCGTTCGACGATTGCCTTTCCATCCGGCGATAATGTCTGTGCCTTTCCTGCCGAGAAACGCATCTGAAAGTTGTTGTCCAATAGCATCAGCTGCGGGCCATCTTTTAAGGCGTTCAGCCGGGCGCGCAGCATGCTGTTTTCGTCATACAGCATTAGGTCCGAGCCAATTTTGTATGCGCTCAGCGAGACGCGAGGCTTGCCGTTTTCGTCATACAGGGTCAAAAACCGGTTGTCTTTGTATAGGTTCAGCGAGGCGCCAGGCTTGCCGTTTTCGTTTAACAGCATCAAGGACGGGCCATCTTTTATTAAGTGCAGCGACGCGCGCGGCTTGCCGTTTTCGTCCCATAGCGAAAGACTCGGACCTTCTTTGATTGCCAACAACCTTGCGCGGACATTGCCATTTTCGTCCTCAATAAGGATTCTCTTAGTTCGAATCTCCTCGGGCGTTCCCGTTATTTGTGCCTGCGCCGGCTTCACCGTTGTCTTAGATAACCCAGCAAAGACAAAGCCCCCTAGCAATAACAGAATCGCGCCCAGCAGCCAGCGGTTGCGCCGCTTGACTCGCCCCATCTCTTGCTCCATGTTCTCCAAGCGTTCTTCAATAGTCATGTTTTTCCCCCCTTTTTTAAGCATTTGATCGACGCGACTGCGATAATGATAGTAGCTATGTTTGCAGCTGACCAAATCGCCCGTGTAAGATGAACAGGAAATATCGGATTGTAGACCAATGCTGTAACGCCTAAGACCCAAGTCAAGCCCTGCATCTTAAGGGCGAATGCCTGAAATGCAAGAAAGCCAAAGACGCCGCAGCAGACCCATCGGAGAAGGGTGTAATATCCGTAGGGATTGTCAGGATTGAGTGCCCACAGAAGCATTGCGCAAACGATAACTTGGGGTATCCAGATTCGTTTCATCGTCACTCCTCTAATAAAGCAGAAGGAGGCACAAGTTCAATTACAACCGGCAGGTGATCTGAGGCTTGATAGAGTGCATTTGCGATAACGGTTCCGACAGTTAGATTCGTCCCACTATTGACTGACTTATTGAAATGCAGACCATCATTTCCATAGGCCTTATAGCTACCTAATTTATAGACTAATTTGCTGACTGTCGAAAGCGAATGGGGAACCAAGATCAAATCAAATCGGTCATCAAGGCCTCCCGATGCTCCTCCTCCGAAAGCCGTCGCTCTGCTTGATTGAGAATGATATTTTACAAAAAGAGAATTGTCATGCCAGGAGCCAAGTTTGTTAATGGGGTCCTTACATCTCCCGTCGTTGTCTGTTTGACTTTCGGTGAGTTCGACGAATGCAGGATCGCTGCTTGAATAAGAATTAAAATCACCGCATACCAAGAATAAACTCGTGGACGAAAGGCTATTGAGATAGTTTCTCAATATTTTAGCTTCATATTCTCGCCGAACCTTATCACTGGATGCTGTGCCGGATTTTAAATGAACGGAACATATTCTGAATTGAGAGTTTAATCCAGGACCTGAGATAATCTTTACTACATACACGGAAATATCTCTTAGATCCGTTGAGATTTGCTTTCGAGCTAAGTAGGAAATCGTTGATTTTTTATAAAACATGGCATTATCGGTATCGGGGCCATTCGTGAAACCGGCCGCGGCATACCTTCCAGGGTAAGTGTAATTCATGACCTTGCTTAGGAATTGATTAACTCCTGTTTGGCTGAGCATTTCCTGGACGACCAGGACATCGGGATTGAGCTTATTTATCACCATTCTAAAATAAGCTTCACGCGCAGCGCCGGTAGAACCAGGAAAATTAAGGACATTCCATGAGACGATCTTGACCGCTTCTGAGTAAATCGGAAGAATAATAAATGCTAAGAGAACGAAAAAAAGCAAATAGATTGATTTGCGTTTCATGCTGGCGACTCCGGGCGATGAACCCCTCCTCTTGCCCACACCTGAAATATAACGCCGGCCGTGCGGCCATGTCAATCGCCGCCACTTGGCCTTTATCGGGAATGTGCGAAGTCACGCGGGCGATGAACTCCAGATAATCCGTCGTCCCCTGCTCCTCACCGTTCTCACCATGCCGATAACCAACTTTGCCTTCCTGCTCCAGAAAAAAGAGGCGCTCCAAGGCTAGGATAGGCCGGATCATGTATTTCCCCACCCGCTCGGCCTCCGGCTTCGTCTTGGCCCGCACCAGGCTGTGGACGTTGAAGCCGGTATGCCGCCAGGAGAGAATGCGCTCGGCCCATTCCGGGCTCAGCAACTCCTTGCGGACAAGCATCGCCAGCACCTCCCGGGCGAAGATCTCCGCCAGCCGCGAGTCGTCCATCCGCGGGATCTCGTGGAAGACACCCGCCACGTACATCTTTGTCTTTGTCATAAGATTGGGTCCTGTCGTTGTGCGCGCCCGTCAAGGCTCGGGTTTAAGACTCGTCATCCGGCTCGTTTCCCCAGCAGGAATACTGTCATCGCAGGCGCCGCGAACCAATCCTATGCGATCGCCGCTTCAATTCGCTCCTCGCGCCGCCCGCTCAGCCCTCGGCCAGCTTTCTTGTCCAAACGCTTCGGCTTCGTTAAAAGATGGAGGACTGGATGCCGTCAAGAAACTTCTCAGAAAGACTGATCATTATGGCCTTCCATCACCCACGACAAATGAAGATGAGCCAAGCGCGTGCTGGGTTGTCCTATAAAGAGGACATTTTCAAGGTAGACTTTTGCGCTTGGTTCTCCAATCCGGAATAAAGATGTCAATTCTGGACATAGTTGAAAACGAAATCTATCTATCGAATTCGGGGGGACGTGCGCACTTGACTTCGTTGATATGCCAAGATTATCATTATTTCACTTGCGGCGATGCCATATCCAAAATAAAGGGGAGGCAAACTTGCGCGACACGAAAACGAACCTCATATGGATTTTTATAAAAGAGAACTGAGTCATGTTTGAAATTGAAGAGAAGATAATACCCGAGATAGTAATCCCCGCCGAAGCCATTGGCATAGTGATTATGCAACCTTATGTCACTCTGACGCAGCCTGATCCGTATCGATGGCCACCTGATAAAGCACCGCTACAAATAGAGCGCATAGTCAGCACACTTGAAGTCGCCAAACAAGCTAAGCATGGATGTGAGAAAACACATTTTACTGTATTTCCAGAGTACTCGATCCCCGGTTTGAGAGGAATAGCCAGGATTGAAGATATCATAAGCAGCCGGTCTTGGCCAGAGGGTACCGTGGTAATCGGGGGTACAGACTGGCTGAGTAAGGGGGATTATACTTCACTATGGGCGGATCCGAATACTGAAGTTAGCGAGGACAATAAGAATTGTCGAGATAGCCAATATGTGAATTGTTGTATCACTTGGACAAAATATAGAAACCGAGAGGGGCAGGCTATACTAAAAAGATGGCTTCAGCCAAAGATATGTCGTAACTGGCGAGAAGAGCGGACATTCTGCAAAAACATGTTTGAAGGAAAACGCATTTATGTCTTTGAGGCACTTACGGCCAAAGGGCAAGCCTTTCGCTTTATGTCCATTGTGTGCTTTGATTGGATAGGGGACCTAGGCAGTGGTCAAGGTGTTTCAGCAATCCTACGCAAAGTCGACAGCCTGCCAAACGCGAGGCCATATGGCAAAGAGCTCCTATTGGTTTTTGTACCGCAACGGAATCCAGAACCAAACCATCCTTCTTTTTTAAACAATGCTAATAGTTTTTTTTGCTCTCAGGATTATCCTTTTGTTCAACTGCATAATTGTGTTGTTGTTTTTGCAAATAACGCTGGGAATGACCGACCTGGCCCTTGTAAAGATGGCAAATATGGCTATTCGTGCCTAATCTTCTCTCCAAGTTCACCCTACGTTGACAAATCAGATGCCCCTCCTTCCTATGCCATTGATACAGAAATCTTGCGCGGCAACTCTAGCCTACAGACCTGCAAAGAAGCCCTCTTTAGGGAGCACGGTGCATGTGTCCACGCCTTCAGACTTCACCACCCACTATCCGTTATAAAAGCTCCCCCGTTTACGAGAAGGCCTCTCGATCCAGTGCTGGTTTATCCCATTGATAAGGAGGTAATTGACCCCCGGGCAACAGGCGATCAGATTCCTGCGATTATAAAATGGTCGAACGATAGGCTGGACACGCTCCAGCCATATCTTTCCCCCGGCGATATCATGCGGAGTCAAATGGAGAGAGAGAGAAATAGAATCGTGCGGCAATTCAGAGAGAGTAATGAAGAGGGTCTACAAAAAAATATCCAGTTGGCAACCGCCGGTATGGAAGAAGATGGATACAAAGAAATTGACAAGTGGACGAAACAAGAGGAACAAAGTCTAGGCGCTATTATCGATACTCTTTCGATAATCGGTTGCGCTGTGCATATCGAAATGAAGGATACGCTTGGCCACGCAGTCATCATACAAGGCAAGACGGTCTTCGACATTATAATTGTCAAAGGAATGCGCCATCCGGATAACCTTCAGCATGTTGGAAAGTATTTTCTAGGTCGAACGGAGCGACAAATGGTAATAATAAGCTGCGACGTTCATGATAATCCCATGACCGACAGAGACAGGCCAATATATGAAGAATCCACAACCATAAAGTATTGTGGTTTGCATAACTTAAAAAACTTTCTTTGCTTCCCAACCGAGATGGAGGCAATCTGCCAGATACGCGGATATCTTGGAGTGCAGAATGAATGATGCATATAGACAAATAACAAAGGCCCTGGAAGATCTTCTATCGGACATCGAACACAAGATTGAACCGCCACCGCGAGATGTCAGCTTACTTTTTTTGCTGTCAACTTTTAGACAGAATAAGGTGTGTTTTGCTTTAATTAATGACAATTATGAAGAATCATCACAAAGCGCTCTTGACGAATTCCGAGGACTTTATGCGCTACATGCAACAGATTGGGCTGATTATGATCTTTTTCTTGTTCTGGTTTCAAAAAACATCGATAAAATACCTGACGAGTTCTGCCGGAAGATCGAGATTGATCCATATTTCTGCCGAAAATTCATAATTAGCTGCAGCAGAAACCTGAAGAATGAGATTAGACGGATGCCTTTTATTCCTCTCCGACCCGAATCAATAAGTAGCCGCAGACCGGTCATTGCCCAGACCTTGCTATCAAGACTAGGGCTTCCGACTGAGCTCGGCAGGTATCTAGTATCTCCTCACGAAAGAAGCCCAGAACGCATCGTTGATGGATGCCTGCATGGTGAGTTTGGAGATCCATCCAAATGGAAACCTTTAAACGCAGAATACCGCGTTTGTGGGTACGATGAGGTTAGAGGCAAGCCAGTTAGACTTAAATCCATAGAAGTTGAAAACTTTCGCGCATTCCGCAAAAAGCAACACCTGAATCTAGACGCAGACTTGGTGGTATTATTTGGTCCGAACGGACTCGGTAAGACGTCTGTTTTTGATGCAATAGATTTTGTCTGCACGGCAGGAGTGGCAAGATTTGATGAAAAGTTCCTCCGTTTTAAACATACCAACAGACTTGTTCAAGCATTAAGACACCTAGATTCATCCCCAGAAGATTCGATAGTCCGGGCTGCACTCCTCGCCGAAGGAAAAGAGGTGACAATAACTAGGTCCGTTGGCAACCGAACTAGAGCGTATGTGGGAAACTCTATGCGGGATCGAAAGGAAACATTGATGGCATTGGCGGGAATCCGCGAAAATCCACCGGACATGAGGGTTGATACTCTGATTAGATTATTCAGGGCATCACATCTATTCGGACAGGAGTTTCAATCATTGACGCGAGAATTCCAGGACGATTCACTCTTGCCCAGGGATACTGTATCCAGGATGCTTGCGCTGCAAGATTATGTAGAAACCGTGAGCAAGATTGACAAGATAAATAGCTTTTTAGAAAAACATATAAACAAACAAGAAACTGAGGTCCAACTCCTAAAATCATCTTTGTCTTCCGCGCAGGCAGAATTAGACCTCATTGGAAAATCCTCAGAGATATCAAGGAGTCAGGAATCGATTCGCACTCTCGCTATTGGACTCGCTCAGAAAATCTCATCGATGACTGACACGACAATTCCACCCCGAACCCAAATTAATAAAACGAGCGTTAAAGGCTGGAGATTACTGCTGGAGCAACAGATTAGCAGTCTTAGCCAAGATCTGGAGAAGATAGAAACTCTCGAAAGGGCGTATCGCGAAGTTAGGTCCCGCAGACTCGTTATAAAACAACTGAGCTCGAAAATAGGTAATTTGAAAGCCAAGATTAAGGGAGCAGATAGGGAGCTGCTTGAATTATCTAAGCGGGAGGCAACCCTCAGGTCTAAGACGATGGGCCTAAAAAAGGAAGAAAAAGAGTTGGCGGTTCGCAAGGAGAACCTAAGTTTGGCACTACAGTCAAGTGATGAACACAAGCAGCTGAAAGATAATTTGGCGAGCACAAGCCAAGAAAGCAGACACGTTATCAAAGAGCTTGCTGAGCTTATGACTCGGATTCAAGAAATACACTCAACAGTCACAGAAGCGGACCGATTACTGGAAATAGAAAATTCTGAGATAGCGGCATTGCGAGAACAGGTGAGAGCGCTAATTGATTTTGAAATAGCTGGCGTCGCTTGGTTACCGTTGATAAATCGTCGCGCTGAACTACAGTTGTCTCAGAAAAAGACAAAGGAAGAAGCCAAGGATATTGAACAACAACTCATATCTTCAAAAAATCAATTAGAGACAGCATTAATGCACTATAATGCCCTAGCGCTACAAAACGAAGAGCTTTTGCAATACCAATCTGAGCGTCAAATACTCCTTGATAAAATTCAGCGATATGTGGTGGACAAAAAATGTCCAGTTTGTGGAATGGAACACGAATCTAAAGTCATTCTGATGCGTCGGATAGGCGATCAAAAGGGCGCTCAACCCAAAGAGGTTGTTGAAGTTATGGCTCGACTAAGAGCCGCCACAGACAAGACGGCGGAATTCAAGACGGTAATCACCGAACTTGAAATAAAGTTAAAAAAGGCAAAAATGAAGGAAGCTAGAGTAGAAGCTGAGACAAAGAAGGTCTCTGGAAGGATTAGGGCAATAGAAGACAGGGTTTTGGCTTTGGAGCTCAATGCAACACCTAATAACCTGAAAGCAGCGATTAGTGATAAAAAAGGAGAACTGACTAATCAAATCAGCTTGAAATTGCAGAAACACATAGAACTCCTCTCCAGAGCTAATTCCGCAAAGGCATCCTTAGCTGACCTTATACCTATACGAAATGCGAACTTGTTACGGAATCGCTCCCTTGAGGCTAAAATCAAACAACTTAACTTTCAGATCGAGAAACTTAGGAACGATGCTCTTACACGAAAGATCCCACTACAGGAAGATTTGATCATAATTAGAAACAAACTGCAAGACGAAAGTCAAAGGTCTAAAGAAATTATCGCGGAGCTACGTGACCTCAATTTGGCAACGCAACAGGCTAAAACAATGCTGCAAACTCTGCGAGAACAAAAAACTGCGCTCGAGAAAGAAAACGAACATTATGATAGGCTAATTTTAGAATCCAGGAGATACCTTGCTGGAATCGAGTCACTGGCCAGGCAATTCAACATGACACTGGAGTTAAAAGAACGGGAGCTATCACAACTAAAAGAATCAGCCAAACAGAGAATTTCAGAAGCCTCCATGCTAAGGGATGAGGTGACAAGCCTAGAAATTGGGCTTGATAGTGCGCAAGCGTCTGCAGCTATGGCTACCGCTAGAGAAAAAGTTAAAGAAACCACAAGGGAACGCAGGAAAAAGAATTTAAAGTTACGCGAATTAGCTAAGTGGTTAACTTGTTTTCAGAAGATCCGCGATGAAGTCAACTCAAAACAGAATACGGCTATAAGTATATATGCAGAGGAATATGGTCCTTTAACCTCAAATATTCAAAAACGGCTTCGTTCTGTCTATGGATTTGGAGAAGTCCATCTGATCACCACTAGGGACCAGAAGATGGCCGTCCGGGTAGAAAGAGAAAGTAGCCAAGGCATAAGTACCAAAGGCGTTCAACAGGTTGTCCCAAGCGATTACTTCAGCCAGTCTCAACTGCAGATCATAATGCTGAGCCTATTTATGAGCGCCGCTTTAACCCAAAACTGGTCGTCCTTTGAGCCGATTCTGCTTGATGACCCCGTTACGCATTTTGACGATATGAACACCTATTCCCTCGTGGATCTTATTAAGGGGCTAATCTTAGAACGGACGAGTTCCGTAATCCCGCACCAGTTCATTGTCTCAACGTGCGAGGATCGGTTCTTCCGTTTGCTGCGGCAGAAATTTTCAGGCATGAAGGATAAATCTGTTTTCTACATGTTTGAATCGATTGGGAAGAATGGTCCCCAAATCAATCAGATTTAGGTATCTTATTTAATTGAGCTGTTGCTGATAATATTGAGAATCCTAAACGGCTAGGCTTTAGGACTTTGCTAAGAAAGAAGACTGAGATTCTGAAGACGTGTACCGAAATAAAAAAAGCACTGGGGGATGATTACGCCCATCTGATAGAAAAATATGACATCAAATGGAACGAACGCAAACAAACAGATAGGTGGCGGAAGATATTACAGCCTCCGGTGTGCGCAGCTTGCGGGCGTAGCAGTGCTGCCAACCTTGTTTTGCAGGCTGCTCATATTACCCCTCTAGCTGAGTGTGCTGTTACTGCAGAAGAAAACCTACTCCTATTGTGCAAAGAAATAAAAATCACCGATCCACCGGGATGCCATCGGCTCTTTGATCTTGGATATTGTTCTGTTAGAGAAATGCAAGAATGTCGAATTAAATGGTTGAAAGGACTACGCCCCTATATGCGAGACAAGATGCTTACGTTGCGAAGAGAATGGGGACCCCAAAACTCGAAGAATGCAAACTATAAAAAGGCTCTGGGCGAACTGCGTATCCTTCAGAAGCCTCTAGATCCGCAATCCGAAGATTGGAACGTGCTACAAATCCAAATTTCTGAGCTTACTCGACGAAGGGCGAAGAAAAATATTTTGGAAAAGGCTATTGCAGAAATAGCGCGAGTAGATCCCGCAAAATTGAATCAGACTCTTCGATCCAGATACTTTTATGAAAAAGGCTATATTGACCTTCTTCGTGGAAATCTCGATCGAGCGTTCTCATATTTTTTGCAGGGGCGGACTGAACTGGATACCGATTTGGATTCGATCAAGAACCGCTGGAGGTGGGCAGCCCATACTGTATTACTAGCACAGGTAGCGTGCCTAAAGCGCGGACTAAAGCAATCGGTCGAATGGCCTTGGAGAAAAATAAGGGCAGAGCTACAATCTGCCCTGGCTTGCTCAGAATCTGCGGTCGCGGATGCGCATAAAATAATTACACAGTCTTCAAAGAAATCTAGGGAACTGCAAATCGAGTACAGAGATGCTAATCGCTGGGTGCTGAACTGCCTAACCCATCTTGTTAAACCAGATATCGCAGAAGGGAGATTTTCTGCCGCACAGCATAAATTGGAAATTGTCAACGCCAAGTTGCAGGAAATGGACGTTTCTTCGGGCTGGGACGCAACTGGGCGGTGGACTTTCCTTACTCTAAAGGGAATACTGGGTATGAAGAGGAACTATAGAACTAGTATAAGAAATGATAATGAAGCGCTGGCATACTTGAGCCGAGCTTTGGTTTTGGTGCTTGGAATGAGGAGGGCGCAGCCAGAGGGCATACGGGACCTGCTAATATCAATTGCCGAAGCACTTGAATTACAGAAGGATAAAATGGCCACCCGCTTTCGAGAAGTAGGAATCCTTTGTTACGATTTAAGTTCCTGGTTGCATCCGTATTCATTCAATCCTGTGTACTGAAAAAAGATAGCCAACCGCAACTAGGCTAATAAAAAGCATCAGGATAAAAATCTTCTTTGGACCGCTGCCTGTTAGGGCAAAGCCTAAAAGGCAGGGATAGAACATGGAGATATCCCGATTGTCGCGGAGAAGACGAAACCTATTCACTAAAAGTGACGTCTTTTCTGGCACTATCCTTCTCCCGTGTTGCAGGATTATGCAAGATTGATAAAGATTGGTAACATGATGATATGATGCACTTCTTTAGGGAGTTTGATAGACTCTCCGTGGAAAATCTTTTTTCAGGGGGTGCGCAGATGAATTATGTCGGAATTGACCATCATCGTCAATACTCTCACATGACGTTAATAGGTAGGATTTTCCTTTTTCTTCGACGCGGCGAATTCCCGCCCTTGGAGCTGAAGCCCCCCTCCTATCCATGCCTGGAGTATATGGCCGGCCGCGCGGTGCTGTCAATCACCGTGAAAAGCGGCCAAGCCTCAGGCCCCCGCCTCCTTATTGTCCTTTATCTTAAGCCTGATCCGCCCTCGGGCGTCCCGCAGCATCGGGGGCTCCGCCGATGGCTCGGCCTTCCCCAGCCTCAACTTTCAGCCCTATGCTTTCTGGGCAGATTTGCCACATAGCGCTCTGGGGTACAGGCTTCCAGCACCAGAGACCAGAACCCTTGAAAATTTCACTTCAGAGGTGGTATATTGAGCGAGCGGAAGGGTGCTTTTAAAAAGCAGGCTCATTACATTCACTAAAGGAGAAGTTTACATGAAAAAGGCATTTTCTCTTTTAATCCTTTTGCTGATTTCTCTATCTTGCATGAGAGCTCAAGACTTCGACGCACAACCACTCAAAAATGAAATTGCGGGGTTAGAACAAACAATTTTGAAGGCCAGGGCCGAGTCAGCAAAGTATGCTAGCAGCTTAATTAAGGCCCTGCTTGATTCTCGAGTTGAAATTTATGAGCATACTAAAGCAATGCTCGAACAAAGGCTAGCTGCAGGAAATCATAAGGTAATAATAAAATATAACGTGGACGGAAAAGAATACACCCCCCCCTCTGACAAGACAAAAATTATTCTTGAGCTTGAGAGCGAAGCCCTTAACGTAACAAAAGAAATTGAAATCGCTCAAAAAGAAGCCGATCAATACAGCGGTGGACTAGTGAAAGCCATGAAACTTTCGACGGTAGCCACACTCCAGCAACAGCTTGCCATGATAGAAATGAAGCGCTGCGCTCTCGTTTTTGATATTCCTCTATTTGCTTTCTGGGGGAAGGTCTCGACTCCCCCCGCTTCTTCTCAAACAGAGATACCGAAGGAATCCCCCGCAGAAATTGATGGGATGTTCGACATCAAACTAACTGGGAAACGTGTTTTCAATGCGAATTATTCTGACAATATTGGATTCGATTTCATATTTACGAATCACACCGATAAAGACATAAAGGCCGTCAAGGGAACTGCACATTTCAGTGACCTTTTTGACACGGAGATTCTTTCCATTAGCTTTACTATAGAAAAAGCTGTCCCTGCTGGGCAGAGCCTAAAAAACAGCGATTATAGTCTTGAGCTAAATAAATTCGATGACACGCATAACCGCCTTAAGACAATTACAATGGACAATTTAAAAATGAGGTTTGAAGTGCAGTCAATTATTTTTAAGGATGGGAGCACCGTTAACCGCTAAATATTGACTCGAGAGGGGGGAGATGAAGCAAATAACTTTCATCATTGTGGTTGCTCATCTTGATCGCGCGTTTGAGAACTACAGGGCCCAAATTCGCCAATGATTAGATATCGCAGCATCGGGGAGCCCCGGCGCCCGCCCCCCCCCCCCGGCCTCAACTCTCGGATATACTTTATGAACAGATTGGCCACATAGCTCACTGGGACACAGGCCTCCAGGGCCAGAGACAGTAAAGCTTGAAAATCTCACTTCAGAGGTGGTAAATTAAGGGGGGCCAATCAAAAAAGAAATAATGATTTATTCGAAATAGTGGAGAAAAGAACAATTGAAGTTTAAAAATCCCATATTGATCCTTTCCTGTCTGGCCCTTGTGATCTCCTGCATTCATCGATCTAATGAAGTCAAGTTTAGATGTGGAGTGGTGATGCAATCGCGTGACGTTAAAAAACTAGCGCTCCAGGATTTCTTTATTCTGAAGGAATCCGTCGTCTCTCAATGGTACAAGGTCTTAAAGGTTTACCCAGGAGCCGATGCCGTTTTGGCTGGGAGTACGGCCGTCCCGGCAATTACTGCTAATCCCAAGTATATCGCTTTGGTTGAAGAGTTGGACCAAAAGAAAAAGGCTTATAATGAAACGCAGAAAGAGTACAACTCCATAGTTCTTAGTTGTATAGAGATGGCCGATGCTAATCGAAAGCACGGTCTATATGAAGCGCTTAGCGTAGACTTATGGCAACGTTTATCATATAATAAATATAAGGATAGCAAAAACGGATCCAAATTTTCCATTCGACAATCTGATCTTCTTGAGGACGCTAAGTTATACAGCGAGATCCAAGCAGTAAAGGGATCAGCATACTGGCAAGAACAAGTCGCTAAAGCACGCGGGATAGCTGATCGGTTGGGATTAATCTCAAAGAGACTAAATGAGCAAAAATTGGATGTTGGAGAGATTCAGAGCAGAATCGATTCATTGAAATCGAGCCTTGCCGAAGAACTGGTCTCGGCGGCAAAAAATGAATTCTATAAGGCGTTTGTCGCAAATACCATAAGCATGATAAAAACAAATCTTGACGGCGAAGCGACAGTAAAGATTAATAACGGGGATTATTACATTTTCGGCTTTGCGAAGATCGGAACTGATAATATCATTTGGGACCACGCGATAAAGGTCAATGATGATAATAAGTATTTCGAAATTGCCAATGATAATGCATTAGATATTTCTCAAAAAGAAGAAGGAATGGTTCAACTATTTAATGCCCTTTTTCTAAAATAAATGTCCATCTTCGCCTCCATCAACATCCTCAAGTACCAGAAGTGCGGGATGCCCATGGACCTCATCCGTGAAAAATGGTTCACCCATTATGTGAGTTTTCTGGCATTCCCTGCCCTTCCCGCCGTCTTTCTATGTGAGGTCTGCTCCGCCCCTCGGGCGTCCCGCAGCATCGGGGAACTCCGGCACCGCCGTCTCTCCTTGCCTCAACTTGACCTGCCCCCGATCAATGTACCAGCCCTTGAGTGAATTTTTCAAGCTCATAAGCCTCTGGGGCCGGCGGCCTGTAGCCTAAGGAACTGTGAGGCCTACGGACTGACCCCCAAAATTTGAACCACCCTGAGTGCTAAAATAGGGGTGTTATAATAGACATCATCAGCCGGGTAAAAGCCTTTGAAGGAGGCTCTGATGATGTCCGAGAAAAACGGCAAACGGTACACGCCGCGGTTCAAGTTTCAAGTGGTCATGGAAATCTTAAGCGGGACGAAGGCCATCGGGCAGATTGCGCGGTCCTATGGCGTTCATCCGGTGACTCTCACCCATTGGAAGAAAGAGTTCATCGAAAAGGGGCCGGAGATCTTCTCCCAGCAAACCACGATCCAGGAGTACGAGAAACGGATCGAGGACCTGGAACGGTTGATCGGCCATAAAGAAGTGGAGATCGCGCTCCTAAAAAATTTTATGGCCGGGAGCTCACCCCGGGGGAAAAAGTTGAGCTGACGCGGGCGTTTAAGGATGAATATGGGGTGAACAGAGTCTTGGCGGCTCTGGGACTTTCGAAAGGGACTTGGCATTATGCTCAGACGAGACCGAGTTATGAAGAAAAGCATATCAGGCTGAGGAAACCGTTGCTCGAGATTGCCAGAACACATCCGGAATACGGGTACCGGAGGACGAATGCCGAACTCCGGGATCGAGGGATCCACGTCAATCGGAAAGTCGTGGCACGGCTGCACGGGGCCTGGGATCTGGCCGTGATTCGACGGGTGAGGAAGCCGAAAACAAGCTCCATGACCAAGCTCCTCAAAGAAACCGGGTCAAAGATCAATCTCGTGGCCGGCCTGACCGAAATCGATGATTTTGAGGTCGTCTATACGGATTTTACGGAGATCCTTTACCGGAGAGGCCGGGCGAAAGCCCAGCTGATGCCGTTGGTAGATCATTCGAGCAAGCTTGTCGTGGGCCATGCTCTCGGAGAGGCGGATAATACGGAGTTGGCCCTGGACGCCTGGCGCAAGGCGAAGACGACGCTTCGAAGATACGGACGGAAAACGGAAGGGCTGATCGTTCATCATGATCAGGATGGTGTCTATTTAGGCCATGGCTGGCTCTATGAACTTGCTGTCCTGGATAAAGTGCGCGTTTCCTATTCGGAGAACGGGGCCAAAGGCAACGTGAACATAGAGTCGTTCAATTCCCGATTCAAAGCCGAGAATCGGCTGTTGTTTTGGGAAAAGGAAGATCTCCCTTCGTTGAAAAAAGTTGTCGACCAGCGGATCCGGTATTATAATCACGTTCGTCGACACTCGGCGCTTGAGAACCAATCGCCGATTCGATATCTAAAAGAGAAGGGCAAAAGACCCGGTTGATATGTTAGCGGAAATTAGCCCTCTAAGTGGTTCGAAAAATGGGGGTCATGACCCTAAAGCGATTGTATTCCTTTCGCCAGCCCTCGACAATGACTTTAGCCTCCATCAGGGTATCCAAGACCTCCCCATTGAGGAGCTCATCCCGAAGCTTCCCGATATAAGATTCAACATAGCCATTCTCCCAGGGACTTCCTGGCTCGATGTAGAGAGTTGTTATTCCAAGGTCCTTCAACCAGCTTCTGACCGCATTCGCGGTAAACTCCGAGCCATTATCCGATCGAATATGCTCAGGCGTTCCCCGGCTAAGGAACAGATCATACAGCTGATCCAGGACATCCTGGGACTTGATCCTCCGGGCAACATGCATGGATAAGCATTCCCGGCTGTATTCATCGATGATGACCAGGATCCGGAGCGGCCTTCCGTCCGATGTCCTGGCCATGACCATGTCATAGCTCCAGACATGGTCCCTCCTTATGGGACGCAAACGGATGCACGATCCATCGTTGAGCCATAGTCGACCGCGTTTGGGCTGCTTTTGTGGCACTTTCAGTCCCTCCTGCCTCCAGATCCTTTCCACCCGCTTATGATTGACTCTCCAACCTTCGTTCCTAAGCAATGCCGTAATCCGGCGGTAGCCATACCGACCATACTGACTGGCCAGGGCAACGACCTGTTCTATCAGCAGCTCTTCGTCCTCAGGAACCTTCCGCACATGATGCTGGGTAGAACGAGGTTGATCCAACACCTGACAAGCACGCCGCTCGGACACTCTCATAACCTCACAGACATGTTCCACTGCCCGGCTCTTTTTGGCCGGGCTCAGAAGTTTCCCCGGTTTGCTTCCTTGAGGATGGCGTTATCCAGCGAAAGATCGGCCACCAGCTTCTTCAGCCTGGTGTTCTCCTTCTCGAGTTCCTTGAGCCGTTTAGCTTGTTCCACCCTCATCCCGCCGTACTCCTTCCTCCAGCGGTAGTAGGTCTGTTCTGTTACCCCTAACTTGCGGCATGCCTCAACGACTGGAGTCCCCTGAGTGAGGAGCACCTCTGCCTCGCGGAGCATGGTAATGATCTGCTCAGCTGAAAACCGTTTCCTGCCCATATCCAACTCCTTTCGTCCAGCAAAATCTTAACACATCGGCTGGATCCCTTTGAGGGGGGCAGGTCAACTCCGGCTCGCGCTATCGCGCTCTCAGGGTGTTAAGAGGTCGCAGAAGCTTATAAAGCCCTTGCGTGTATTTGAGATGATTTCACTTTGACTTCAATGATTTAATACTTCTACCACCTCCCCTATT
>Ga0315291_10001325_pt1 | contig 33139 bp, 29 predicted proteins | sample YL17G12_20_MG_FD_203070 | JGI IMG/M metagenome (GOLD analysis project Ga0315291, IMG submission 203070) | Sediment microbial communities from Yellowstone Lake, YNP, Wyoming, USA - YL17G12_20 | ecosystem: Environmental > Aquatic > Freshwater > Lake > Sediment | place: USA: Wyoming | collected...
AAGAAAAAGCATCAGTAGACTGTAATTCCAGTAGGAACCCCAGAGAAAATCAGTAAGATACAAGACGTGCGCACGTGTAACATCAATAAGATATGAGAGTGTTCGGAGAAGTAATACGACTATTATGCCCACAACTATTCCATCAATGATTTGAGCTAAGCCGAATCCGTAAGCCCTGATACTCCGGCATTTTTTCCACTTAGACTCATGATTCGAAGGAGGTAGTTTATAAAAGGTCACGTAGAGAACACGCGCACTAGTAATTGTTGGCGAGCGTAGCGAGCCAGAATATAGTGGTGGTGCTCACCAAGGGGCATGGCGGTGGTGGTGGTGGTGGTGGTGCCGCGCCTGGTGAGCACACACACCAAAAAGGAGGAATCCAATAGTTCAATTTTGGATGCTCTCTCACCAACTATACAGCCTAACGTTGCTGAACGGGCACATCGGCTGGTATTCAGAGAACCCTAGCGCGCGTAATCGACCATGGTGAAAACGAACTGCATTACGATTGTGAAAGCAACGCAAAGGAGATTCACAGACGAAGAACCGAGCTTTCAGTCGTTTCATAACTGAGTATTGCTTGGAGCTGTGCGTTTGTGAGATTGGTTGTAGGCAATCTTCCGCCATCGCTTTTGCCAGCTCTTCCAACCGGTTTTCACAAGCTGCTCTCGAACCTTAGGGTCCTCGCTAACCCATTGAAGCAACGCCATAAACCTTTTTCTTCCACTCTCTGGATCCAGCACCTTGGCAGGAACTCCCATCTCCACACACCATTTGACGTAGCTTCTCTCGACCATTTCTTGAGGCTCTCCAGTCACCTCTACTTCTACCAGGTTGTAGCCATTCTCATTCAAGTAGGCTCGAACTGCCGATAAAACGTACCCCGAGCAGACTTTGAACCGTGTGTATTTGTCAGCCCTCATCACCCCAATCATCTTGCGAACAATCTCAACAGCTTTCTCCAGGTACACCTTTCTCTCGAATAACGGAGGCTGGAAGAATGTCACTGGAATCCTCCTCGCCATATACTGCCCAGATGACAGTTTCAAGCCACCCACAACAACACCAAGAAGCAGATCTCCCCAGCCGCTGTCATCAATTACGATGCCATCTGCTGTCCTTCGAAATCTATCCAAAGTAGTCGTCTTCAGTGCATCCAACCAACCTCAGGCATCGCAGCTTTTTTCGTTGAGGTTGAAACCTAAGATCCTGATTAAAAAGGTATAAGCATACTTTGCCTATTATGCATTGTTTCCTTGGGATTGCAGCTATATACCATACTGTTGCTGGCATGTTCTGCGAGCGAAGCGAGCAGTATATGATTTGTGTGTGTGTGGTATAGTTGGTGAGAGCATCGCAATTTGAACCGTTAGAGCAGGTTTTTTTTCCGCGCCTGGTGAGAGCATCCAAAATTGAACTATTAGTACGCGTTGTACGAGCGGGCTTATTTAGCTAGCTCTATCTCATTGCCTTACCGCCAGCGACTGTTAGTATTTCTCCTGTTATGAAGTCTGAGTCGTTCGACGCCAAAAACAGGGCAGCCCTGGCTATTTCTTCCGGTCTTCCAATTCTCTTTAGAAGATATTCCTGAATTGACATTTTCTTCCTTTCAGGGGTGAAGGTGGCTTCCACCATATCTGTATCGATGAGACCTGGGCAGATAGCGTTGACATTTATATGCGGACTCAAGTTCACCGCCAGTGAGCGAGTCAGACCTATCATGCCGGCCTTGGAGACGACGTAGGGCGTGTTATTGACAGCGGTTCTTTCCGCCATTCCAGAAATCGAGGATATGTTGATGATCTTCCCGCTCTTCTGGTTGAGCATTATAGGTGCAACTTCTCTTGAACATAGGTAGGCCCCCTTCAGGTTTACGCCAATTGTCTGGTCCCACATCTCTTCTGTAGAGTCAAGGAAGGCTGCGGGGATTGCGATGCCAGCATTGTTAACAAGAATATCTATTCGACCGAACTTCGTAACGGTCTTCTGAATCATCTTCTTGACTTCATCTGCTTTTGAGACATCTGCCTTAACAACTAGTGTTTCTCGACCATCATTATTGATCTCATCGGCCAAGCTGAAAGCCTCCTTCTTTGACTTGCTATAATTTATCACGATATTGGCTCCTTCTAGTGCAAACATTTTTACTATTGCTCTGCCTATGCCTCGCCCAGCACCAGTAATGACGGCGACTTTCCCCTGCAACTTCATGCAGACCGCCTGAACTCTGGGATAGAATAACACTGTGTATAACCTTTGTGTGCTGAATATTCCCGATAACGAAAACCCGCCCTAGAGGGAGCGCTGAATCGCTTGGTGAGCACACCAACAGATGATGGAATATCGTGCGTTGACAGTGAAAAAGCCAAAAGCATTCAGTTTCTCCACGTTGCTACATTAGGGGACTGAAAAACGTGAAAATATTTCTTATCTTGAAAACACTTCTGATTTTCACTGCTCTGTTTATTCTCTGCTCCATAAGTATTGGAGAGACTGCCTATCCGTATGTTCTATTGGCGTTTGTGATATTCGTGATCGTTTTCCGCTTGGCCTATTGGGTCAACACTCGAATGCAGAAGAATTGAAATGACAAAATGTCGTCCTCCCGATTTGGAAACACCACGTGAGGAGTATCTCATTATAGCGCGCGCGCTGAGGAAGGGATCTTTATTATTCAGCTCTAACGCGCCAAGAACTGTAAATCTTAACTCAGCAAAAAAAATTAGATAATTCAATCTATGAATGGCATCCCGTGGATACTGATAGCGATTCTGGTAGCCCTGGTATTATTTGGCATTGTAGCGTTACTCGCTGTTCGCAAAAGGAAGGAGCCGAGAAAAATAGATTACCGCAACTATTTTGTAACGGGAGTTGTTTGGCTCGCAACTGGTCTAGCCCTTTCACTTCTACCTTGGTTTTTGCATGGGGAAGTCTCTTTCACGATGGGCGGGTTCTTCTTTGTACTCGGATTAGCATACGCAATAAAGGGTCTCCTCAATAAGGACAAATGGGGCACAAAGGTGGAAGTGTCTCCTACAACGGCAAGGAGTATGATGATTGTCACAATCGCTCTTTGTGCTTTGATTGTCCTCGTGTTCGCCTTATTCGCTTTGTTCAGCGCGCGCTAAGTTGTTCTCCTTGAACTGGAACCGCCTTGAGGCTAGTGTTTATTGATCGATTGAGATTATCCGCCGGCGCCTTGGCAAGCGCTTCAATGATGCCGTGAATGATGAGGCCGGCCATAAGAGGCCCGACGAGATAGAGAATGAAATCACCAGAGAATAAGAAACTACTGAAACCCCCCATTAATCTTCCTCCGCATGCCACCGGTGCGCGTCAGCTAAATCATTCTTCTTGGACGTGTTTCTTAGCTTAGTGTAACCAGCAGTCCACCGTCTAGGTTACGGAAACGTCACCAGATATATCCAGCAAGAAGATAACTAGGCTAGTATGCGCCTGGGACCCATAGCGCGCGCCATGAGTCTATATAGATCTCCAAGATTATCGAAAACATTGAGAACCATATATGCCTGCAAACAAGTATCGATGGGTTATCCTAATCCTATCCTACCTTTGTATGCTGGTGTTTGCTCTCACATTACAGTCTTTACCACCTATCCTCACTCTCGTCATTAAAGACTTGAGACTGCCCTATGCTGAGGCTGGTTCGCTGATGAGTCTCTTCGCGTTACCAGCCATGCTTTTGTCGATTCCAGCGGGTCTACTTGCTGACCGTTTCGGACCCTTTAGGATCGGCATACTCTCCCTAATACTTGCAGTTATCGGCATGTCAGTCATTGTAGTGAGCGGCACCTTTCTCTATATCAGTTCGGGAAGAGTCATCGCGGGAATTGGAGCTGTCATCATCTCCATTGTGTCTGCGCAAACGCTTTCACAGTGGTTTAGAGGACGTGAAGCAGGCACGGCGATGGGGATTTGGAATACTGCAATGCCCGTTGGCACAATAATATGTTTTACAAGTTTTGGCAAGTTGGGTGAGAGTTTTGGATGGCGAATGCCAATTTCGATTGTTGTGATAATGGGCATAGTTGTGCTAGCAAGCTTTCTTCTCCTGTACAGAAATGCTCCAAATCTCCCGCAAAAGGTTCAAGCAGGGGAGGGATGGGCGAGACTGCTATCGAAGGTACCCAAGGTCGGAGCCCATATTTGGTTGACAGGGCTCTGCTGGATGTGGTTTAATGCGGCAATAATTTCTTTTTCGACTTTTGCACCGGATTTTTTCATATCAAAGGGATACAACATCGGCTTTGCTGGTTTCCTTGTCAGCCTACTTATGTGGGGGTCGTTAGGCTTTAGCCCAGTAATTGGGCGCTTAGTGGACAAGGTCTACAATAACGATATTTTCATCGGAGGGGGTGGACTCATTCTGTCAATCGCAATCTATCTTGTAGTCACGTCAACCGATTATCTCTTTCCAATGGCTGTCATGTCGGTTGCGGTTGCACTTGTTCCAGCGCCGGTCTTTTCATTCGTGTCAAGAGTGTCAGAGCCTGAGAATGTGGGATTGGGCTTTGGTATCCTCTCTTCATTAAGTGGTGTTGGAATGTCATTTGGTCCTTATTTAGCAGGTGCAATTAGGGATAAGACAAGCTCCTATGAAATGAGTTTCTATTTTCTATCCATCCTTGCTCTATTAGTAGCAACAACCGCCTTCACCTTGAGAATTATGACTCGAAGAATTGCACAGGATAGAGACCAGCGCGCGCACAGCCTTCGAGAGGACCTTAGTATAGAAAGCTAGGTTTCTCCAGACCCACGCTAGGATTGCTTCAGTTTCTCAGTCAATATGCGCTGGATGTGTTCCTTGTTCTCTAGGTGAACATTAAGGCCCTCGATCTCCAGCTTGAGGTCTGGTATTCCCTTGAACTTTTCGTGTATGAATCCAGAAAGTATCCCAGTGACAGTGGGGAGGACAAGACCTTTTGCTAGTTCCATTAGATAGCAGGCGATATCTTCCGTCCCGCCGCCTCGTATGACTGGATACCATCGTATCTCTATCCCATCAGTGATTTTCGTTGGCTCCAATATGTCATCAACAAGAATTGGAATTCGACCACTCAAGGGAGATGTTATGACAAGAATAAGACGCTTCTTTTCCCCCAGAACTTCTTCAGACATCCCTTATTCACTTGAGAATATGTAAATAGAAGATACTTCAAGAAATCGTCAGGACTCTTGTTCCGGCTTAAGGCAGGCGCGCGCTATCGGCAACTCACACGAACCTCTCGAATCTGTCATTCTTGGCCTTGCATATCGGACACACAGCCGGGGGGCTCTCCCTGGCACACAGATATCCACAGACCCTGCATCGCCACACAGGATAGGTCAACCCGACAGGCGCCGTCCTACCCTTCGAGGTCTCCATCATGCCCTGCTTCATCTTTCGGCGCTCCTCAGGAGGCGGCCGACGATCAGGTATTGATCGAGTCTCCTTCCTGCCAGCTTTTATGTCATCGTCCACGTAGAGTGCGCAGTAGCATGCACCGTATTCCACTATGTCTTGGTCCCTGTAGTCGCATGGGCAAATAAGATCCAGGTCCTCACTCTTGTTTCCAGAGGCAAGCCTGCAGGGACAGGCCATGTACCCATATCTGTCCTCATTCGCGAGGAGCCCCCTGATGAGATCCTTCAGGAATTCCTTATCTGGATTCAGGTGGTAACCCCCTTCCTCAGCCTCCCTGTCGAGCCTCTCCACAGTCTTGAGGACTTTGTCCTCTGAGATATCGCGACTCATTCTTCCAGAGCCTTCTTTATCTTGTCCTTGTTGAAACCCACTATGCAGTACTGATTGTTGATCACCAAGGTGGGGAAGGAGCAACTAGGATTCCATTTCTGGATCTCTCTTATGGTATCTTCCTCCTCCTTTCCCACCAGACGATCGGTATAGATGTAATCGTAGGTCACTCCCAACTCCCTAAGCAACTCCCTGGTCTTCTTGCACCATCCACAGGTGCTTAGGGCGTAGAGGATGATCTGCCCAGCATTCTTTCCTTCAACGTGAACCATTTTCATTCCTATCAATCCTTGAATCGTTTCTATGTTAAACTCAATCAGTATCTGTTGTTTGATTAGCGCGCGCTAGGTAAAATAATGGCTAATCTGACAGATATTTCTTGTTAATCAATCTTGAGACCTTTATCTGTACGGTTAGGATATTGACCACTGTGCATGCGTTCGCTCAGTAAACATGGCATACAAAGAAAAACGTTTTACTTGAACATGGAGCCTAGTTCTTCGGAGAGTAGGGATCGTATGGCTATGGACCTGATCGGGATTGCTACAACGGGTGGAGACGCTCCAGGGATGAATGCCGCCATAAGAGCTGCAGTCAGAAATGCAGTCTCCAAAAAGCTGAGAATCATGGGTTTTCAGAGAGGATACACAGGGATTATGGCTAACGAATTCATGCCTTTAGATGAGAGAAAGGTTGGAGGGATCATTCATGAAGGTGGCACCTTTCTAAAGACCTCTCGAGCTGAAGAGATCAGGACTGAAGAAGGAATATCAAGGGCAGCCAAAGTCTTGAAGAAGAATAATGTGGACGGTCTAATAGTCATCGGTGGAGATGGTTCATTCAGAGCAGCCTGTGCCCTTCACAAAGCAAGTGACATACCAGTCATAGGGATACCGGCAACCATAGATAATGATCTGGCAGGGACTGATACTTCAATCGGCTTTGATACGGCGGTCAATACTGCTCTGGACGCTCTTGACAAGATAAGGGATACCGCGACTTCTCACGAGAGGGCCTTCATAGTTGAAGTGATGGGGCGGAACAGAGGCTTCATAGCTCTAGAGGTAGGAATTGGGGCCGGGGCAGAGATCATACTCATACCTGAAATAGAATTTGAAACAGAGCAGGTCTGCCGCAGACTCACAGACAATTATCGGAAAGGCAAGAAATCAGCAATAATTGTCATGGCTGAAGGGGCAGGTGACTGTATGGAGATGACCGAGACAATAAAAGAAAGGACTGGGTTCGAGGTCAGACTTACCAAGTTAGGGCATCTACAGCGAGGGGGCAGACCTACAGCCTATAGTAGGTTACTGGCTTGCAGGATGGGAGCGGCAAGTATTGATTTTCTTCTTAACGGAGAGCGGAAAACGATGACTGGAATTGAGGGAGGGCGCATAGTCGCAATTGACTTGGAATACGCTACCACCACTTACAAGCCAATAGACGAAAGTCAATACAATCTAGCGTTGACGCTTGCAACCTAAGCATCGATAGCGCGCGTTTCAAGGGGCATTACGGGAGCGTACGTACTCGGCTGAAGGCACAAGGGGTCAATAGTAATAAGCTGCATTCTGTAGTGTGCTCTATCTATGATTCGCATACTGGGTATCATCGGAAGCCCCAGAATCGGGGGTAACACTGAACTTTTCGTCGCTGAAGCCTTGAAGGCGACAGAAGGGGATGATGTAGAAACAGAGTTGTTGAGATTAGCTAACAGAGAGGTCAAGCCCTGTGACGCCTGCCTGTCCTGCAAACAGACAGGAGAATGCCGAATAAAAGACGACTTCAAACCAATATTTGACAAGATGGTAGCGGCTGACGGTATTATCCTGTCCTCACCAGTCTATTTCGGTTCAGCAACGCCTCAGATAAAATCGCTAATTGACAGGGCTGGATACCTCTCAGTAGCCAGAAAAAGAGTCTTTGAGAACAAAGTAGGTGGGCCGATGGTTGTCGCGAGAAGAGCAGGACACAACTTCACACTTGCTCAACTACTGTTCTTCTTTCTTCATCAGGGGATGATCGTTCCCGGCTCGAGCTACTGGAACATAGCCTTCGGCAGAGAAAAAGACGAGGTAACCAAAGATGAGGAAGGCCTGCTTACGGCAAAGAACTTCGGGAAGAAAATGGTCTGGCTCATCAAGAAAATCAAAGAAACAGGATAGTCTGCGCGCGCTGTAACGCTACAATACGCGTGCATGTCTTATAAACGCAGAGAGATCTAAGAATTGATGGATGATACAGTATGCCTGGAATATTGAGCGCCAGGTTATCCTCGCTCTTTTGCTTGATGCTGATAGCCACATCCTGTGCACCTTCATTTGGTGTTCAAGCTGGCTCTGGGAAAACAGGTTGTGGCACAACTTCTAATGTTATTCACAAGACAGGTCTGGATCTAAGTTCTCATTCAAAGAATCCTTCTGTCCAAGAACTGTCGTCCTCCATCTTATCTTCGAAGATCTTTCAGCTAGAACTGTTTCAGCAAGATGACAGAATAAGATATGTGAGTGACAAAACGGGCTCTGAAGATCTTGCGGAGACTGAGGATGTCCAGATTACGAGCGAGATAAAGAGACTGGCTGTAGAAGAACTCAACAGAGACCCTCTGAAGATTTTCCTATGGGTGTATAATGAGATTGGGTTCATTCCCTATGGATGGTCATTTCAAGGATCTTCGATGACACTCTCGACGCATCACGGTAACGACTATGATACCTCCTCACTCCTGATAGCAATGTACCGAGCAGCAGGCATACCGGCAAAATATGTGCAGGGATTCGTTAGGATCAATCCCAAACGGCTGGGCAACTGGGTCGGCGCTGACGATGACATGATGCCATTCTGGATCTGTATGCAAGGAAACATGATAGTTGTGCCAAATTACACCGAGGGAGGGTCGCTGGTAGATTATTCTCTGGTGCATTGCTGGGTCAAGGCCTACATATCTGGGAAATGGGTAGATCTTGACCCAAGCTTCAAGGAATACAAGTACTACAAGAAGATGAATTTCACGGATGTCATAAAACCATTATTGCCGGAACCCTCAGGAGAGATCAAGTCTGAAACACTCCTGAGAATAAGTAGACAGATAGGGAATGCGATATCCTCTAAGATCGATTCCTTGCCTGATGATACAAAGCTCAAGAGTGTCACCGGCGGACAGGTCGTGATTAGAACAGACGGTTATGTCTTTCCGCCGGTAATGGTCAACCCCAAGGCCAGGATTGAGAGCGCATCTCTGACTGTGAACGACCGATATATGATAGCATTCATGTTTCCAGTCTCCGACCGAGGCTCGCCCACTGGCTTCAGTCAGGAGACTTACTACGCATACAATGCGAGCACCGCAATGATTTCTGATAAACGGATAACGCTTAGTTTCACACCGTCAAGCAAGAGCGACTGTGATAAGATCAATTCGTATGGCGGACTCCTATTCACGCCGTGCGAAATGTTCAGTTTGAAGCCTGTTCTCATGGTTGATGGTCAACCGGTTCTGGTGGGTGATTCGATCGAGCCTGGAAAATCGATGCCCTACAAGATAATCACCTATTATCCGAGTTGGGTAGCGGGCAGTGGCACCAAGAAACGTTGGGAGGAAATACTGGAAAAGAATACGGTCGCCGGATCCTACCTTGCAATCAGCCTGTATCTTGCTAAAATCCCACTAGATTATGGGAAGAGAATCCAGAGTCTCCAGGACAAACTTAAACAGAAAAAGATCCCTCTGGATGATTTGACGGGAGAGCTACTCAATGAAAGGGCAATGGTATTCTGGGATGAACTGGCAAAGTATGAAACAAGCATCGCGCATGAATATGATGTTGTTGATATGTTCGAACATGCAAGCATCACTTTTTCTGGATATGAGATGCAGAGGAGGTCTGTCAAGAACAAGGACTATTTGAGATTTGCAAGATCCCAGATGGACATACATGTAGGCCATTATTTTCTGCCTAGAACTGCAGATCATCCTCGTAAGGTCACCGGCAAGACGAACAGCTCATACGTCCTTCATCATCCCGACGCTGTGAGCGCAAACTTCCTTCACGGTTATTTCGCTGGCATGCTGGAGAGCTACGTCTTCTATCTTCTCTACAACTCTCCTCCGACCTCTGCGATGCATGCAATTAGCATGGCAAATAGGCTGGGTGTTCCAGTACATTTGATAAACAGAGAAAACTTCGATAAAGAGACTGGTCTGCTTGAATATGACAAAAACACGTTGGAGGATCTGAAACGATCTCTTAGAGAGACCGTGGATGAAGGGCGCACTGCGATAATTCCTGAAAGAAGCATCAAGAACGAAGTCCTCACGATCACGATTTCAACTCAAGATTTCCAATACATCCCAAGGAAATATCGCACATTCGATGTTGCGGGCTACTTTGCTGTAGATGATGAAGGCATCATCTCTTCAATATCAGTAGTCGAATACGTTTACGCCGGGGGATTTTCGGGTGTCGGGGAGGAGAACGACATACTAGATCAACTGCTGGATAATCCAGAGATGATATCAGATTTATACGACTCCACCGAGATCATCAATATCTTTCCTCCTGATGTAATAGTAGACATCCCTCCACCGCCGGTGCAACCGCCAGATAGACTGAACGGGGAGAAGAATGTGATTACAGAGATTAACGCCCCAGGGAACAAACTAGTCCCAGATGAACGGCAAGTAGACCAAGCGACCGTGGATATGCCTGCGAATGCTAAGGATATAGTCGAAGTTGCAGGGAGAACGTGGAAGACCGGCGATACTATTCTCACAGACGTGGAGCTGGGCGCAAAGATAGCTGGGGCGAGCGAAGATACACTTGAGGGTTTCGGAAAAGTAACCGAGGTAACCGGAACAATATCACAAGTGATCGATTCAGGAACAGAGTACGGCCTCTACCTGCAGAACTCCAAAGATCCTCTAATCCTGAAAGGGATAAAGGGTTACGGCGTATGGGCTGCTGAGAAAGCTGTGAAAGGAGTCGGTGGCGTAGGCCTCGGTCTCGCCGCAGGCGGCTTGGGAGGGATCTATGGACTTGTTCGAGGATTATCTGGAGCAGAGGGATCCAAGATGCCTGCGAATGAAGCTTGGGATAAGGCCAAGGAAGCATACAACGCAGTCGGGGATTTTGTTGACGGTGTAGCTAACGATGCTAGAAGAACCGTATTGGACTTGGACCCGAAGACGGGTAAGCCTATGGACTGGGAGAGAGAAAGGCTTGCAGAGGAACATGGAGGGAAGCCGGATGATTATCTTCCAAACCCTATAGGAACATATCCCCGGACCTACACTCCCAGAAGGCCCCAACACCTGGGAACGGCCTTGAGCATAATCGGCGCATTCAGCACCCAAGGTACCCAGAAGTCCGAGCTGGGGGGTCTTATGCATGGCTGATCTCTGACTCTGGCCTGACTGTAGGCTCCTACTTGAACGGAGTTAATGAAACCTTAACGGACATGCCTTACATTTACTTCGACCAATTCAAGGGGACCATGAACTTCTATCTCTGGAACCCTCCGCCGAACAGCGCTGGTGAAAGCTACAAGCTCATTGTCTCCAATCATGAAGAATCCGTCAGAGACTATTACATATACGTGGAACTGTCAGGCGGGGGAGAACAGAAATTCCTGAAAAAGATTGAGCTGCCATTGTCAAAAGGGGAGGAGGCACTCATCCCATTAACAATCATTCCCAAACCTCAGAACGGAGACATAGAGCTGAAGGTTGATGCGCCCAAGGCTGCCTACACGGTTACGTTCAAAGTATACTCCCCAACGACCAGTACCAAGCCTGAAGTATTCCTAGACGATCAATATTTGACCCAAATACAGACTGGGGCATACAAGGTCCTTGGCTTCGAGAAAGGCACCAAACACACAATCAGATTAGGACCAACATCGATTGCATTTAATGGCACACAGCTACCCATGCAAGATTCTTCGTGGGAGTTCTCTCAAAGCGATTTGAAGATATTCCAGTATGGTTCTGGTAAGGGCACACCCACACCACTCTACTACGTTCAGTCACAAGTCGATCAATACACACCATACATCGCAGCGGTAGCCGCCGTACTTGTCGCCGTAACAGTCTTCATGCTGTACAAGAGAAGGCCTCCCAGAGAAGCAGTTACAACAGCTCCAGAGAAAAAAGAGAAGAAATATTGCATCAGCTGCGGAACGCAGATAAATCTGGGGGCCAAATACTGTGGAAAATGCGGTCAATTGCAGGAATAGATCGTGCCACAATAGTAGAAAGAAGATTTGAGTAGAGATTTTCAGAGCGACTGCTTTACATCCATAGCAAAGAAATGATGGGTTCCAGCGGCTAGTAAAAAGTTGAGTGTGTAGCTACTTCCCAATTGTTGGGCGCGCTTCAAGATGTTTGAGTTCGTATGCCTTCGATGAATCCTCTTGCCATAAACTCGGCGGCTCTCTCGCGCACTGACTCCGGAAAGATAGCCGTAGCCTCATTCAGGACGATCTTGACTTCTTGCACGAGTCTCGCTCCATCCAATTTGCCAGTATTCTCAATAACAATTCTTTCAAGAGCTTTATGAGTAGCAAGACTCTGATCCAGAACCTTCTTTGCATCTTTCCCAATCGCGACGCCAAAGTGTGGGAATGCAATGAATGTTAAGTCTAGCGAGCGGATCCTTTCCATTGAAGTCTCATATTTCTGATAATCAAAGCTGGGATACATGCATGCTGGCCACACCTTCTTTATCTGGGCGGCGAATGCACCTATGACATCGCCACAAAAGAGCGCCTTCTTGGAAGGTATGTGGTATGCAATATGATCTGAAGTATGACCTGGAGTATAGATTGCTTTCACTACATCTTGCCCAACAAGGATCTCTTCACCATCCCGTAAGGCTCTGATAGAAGAGGCTTGGACTGGTCGCATTGGGGTGGCGTATTCTCCAAAAAGTACCTTCCCCCCTTCATAGATCTTGAAGGGCTCAGCAAGTTGCTTAGCAGAGAATGGATGTATCCCTATGAAGGAATTGGGAAGATACTCAAGCATAACAGAGGCGCTACCAGCATGATCAATATGTCTGTGGGTCAATAGAACATGTCGTATTGACTCGTGACCTATCCCAAGCTTCTTGAGTGATGCTAGTATTCTGTGGGCAGAGTTGGGCATACCCGAATCGAAGATTACGCTCTCTGCACCGTTCCTGTAACCTAGGACCCCAATTGAACTCTTCATCCCGTGGGCCAAAGTATCGACATAGAAGAGGCCATTCTCAAATTCTCCAGTGCCGTCATAGATTTCCACTCAGAATGCCCCCGCCTTATTCCACCATCAAACTGAATGACTACTATCATGCGTGCACTTGCTGCTTAATAGCTAGCGTGACTACACGAGCGCGCCCTGAATTTCGACGTAAACTCTTAAGGGAGCAGAACAACTTCAGAAATCACCAAAGGTTGGGAGGAAGAAATCTTAGATCAAATCATTGAAGCTTTCGGGATATCTTTGCTGTCTATCGCCATTGCCGAATTTGGTTACAAGACTCTGATTGTGACAATCGTCCTTGCCACGCGTTTTGTTGAGCCAGCAGCCGTATTCCCAGGGGCGTTATCGGCATTCGCTTTGGTCGATGGCTTGAGCATAGTTTTAGCCGACCGATTAAGCGAGTTTCAATTGGCGAAGTCAAAAGGGTGTCTGCTAGCATATTCATGGTGTTGGGAATTCTAACTCGTGAGAATACTCTTAGCGCGCGCTTTATCGCAGGTGCTCTACGCTAGGTTCATAAAGACGAAGGAGAAATCCTTGCACTATGGAGCGCAATTCCAAGACTATTCTAGCTCTGATCATTCTGGTGATTATTGCATTCGCTCTGTTTCCAGTTCAAACAACAGTATGGTCTGAGAGTAAAGATCTCACTGAGGGCAACTTCAATCAATCAAAACCACGGGTTGCGGTAAGCAGAAACACAGTCCATGTTGTATGGGAATCCCACAAATATGCCTCCGGTAGCGAATCGTCTATCTTGTATAGACGAAGCACTGATGGCGGCAACACATGGGACCCCGCTGTTAGGTTAGCAGACAAGAGTGCAAACAAGAGGGATCCAGATATCGCAGCATTTGGCGACAGCGTCCACGTTGTGTGGGAGGACCAGCGAGACTCAGCTACGACTGGAAGCGACATCTACCTGAGAAGCAGTGATGATGGCGGTGCCACATGGAAGACTGAACAACAGTTAACCTCTGACCCTGCAAACCAGCGGCGACCTCGAGTAGCAGCATACGGTGAGTCTGTCCACGTCACATGGCTAGACGAGAGGAATATGGCGACAGCAGACTACGATCTCTACCACAGACGAAGTACAACTTCAGGGAGAACTTGGGATAGTGAGCAGAGGCTGACTTCAAACCCTTCCATTCAGTGGAGGCAGTCTATGGCCGCCTACGAAAAATCTGTCTATGTAGTCTATGAAGACTACAGAGACTGGAGATACAGCGCGCCCGTACGTTCCTCACGGATCTACTATGTTAAGAGCACAGATGGTGGCGCCTCATGGTCGGCTGAGAACAAGCTTCCAACAAATGGACTTTGGCAATTCTATCCAGATGTCGCAGCAAGCGCGAACTACGTTTACGTTACGTGGTCTGATGGTAGGTCTTGGACGACAACCAAGTTGGACATTTGGTTTATTCGCAGCACAGACCAGGGGAGCACGTGGTCTGACGAGACGAGAATAACCAGCGATAGTGGTAGACAGGAATTCTCAAGGATAGCTGCAGATGGGCGAAGTGTCTACATCGCGTGGCAGGACTTGGAGAGCGAGATGCCTACAGGAACAGACATATACTATAGAGAAGGTGGTCGATATGGTACCGATTGGAATGCTCCAATTAGGCTGAGCGGATACCAGTGGCAGGACGGTCAAGCTGCCGCTGCATCCAATGCCCAGATCTATCTTGTATGGGCTGAGGAAAGTCTAACGGAGACGAGGGGTACAGAAATATTTTACAGACAAGGTACCCCACAGTCACGCCCACTATGCCTTGTAGCTGTGGATGCATTGCTGGGTGTTGGGCCTTCTGCTAAAGAACGAGGCGCTCCAATTCAAGCCGCACAGAAGCCTGCAATGCGTAGGCTAGTCACGCCCCAAGAAGCAGCTGCTCTGATCCAGAAGAACAAGAACAATCAGAGTTTTGCTATCCTAGACCTCCAAACTCCAGAAGAATTCAAGACAGGACACATAGAGAACGCAGTAAACATAGACTACTACATTGGCGATCGCACAAACAATTCCAAGACTCTCAGAGGCGAACTCAACAAGCTTGACAAAAACAAGACGTACTTGATCTACTGCCTCGTTGACTTTCGCGCACGAGCCACTATGGACATGATGGAACATCTAGGCTTCAGAGAAGTCCACGACATCTCAGGTGGAATTGTACAGTGGACAGCCGAAGGGCTTCCTACAGTGAAATAGTACCGTGAGTATCAGCAACGCGCGCTAGAACGCTGACACAATTCAGGTTAGCCGGTGTTTCAGCCTCACTCTAACAATCCGTACTGACTAAATCTTCTGTCTCAAAGGTTCGCCGTAGATTTCCATAGAGATAATGTCTTTCAGTTTCTTCCTAGGCCTCAGAAGATGTAAGATCTTAGGAAGCAGATCTAGTGTCTTCCGTGGGTATCCCAGTGCAATCAAAGCAATGATCTCGAGCTTCTCAGGAATCTTTAGCGTCTTACGAACATCTTCTTCATCAAAGCTACCAATCCAACATGTCCCGAGGTCCAAAGCTGTAGCAGCCAAGACAATATGTTCAAGAGCTATTGTAGTGTCCACAACGTGCCAATTTGGCGAGGCTTTCCTGTCTCCGCAAGCCACAATAATCACCGGCGATTCGGCTAGGAACCTTCCATAACCGCAGCCTTTGGCAATCCGAATCCGTTTCATCTCATCCTTTACAATGATGAAGTGCCAAGGCTGCTTTTTACTCGCTGAAGGGGCTCGCCTTGCCGCATCTAAGATCTTGATCAGTATCTGCTCTGAGATAGGTGTTGGCGAATAGGCTCTTACGGACTTTCTCTTCCGGATAACCTCAAAGACATCCAAAACGTTTCACTTATCCATCATTCCAACTCATATTTCTATCAGCGCACCCTGAGGGATCGGACGTCTTCTTGAAATCTCCATGGGTTCCGAACCTAAGAAAATTAGGCTCAGAGAGAATGAGAAAGGTATTGAAGTAGTTTATCTTTTCCTATTGACAACAACAGCTGTCGATACCGTTACGACCAGTCAGAGAGCAGCGTCAGGCGCAATTACGGCAAGTCTGAAAGCGCGCGCTAGCCGCCCGTTAGCTCACGCTTTGAAAGTGTCAAATCGTTTTCAACAGGTACGGTAACGCCAAGTGAATTAGCCCAAGAATGATTATTACGATTCCGACGACTTTCGCTAGTTTTCCAGCAAAGAATAGTATTATCCCTAGGACTATCAGTATGAACGGATTTCCACTTATCAAGAATTGGTAGATCGTTTTCAGAATGGCAGAAGGTGATGTTGAGGCCTGAAATGTCCTAACTGCAGATGTTGATTCTAGCCTTACAAGAAAAGCTGAAGCTTTCAGCAAGAGTCCGAAAACATCCAAAAGGGTCCCTCTTAGAGAGCGATGACTTGTATTAGTATTCAATCGGTCATAAAGTCTTGGGCCAGTCTCGCAAGCGCGCGCTAAAGTACAAACGCGCTCCTCGAGTGGGTGAACTCAAGGCTAGCATGTTTTTCTTAATCACTGCAACGTGGATACGGAAATCCGACGACAGACTTAAACATTAGATCGGTGTAAGCCGTTTGTGAGTAAGGACGAATCGGCTCAACTAGTTCGTGGGATGGATTGTCATGTCATGGTCTGGGATATCCAAAATCGTTGAAAAGAAGATAATGGATGAGGTGAAAAAGCAACTTAATCTCGATGTTCACAAGGATGGTGAGGCTGGTCTAAACTCCCTGAACGCCCGCGGATGTCGGTTTTGTGGGGCAATCATGCCTATCAGAGAGATCTTCTGTCCAGCATGTGGGAAATCACAAAAATAGGATCCGACATGCCATTCTAGTTCTACGATTTACGCTTTTCTGGCTAGTGCGCGGTCTTTCTTCTTTGCGCGCGCTAAAGAAACAGTTGTAGGCCAAAAGCACGCGCTGCTCTTTCAGACTTACCTATTGTCTTCTGATGATCCCCCTCTCAGAATCCGTCCACTTAAGCTAGCGTAGAGAAGCGTTATGGATCGCGCGCGAGCTGGAAGCTTTAAGATGTGTTGCAAGAGGTGTTAATGTTGACTTTTATGAAGCTTGAGTTTCACGGAGCAGCGGGAACGGTAACTGGCTCGCATACCCTCTTGGATACAGGGGACTCAAGAATCGGTGTGGACGCCGGCATGTTTCAGGGACCGAGAATAGAAGGGCTTAACTGGACCGGTTTCGGCTATGATGTGCGCTCCCTCGATGTTCTGCTGCTCACTCATGCCCACATAGACCACAGCGGAAGAGTCCCGCTTCTTGTCAAGAACGGATTCCAGGGGCCAGTCTTCTCTACCGGAGCCACAGCGGATCTTTTTGGAATAATGCTGAAGGACACCGCTCTCCTGATGGAGGAGGATGCCGCGAGGCAAAGTGATCATCTTGGCAATAGATCGGCAGATGCACCAAGGCCACCCTTGTTCACCGAACAAGACGTTACTGAGACGATGAAGCACTTACGGAGCCTGGATTATGAGAAGGAGAATGAAATACATGGAGCAAAAGTTCGATTCTACGACGCCGGTCACATTCTAGGCTCTGCAATACTCGAGATATCTACAAATAGCAGAAAGCTTGTCTTCAGCGGAGATCTGGGAAGACGCGGTACGCCGTTAGTCAGAGACCCAGAGAAGATCCAAGAAGCCGACTATCTCATCCTAGAATCCACATACGGAGATCGTGAGCACGAGGGTAAGGGCCAACCAGGCGAACAGCTCATAAAAGTCATCAAGGACACTGTAACACAAGGAGGAAACGTGGTAATACCATCGTTTGCCCTTGGTAGGACCCAGGATATCCTCTATGAACTCAACCTCCAAGCCAAGACCGGCAAACTTCAAGGAATCAGATTCTTTGTAGACAGCCCCTTGGCGATATCAGCGACCGAAATATATCTGCGGCATCCAGAATGCTTTGACCAAGAGACAAACGCCCTCCTAGCCGGGGGGGACAATCCCCTCGAGTTCCCCGACCTTTACTTCACCCGAACAAGAGACGAATCCAAGGAGATCAACACGCTTCACGAACCCCACGTAATCATCTCAGCCAGCGGTATGTGCACCGGCGGTAGAGTCCTTTACCACCTAATCCACAATATCGAGCGATATGAGTCGGCAATACTTTTCGTGGGATACCAAGCCGAGGGCACGATCGGCCGCCAGCTTAAAGACGGCGCCAGAAGCATCAGAATAATGGGCAAGTCCTATGATGTGAACGCCCGAATAGAGGCTGTGGAGGCCTTTTCGGCACACGCAGACCAATTCGAGCTACTAGACTGGCTTAGGGGTTTCAAGAAGTTCCCCAGAAAAGTATTCGTGAACCACGGCGAAGCCGTCGCTGCTAACACACTGGCGCAGAAGATCCACCAAGAATTCAGCGTGGAAGTTCACATTCCCAAGATTGGGGATACTTTCGAATTGAGTTGAGCGGGCGCTAGAACCTATCGCAAACGCTCTGACGTCTACAAAGCAGCTGGAGATACGTTCTCCTGAGTTATCACTTTTCTTACCTTGGGTTTCTTACCGCAACGTCCCTTATGCCGTCGCAATCTCCCCTCAGCTATGAACTTGTGGCATTTTGGGCAAATCGGCAAGCTATTCACTTCTAGCGCGCGCTGGATGTTTTCCCTTACTTTGTCTTATTCTCTATTACCTTGGGTGCTTCACGTTTCTTCTTTAAGCTAAAGAATATGGCTGCGGCTGCAATGATCACCAGCCCAGCTGTCAGGATCGCGATATTAGGGCCCATTCCGGTCAGCGCTTGTTGTTGTGTTGACGTTTCCGTGGGTGTAGTCAATGTAGAAGGGGTCGTTACAGTCGATGGTGTGGTTGGTGATGGTGGAATCTCAGTTGTGGAAGAAGTCCACGGTGTCAATTCACCTTCTGTCTCGTACGATGCGCTTACATCATCCAAGAGTGCGGCGACGACAAAGCCTATCTTCTGAAATCTTACTGCCACAAATTCAATGGTCATGGAAGTTATCGTCTTGGGATCAACGATAGGATATGCGATCTTGAAATCCTTGATGAGATTACGCTCTATATGGGTCCATCTGTAGGGCAACATGTTAGGGATCAAAATGTTTGTTACGTTCTCTGTCTTCTTGTCTGGTTGGGGGAACCCGTAGTAGATAGATTCTTTCGGATCCCAGGCAATATTGTATGCTATGGTCTTCGGCCCCATCTTGGTAGAATAGTAGATTATCAGGGCAATGTCCGTTCCGAAGTTCTCGCTTCCTGTAACCCTTCCTAAGTAAACCCAGAAACTTAGATTCAAATTCGTAACCGGAGGCAGTTGGATCGTCTGACGGACACCACGGCCAGTACGAGTCTGATTCACATCCAAAAGGCCGACGTCAACTGAGTATTTCCCGTAATGTGATTTTGAATCATTGATCGTTGCAGGCCGGTCATACTCAATGTAGTAGCTGAAAGGTGTCCAATTCTCCAGGCCATCTTCGAACCCACCGTTCTTTACCACCTCTATCCTCTTACCTGTTGAAGGCGTTATCAGAAATGAGAATGAGAGTGTTACCGCCAATACTAAAAGGATGGCACTCGATGGAGCAGCTTTCATCGCTTGATCATTCTCCAGTTCCGGTTTTCTTTCTGAGCACGAATATGGCTGCTATTACGATCACTGCAACCAGACCGAGAACCAGAAGCGGCCATTGATCCATTGTAGGCTGTGTAGGGGGAACGGTGGTTTGTTGTGTGGGTGTTACAGATGGTGTTGTGGGCAGGGTCTGAGGCGGGGAGGCAGTCTCCCCTGGGGTTCGTTTGAGTGTCTCGCGTTCGCATGTTAGGCTGAAGTCGTCCCAGTAAGCCATAGGTTCAGGCGACTGATAGGCCCACACGGTCAGGTTGAACGTTTCAATCTGGTTAAGATCGATTTCTGGATAGGAATTCTTGAAATCCTCTTCCACATTTCTCAGGACATAGTTCCACTTGTCACGCTGCATGTCGGGTATGTATACGTCCATTACGTTTTCTCTTTGGTAACGCTGCTGGCCCGTTACGTAGTAGGAGATCGCTTTTTTGTTCGTTCCTTTTATCGCCCAGAGATCCGCGCCCGCTATGGTTCTTCCTTTTGGAAAGGTTGGGACGGTCTGGAGGTAAAGCCAGAAACTCAGCTTCAGATCTGAACATGGCTGCATCGGGATTATCTGCCATACGGTGCCATTGCTTGTTCTCAGTGAGAATCTTATCGAGTGGTAGTACTGATCGCTTACAGCGGCATCCTTTGAATCACGCCTTTGCCAGCTGCCGACCTGTTCCCTCCAGAGTTCATGGGCATTCTCAAAGTCACCATTATGGACCAGCTCTATGGTCTCAAGTGCAGCGTTGCTCGTAGAGAGCAGTAGACACAGGCAGAACAGACCAAGATAGGAATCAGGGATCATTCTATATCCCTGAAATACTCGTTCCTTACACTTAAGGAACTTTGCCCTTCAGCGTGCGGGGGGATGATTTTCGAGATACTTGATCACCTCCGGTTAATCTCTGCGCGCTAGACACTCTTACAGAGTTAGCCAGCTAGCCGTCTAGACTATGGGGCGCCGCCGCAGATGATGTTGCTAATTACTATGGCAATAACAATGGCCATCAGATATCTTGGGGCACGGATTCGCATCTTCACAGCATTCTTGGTAGTCGGCTCTTTGACAATCCCTGCGGTTCTGTAGATCAACCAACCGCCGGTCAACAAGGCAATAATGAGATACAGAACTCCGAGTCCTGCGTGTATTCCGGCGAGTACAGCTGCAATTGAGGTCATTGCGAATAGAGCAAGAACACATTTGGCAGCTCCTTTTGGCGACAGAATGACTGGTAACGTAAGGAACCCTGAGTCCTTATCAAGTGCAACGTCTTGGATTTCACTAATTAGATCCCGTCCAGGCTCCCAAAGTAGACTCACAACTAACAGAAGCCACACTTGGCCTGCTATCATTTTCCCTGTCACAGCTGCGCATCCAAAGAGTACCAGAAGAACTACTGCCATTACTGGGCAGATGAAGCCGAAGGGGATACTGTGCTTCTTGAAGTAGGCATAGACGAAGATTATGGGAACGGACACCAAGGCTATCAAAAATGAATAGGTATTAAGTAAAAGAGCAAGTGCAAGCGCAAATAACCCGTATGCAACCGCAGCAAAGAGAGCCTCATTTGGTGATATCAAACCAGTTGGGATTGGCCGTTTTGAAGTTCGCGGATTCTTTGCATCGTTTCTCCAGTCGGAATAATCATTGAATGTGTGTATCGCTGCTGTAGCCAAAACTACTGCCAGGTAACCTGCAGCGAAAGGCCAGACCGGTGGGATGCCTTCAACGCTAAGGAATGTGGAACCGACGAAAAGGAAACTTGTGGATAGAGTCACGTATGGTCTTGTCAATCTCGCGAAACCCAGTAGCTTCTTCACAGCTGCATCCCTTTGTAAGCGCCAAGGTTGGCAGTTTACACACCCGTCTCTTAATCAAACCTATCCACAGAATTCTTAGGACTAGGGCCACACGTCAAGCGCGCGCTAATTCCTTGGGATTCCACAAGTGACAATGATGATCGGGCCTAGCGTGTAACCAGAAAAGGTAACGACAAGCCCATTGAGCCCCCGAAGACTTAATAGGTGTAGCCCCAGAACACTGGGGCAAAGGTGTTTTGTTGCCGATTAAGGTCGGGGATGAGGTAAAGCTTCATTATACTGCTAAGCTTGGGAATGGCAAAGTGGTTGAGACTACACGCGGAAAGAAACCACCAAGCTTCAAGATTGGCACGAATACGCTTATTCGGGGCTTAGAGGATGCCCTCATAGGATTAGAGAATGGCGATAAGAAGAAGGTCAAGGTTCCGCCAGAAAAAGGATTTGGAAAGAGGAGAGCGGAACTGAAGGATGAAGTCCCCAAATCAATATTCAAGAAAGGCCTGAAGCTCTCCAAAGACATGTTGGTCGAGCTGAAGTCCAAAGATGGAAAGAAAACCTTGGCCATCGTTCGTAGTGTGAAAAAAGATACCGTACTGGTGGATCTTAATCATCCCTTTGCAGGGCAAACCTTGAATTTTGATGTTAAAGTCGTTGGCGTGTCCACTCACTAACCCTCTGACGCCAGAATTCATTAGGTCGCGCTGGTAGAACTGGCGCCTTGTCTATTGACTCTTGGACCACATTGTTCAATTGGTTGAATGCGCCTCGCATGGCGGTGCGCACAATATGGTTGTGCCTTCACAGTGTCTGACCCCACATCCCTTCTGACCCAGCTAGAACAGGTCATACCGAGAAGGCCATTTGTGCCTACTGTTCTGGAAGTTGCAGGTGCCGCAACTTGCCCACGCAGCGCGCTTCTTAAACTGATCTACGGGGCTTCAGGCGAAAGCAACCCAGGATTTGCAATAGGAACAGTCACGCACTCAGTGCTTGCCGAACTAGGGCGAGTTGAAAGTGCCATAGTCGAAAACACTGACTTCAACCTATTAACTGACAGAATTGCGCAACAGATCTATAGCGAGTGGTTGAAAGAAGCCGAGAGCAAGATTGAGGACTCTTGGAGGCTCTTCGCAGATGCAAGAGTAAGTGTGCAAGAGGGAAAACGCGCTGTCTTTGATAGACTTCGAGGATTCTCTCATCATCTTGCTCAAGAAATCCAAGAAGGATATCGACGACCAGACAAGATAATTACTGGTCATCACCTCATCAATCTAGATCTTCCGCTTCAGGGAATCCCAGACGAATACAGAATCTACGAAGACCAGCGACACATTGAAATTCGAGAATTCAAGAGCTACGGTGGTTCCAGAGTCACTGAGACAAATAAACTCCAAGCTTGTGGATACCAGCTTCTGCTGGAACAGATCTATCCTGATGCAGACTTCGCGATCAAGGTTCTTTCAGCTGATGATGTAGTAAATGTTCGGATGACTGGCAGCAGACGCAACAAGCTGCACGAGGGTATTCTTACCATTCAGGAGATCTACGAGACTGCAAAAGGATCAGCCAGATCTATCCCACAGGTCTGTAAAGTCTGCCCCGTCAATAATGCATGTAACTACTACTTCCACGATAGTCTGCCGAAACACGTCAGGAGATACCTATGGCGGCTGCGAATGGAGACCCTAGAGGAGAAGGGGCTAAACCAAGTCTGGAAATGGAGATGTAAAACGCTCCCTCTGAATGCTCGAGTTCAGCTGGGATATTCTGACAGTGGCTACCGTATCAAGAGATCTCAGCCCCGAAGTGTTAACCTAGAGAAGAGTGGGGGTGTTCTCAACTTCCTGCCTGGCGACACTGTAATCGTAAGCGGCGGTGATCCTCTAGCAACACCCAGTTTTACCGGTGAGATCTCAGATGTTGGAGAAGCCAACGTCACAATAACCCCGTATGGTGATATGCCGCTTGGTATGTCGAATGAAGGATTGACAATAGACCACTATGATGTTGATCTGACGAGACGTCAACTAAGAGCAATAGATGCGGTCCATCGTTCTACGGGTCGAGCTGGCGAACTCATTCGAAGAATCCTAGGAACTGAGTCACCGCAGATATCACCATCCTCAAGACCTGTAGAGTTTCTGGGGAATCTCAATCAGGACCAACGCCAAGCCGTAACATCCGCGCTGAGTGCTCCTGATTTTGCCGTGATTCTAGGTCCGCCAGGAACAGGAAAGACCGCTGTGATAGTGGAAATATTAGCGCAGCTAGCGAAGGAGGGGAAACGGGCTCTGGCTGTTTCAGTGACGAATACTGCTGTTGACAATGTTGTCGAGCGACTCCTGGACGAGGGGCATAAATTCGGTATACGATTCGGGAATTGGTTCAAGATTAGAGAACGAGCAATGCAGATTGCTCTGATCAACATTGTCACAAACGAAGAGGACAAAGCGCTCGCTGCTGTTGAGAGAATGAGCTCTGCTGCGGCAGTTCTGACTACCTGCAGTAGTGCCTCTCTGGATCTGGTCAAAGCAGGAAGATTTGACGTTGTTCTTTTCGAAGAGTCAAGCCAGATACGAATGCAGGACGCATTCTCAGCTCTCGTTCAGGCTGAAAAGGCAGTCATAATAGGGGATGAAAAGCAGCTTCCACCTGTGTCTTCACTTCATAGACAAGTCAGCAGTCTCCTCGACGTTACACTAGATACTCTCAGAAGGCAGAATCTCGCCCGGGAGTTGGTGACGCAGCTTAAGACCCAATATCGGATGCAAAAGCAGATCTGTAGTCTAATCAATCGTATGTTTTACGATAACGCGCTGAAGTCAGATCCAATTACCGATATGAGGCCCAAACTTCAGAATTGTTCGGAATACACTGGTCTGCCCCAACTGGACCGTGCATTGTATCCAGATGTTTCCATAGCAGTGATCGATGTTGAGGGCGTGGAGGAGCACCGCGGATATAGCATCTTGAATCGAGCCAATCTTGTTGTGGACTCGATGATTGTCCGTTGCCTAAGATCTAGCGGTTTGACTTCGAATCATATTGGCCTGATTACTCCGTACAAAGAACAGCAAAGGCTCCTCTCATCGAGTCTCCGTGACTTGGCAGAGGTCGGAACCGTAGATAGCTTCCAAGGGCAGGAAAGAGACATCGTGATTCTTGATTTTGTGCGCGCTAACCCCGACAAAGATGTTGGCTTCACTCTTCAGCCCAACCGACTCAACGTGGCTCTCAGTCGCGCGCGTCAGAAACTGATAATCGTGGCAAATCTGCCAACCTTCCTGGGCCATGACCAATTCAGCCAACTGATAGAATCAATAAGGTCAATGCAGAACACAAGTATTCAGCAGATAAATGCGGAACAACTCAGTATAGAACTTCCAAAGTACCGAAAGAGAATGGAGATTCAGATCAGACCAGAGATGGTCGATAGAATCGAGGAACCTGAAGAGCAACCTCCGGCTGCACCGATCACTCCAGTAGGGAACTACCTTGACATATACTGACCAGACAAAACCCGATTTCACATTCATCCATATGGCAGACACACATCTGGGGCTTAATTGGCCAGCTATAGGTAGGTATGAAAAGATCCAGATTCCTGTCTACGGCAAAGCATTTGGCGCAATAGTGGATGCTGCAATAGAAAAGCAAGTTGACTTTGTAATACATGCAGGAGACCTTGTTAACCGCCCGCGACCACCCACCGCAGCATGGAACCGGATACTTCAGGAACTCCCCAGACTAAGAAAGGCCGGAATCCCCTTCGTTGTGACAGTCGGCTCACATGATAAACCCGAATCGTATTTCGATAGAGCAGGAGGTGATGTACTTCAGCTCCTTGACTCAAGATTAGACTTGGCTAAGAGGGTTGACACCGACCAGAATCCGTTCGTTAACTTGAGAACACGAGGAGGCAAAAAGGTCGCGATCTACGGGTTGGGAGATCACGGTCGCGAACAAGAAGAAAGCCTACAGCAACTTACCAAACATATGACTCAAGAGAGTGATTTTAGCATCCTAGTTATGCATGGATCAGTATCCACAATATCGCCATTGATTGGGCCCACGATCAAGACCGAGAAGATCAGTGAACTTCTTTCTAAACGGTATGTCGACTATGTTGCGCTCGGTCACAACCATAAGAGATGGGAACACAAGGATCTGCACATTTACAATCCCGGCTCCCCCGAGTTTACCAGCTTCGCCGACGCCCCAACATTGGACTACGTGATGGAAGGATCAACCCTCAAGGAAGAGACTCGAAAGGTCGCTGAACACGGATATTACTTTGTTGAGGTCAGAGGAGAAATACTCAACGCCCAGTACCACCATATGTTGACCAGAGATGTGAAGAACGTCCAAATCAGGTTCAATAATGCTACCCCCTCACAGGTTGTTGAGGGAACAAAGCAAGCAATCATAAAGAACGCCTCAAGCTCGAGTATTGTGCGCCCATTACTGAAGGGCACCCTACATCCATCTACCTCGAGGAGTGAGCTTGACATCAGAGAGATCCTTTCATTGAGAGAAAGAATGCTCTTCCTGGAGTACCCGATGGTCGACCTAGGTGGCAGTCAAGTCGAAATTGAGTCTGTGCAAGGATCTGACTTTCGACAACTCATCAATCAATACTTCAAGTCAAGGCTCGGAAAACCCGCCGAGGAAATCACAGAAATTACAGTGAAGCTTGTTCAGCTCTATTCTCAGAAGAGCAAGACAACTGACCAAGAAGCCCTAAGCCTAATTGATGGGTGGAACACCAATGATTAGGCACCTGGAGCTTCACCACTTCGCCTCTCATCAGGACACTGAGATAGAATTCGGAAGTGGGAAAAACGTCATCATAGGACAAACGGGGTCAGGTAAGACTAACCTCCTGCTAGCGATAGACTTCGCTTTTGCTGGCGAAGTCTCGGAAATCACCCTAAGCGAGCTAATTGCGGATGGCGCTGACGCAGCTGAAGTAATCCTGGACTATATTGAACCACGAACTGGACAGAGCTACAGGATCAGCCGTACTTTGACCCGTGAGGCTGACGGAACAATCAGTCATGAATGCTCATTATCTAATCTCGACACAAACGAGACAGTACAGAAGCCTAGTCCAGTTCAGAAAACTCTTGAGTCCCTAGGAGTATCCCCATCAGTATTCAGGCACGTTGTCCATGTTGCACAAGGTAGCTTCGCAGATCTTCTTAAGGAAACCCAAGACAGAAAGAACACTCTCGACAGACTCCTCCAGATCTCACAACTTGAAAGTGCTTACCAAGAACTCGGGCGCCAAGATGGACCCATTAGTCAGATAGAATTGCGTAGACAGAGAAACCTCCAGAAGAAGAGCGCACTTGAAGCGGGCGCTTCCAAACTAGACCAAGAGAGAAAGATCCTCGAGAGAGTAGCCGAAGAACGGCAACAGAAACAGATGCAAATCGATGAAGCAATCAAAGAGCGAAATGAACTCGAGAAGACATCCGGAAACACATTGGAGGCTCTGACTGCTCTCCGAGCTAACGAGGATCAGATCGCCAAATCGCGCGCTACAATCGCAAGCTCTTCACAACAGATAGAGCCACTCATCGCCAAGCTAGGTCAAATCCTACCCGAACAAGACTTCAACAAGATAGAGCAACAAAAATCCTCAGAGATCCGGCTCTACCTAGAGAGACTGGAATCCGATATGCGCGCTCAGATCGAGGAAAGCAAAAAACACGAGGAAATATGCAATAATGCCCTCGAGAGGGCCGCCCTTATACAGTCACGACTCACTCTTGCGGAAGAAGATAGAAAAGCAATTCTCAACCAAGTAGCCGCTATCAAGACATACCTGGATGGTAAAGGGGAGCAGCCGCAAATCGAATGTGACAGGTGCGGTAGCATACTGACCAAAGAGCAATGGGGCAAGCACATAAAGGAAAAACAGGAAGAAGCGACCAATCTCGAGAAGAAGACTGCAGAGCTGCTGACCAATAGAGAATCTGACAAAGCACTTGCTAGTCAGCAAAAGGTGAAGCTCGAAGAGACCCGAGCCAACACTGACAGTCTTAAGACTGCCACAATCCTGACAGGACAGATACTTGCCCATCGCCAAGCGATGGAAGACGCATCTGCATCAACAATTCAGTTACAAGCAGAGAGAGAACGGCTAGTAGGCGAATTGCGTCTCATCTCCCATGCAGAACCTGTGCTCGCGGATCAAGAGGTCGTAAGCCAAGCTCTAACAATCAGGCAAAGACTGCAGACGCTATCGATACAAATTGATGATTTGGCCGGCGAGTTAGGTAGGTATGACGAGATACATCTCAAACCTCAACAAAAAAGAGTTACAGACGCTGAAGAAGCGACTGACCAGCTCCGAAGGCTTGAGCCGGAAATCATAACTGACGAAAAGAAGATTTCGCTGCTTCAGACAGTAAGATCCGCTCTTAGAGAAATCCAGCCGGCCGTGAGAAGGGGCTTCGTTTCGAGAATAACACAAAGCGCAAATGACTACCTCACGCGACTCTACGGAGGAGAAGAGATACAGAAATTCGAACTTACTGAGGATTACGAATTCATTGTGACAAGAGCTGGATACAAACGGCATGCGAAAAGACTTAGCGGGGGTCAACAGGTACTCACGAGCATGGCATTTCTGCTGGCTTTGAGCGAGGTACTCAGCCAGCTGGACTTTCTCATCCTTGATGAGCCGACAACACATCTGGATGCCAATCGGAGAAGAGAACTTGTTGCTGTGCTTGAGAACCTCAGGCGCGTACCCCAGCTGATAATCGTTGACCATCACCCAGAATTGCTTGAAGCAGCGGACACACGCTTTCGAATCTCCCTCACAAAAGAGGGACTTAGCCAAGTGGATCAGATCAATGAACCGCGATTTACCTCTAGCTAAATAGCGCCGGATGTCAGAAGTTCTTAATCTATGAGCATGTCTATGGAGGGCGCGCTGTGAATGGCGCGCCGCTGCAATTAGGATCAGAAAAACTATAGATTGCTGATCGTGCTTGAATCTAACATCTAGGGCGCTCGGAGGGTCAGTAGTCTATAGGTATGCCCCTCGATCTCATACGATCTATCTGAACGTGACTAATCGTTGTACCAACGACTGCTGCTTCTGCGTCAAGAACTACTCAGACGGGCTATCGGGTTACCACCTCTGGCTTGCAAAAGAGCCGTCCGTCGATGAAATCTGGAACACCTTCCAGAAGGAGGTAAGAGAATCCGATAGTGAGGTCGTCTGGTGCGGATTCGGAGAACCAACCATGAGACTAGATGTTGTTCTTGACATTACAAGAAGAATAAAGCGGAAACATCCACATATGAAGATCCGCCTGAACACTGATGGACTTGCACAGTTAAGGGAGAGAAAAAGACGAGTAGCAAGAGAACTCAGAGGTGCCGGCATGGATTCAGTGTCTATAAGCCTCAATGCTGAAAGTCAAGAGAAATATGATGAATTATGTAGGCCCTCAATGGCAGGATCATACTGTGCGCTTCTCGATTTCGCAAGAGACTGCAAGAAATACTTCTCAGAAGTTGTGCTGACCGTGGTGAGTGTTGAAGGAATAGACGCGCTCGCATGTGAGGGTATTGCCAAAGACATTGTATGTGAATTCAGAGTCAGGTAAGGCGTTACCGGTTTCGCGCGCTTCCCTGAAGCAAACTGAAAGTGATAAATAGACTTCGCGCAGATAATAGATTTCTGGCGACGATAATATGACTGAAAAACCTAAGAGAATCCCCTTTATGTCGACGCGTCAAGTAGCCTTGACAGCCGTCATCGGCGGTATAGCATTTCTCTGTGAGTCAATAGGCCTGTGGGCACCCACACCTTGGCCTGGCGGCACAATAAACATCGGGGGCTTCGCAATAACCCTCGCGGCGATGGTGGCTGGTCCGTGGGCAGGATGTATCGTTGGCTTTCTCGACTTGACGCCTATGGCCGGTTTCGGCCCCATTGCATCCCCGCTTTACTGGTGGACACCTCTGTACACCGCTGCGACATACAAGCCGATATATCGATTGGTGCAGAAAAACAAGGTGCTAGGTCTGATTGTCTTCTTCATAAGTCAAAGCTTGAACATGGTATTCCCACACAACCTGCTGTTCGCCTGGTGGTTTAGTGCTGTGACAGAATCGTTCCCAACAGTGCTTAGTGCTTGGTACTACATCACGTTGACAGGTTATCCAATATTCGCCTGGATCTACGTGGTACTGCCTATGATAGTCTTGGCAACTGCTGCAGACTTCGTTGAACCAAGGTGGTCATGGTTTCCAAGGAGGGCTAAGAAGGATTGACACCTAATCCCTTGGTCCTTGAAATGCCTGACATGGTGCGTTACATTGGGTTCATAATTGCGTTCATTATGATGGCGGCGCTACTCTGGTACGTGAATAAGAGGACCAAGAAAGACTGAGGGTCAGTATCTCAAGCTTGGCGCGCAATTCTCAGAAACTGGATACCTGGATTTCCAAGAGTGTCGCGCGCTAAGCCTTTTGTTATTATCATGTCAAATGTGTCTTTGTTCTTGAACTTTTTCCTTGATTGCCAGGGTCTCATGGAAGAACAGGTTTTAGATTCTCGACTATTGTTTTTCCCAGCTTCGTCAAGGAATAGGGTGACTTGAGGGACACAACCCCGGATCTTGTCAATTCGCCTATATTGTATTCGAAGATACCTTCATTTCCGGCAAGGGAAGTTCTGAATAATTCTTCTCTGGACGTTTCTTTGCTGGATTTGTCCAAGCCAAGGACTATTCTGATGTTAATGTCAGAACTTGCCACTGTATTGAAGGCCAGCAAGTAGTTGCCCTCATCCTTTTCTTTCTTGCGGGCCTGGCTCACAACTCTTCTTCTCCGTGGGACTCCTCAAATCCGTTTGGGTTAGCTGGGCATTGAAATTAGCTTATAGGTGGCTAATCAACGTTGTCAAAATGTCTGATCGAACGGATGCAATGCATCAGGATAAACATATAACGGCTCTAATGCGTGTTAAATTGCCATGCGGGGATACCCGAGTCTGGTCTAAGGGGCAGGGCATCGCGGTTAGATCCGTGATGTGCTAAGCTTAGGGGGTGTCCAGATACACCTGAGATACCCTGTGGCGTAGGCCTTCGTGGGTTCGAATCCCACTCCCCGCACCAATTTACTCACACACACAAAAAATACATGACCTAACGGTCAAAATTCGGGTACTCTCATCAAGGGATACACGCGCGCGTATAATAATTGTGTACGGAAGTTCATATGACTTCAAATTGGCTAGAAGCGAATTTCACACCGCGCGCTCTTAGAAAATGTTACAATACCGGTGTGATCTTCATATCTGAATATGATCTGCTCCCTAACTATTTGTTCAAGATGTTTGCGTACAGTCTCCCACTTCAAGCTAGGCCTACCAGTCAACTGCCTCAGCCTAACGGTTGCGGTCTGGCATTCTGCTGGATAGGCCTATCTTCTACTTGGTTTTACTGGTAAACCCGTGCGCGAATCCCACTTCCCGTACCGTTAAGGGTGCGCTAGTCTCTCAGCGACTCCAAGTAATGATTGCAGGCTTCAGATAGATTGCGTTCTCGTTCGTTGAGAAATTGTTCATAATTGGCGACTTTCAAGAGCTCTGGGTCGGTTGGCACATACTGTTGGTCGAATAGGTCATTGGAGATTTCAAGATGCGGAATGTAGATTTCGGGTGGGTTGCTGGGAGTTACCCTATTGCTCTTCTCGTTAAGAATTACTATGTTGGCTATCGCGTTGGCCATAAGTCAGTCAGAGTACCTGCCTTTCACAACCGAGCTAAACCGACTTCGCGATCTTCTGCAGACGTCTTATCGATAGCTCATCCACTCCCGACTTGGTTTGAACATAAGGAAGAATTTTCTCTCTCCCAACCAAAGTGCGCACTAGACTGGATTCTTTCAACTGCTCAACTTGGTTGTAATCCCAAATCGCGGAATAGGAAGGCTCACCGCTAACCCTTCTTCTGGCGTCTTCAGGGCTGCATAGGTCATAAGAGTACTTACTCCTAGAAAAGATCTTCATCTTTGGGGTACGTTTTGCAAAAGGAAATTGCCGTCTTTTGAACGTGCCCCCAAGCACATCTACATATGCAAAAAGACTCAGAAAGTCGTCAGCTCTGCTGGCAGACTTGTCGAAACGAGGAAAACCGCAATTGAAGGCGCAGATGAAGGTTCTGTCTAAAGGTGAACTGGAGTTGATCTCAGACAAGATGAATCTAAAGTCAGCTTCATTACCGAAGACATCTTTGAAGTTAGCATCTATGGCAAATGCTCCTACCCCTTTCCTATGGTAGAGATCAATGAGGGGCTTGGAGAACTTGCTCGCAATCAAAGGGACCGTGCCAATGAACGTTTTGGAATTACCAATGCTCTCGGTTTCGTCCATGATGAACTGCATCATGTCAAAGTACTGTTTGAATTTCCTCTCCGATAGTTTCTTCTGATCCATCAGCATACCCGTCTTGATCGTCGGCAAAACGAACGTTTTTTCGCTTGCGGCGTACAAGCAATGCGAAAGAAGCTTCACGTGATTTGTAGTCGGGATCCGATCAACTGCTAAGTCGAATATGGTCAGGTTGAGACTGTTTGGCATGAACTTGGATTTGATATCACTGACAAAGCGGTGGCTGTCGCTTTCAAGTGATAGGGGTGTCTTTTCGTCTATTCGTTTGACTATCTCATTAACGGCCATCTCTTTGTAGGTCTTCGAACCGATGCGTCTTATTGATCTTGAAGGCGTCTCGAACGAGAAGCTACTTGAGATAGACACGTCTTTCTTTGTGACGCCTAGTTCTTCGTCTCTCTCAATCTCTTTAACATTCATTTATGTATCCGCATAATCAAATATGGTCATTGGTGGCGATAAAAGTATGGCTCTCACGGCAGACTATGGCCTTGAAACTCCGGCAAGGCGTCTGCTCTTGGTGGCGCTGTCCCTCGAGGACAGAACCCGGAAGAGAAGAATGGACATGCTTCATATCCAAAAAGTCATTAGATTCTACGAGCATCTTCGCGCCAAGGCTCTAGAGGTAGACTTCTCTAACTATGACATGGGCGGAGTGTCCTATGAACTGCATGAAAACATAGACACCCTGCAAGAGTACGGCCTAGTTCACAAACAAGCTGACTGCTACGAACTCACAAGAGAGGGAGAAAGAGCCGCCCGAGAGTTGAGGAAGGAATTTACAGATGACGACCTGCAGAAGTTTGCCTTTTCCAAACATCAGCTAAACGACCTGTCATTTGAAGAAGTAATGTATTTCATGTACAAGACCGTTCCAGAGACACAAGAGAACTCAACCTATTACGCACGTCTCGAGAAGAACAAACAATCACTAGTGAACTCCCTGTTTCTGAAGGGGCGAATAACCTCCGCCACAGCCACAAAATGGCTTGGTATCAGTGAGAGGGAGTTCGACACGCTTTTGTCCAGTTAGGGACCGAGATGAGATATGTCTTCGACACTTCAGCAGTGATATATCTTCTTGAAAAATGGCAGCTAGCTGACAAACTGCAGAAGTTCTCCCGAAGCAATGAGTTATGCATACCAGAACGAGTCAAAGAGGAATTCCTCTCCGGTGAAGTGGATCCGCCCAATGTAACAAGCTTGGCAAAGACCTTCCATGTTTGCCGTGTTCATTTAGATGACAGATTGTTGTCTTTCTTCAACCATGATTCATTCGATG